>Ga0325404_1004384_pt1 | contig 15014 bp, 6 predicted proteins | sample PopdelMetagenome_18_FD_205664 | JGI IMG/M metagenome (GOLD analysis project Ga0325404, IMG submission 205664) | Populus deltoides microbial communities from Bellville, Georgia, United States - Xylem-Control-R1 | ecosystem: Host-associated > Plants > Phyllosphere > Stem > Wood/Secondary xylem... | reverse complement strand
TGGAAATTGCTGAGATTTCAAATATAACGGTGCAACCAGCGTTATCAGGGTTCTTGCTTTCTCATGCTCGTGGGAAACTTCTTATAATGGTGGAACTCTATTATATACTTAGTTCTTACACAGAAATTGTGGATCGATCCTGTGCAGACAAACAGCTTTTGCCTTTTCTTTCTTTTTTTTTTGGTGGTTGAGCAACGGAACTGGGAAACCATTCGCAAGATACAGCAGATATTGTCCGGGATTGTTTCTTGATATAACTAGGGAAAATGATGCACAATTGTTTCAATTTAGTTAATTTTGTATTTGGAAGCTGAGTTGCTAAAATCTTCTGTTGCCATTGAGTAATTACGTGTTTGGCTTAATTTTACCTGGAAATTGATCTTTTTGTGTGGCTTTAATTATTTTTGTCATTGAAATTCAGATGTTATTCATGCTTGAATGGTGCACGCCCAGTACCCTCCTATGGCACCCTTGGTATAGACTGATTCGGTAATGTGCAGGAGCGATGCAGTATGGTTGCTTTGCTGAGCAACTGAGTCTGAGAAGAGTGACTTCCTGCTTTAAAGTCAGTTTCGACGAAACGAATGAAATAAACCCGGAATATCTCAACAAAAATTTGGGCAAAAATCCAAGGCGATGCAATCTAGAATGAAATACAATTTGTTTCATACAATATGTCAAAACCATTGACTCCATTAAAAACACTCATCACCTACATCCTTCAACAAGATTGTAAGTCCCAAGCCTAGCCAGCCACTTTTCAATACATGAAGCCTTTCAAAGTTAGACATAGTCGTGCTAACCAGAGAAATGGGGTTCTCGACAACTACAAGTTTGAAATCATTGATATCGCGCCTTTGCCAAACAATAAAAATTCTATTTTCATTCCATAAGTCACCAGGAACTTACATGAGATTCAACTGAAAAGAAACTCATTGTAAGAAAATTCAAAGCCAATTAATTATTGCAGGTGGTCATAACACATGCTTAAGACAACTTCTAAAGTACAACAAATCCAATTCTGTAAAACTCTGTTGTCCACTTCACAATCTGGATCTACAAAGAAATCCTGTGGTGACTTGAATCTAAAAGATGATGGGATTACAAAAATTACACTGGGAAAGCTCGTGCCTTGTACATACAAATGTATGCCATATGCCAATCACCTAAAGATCAAAGGATAGAAATACTTAGAAAAGGAATAATAAAAACAGTTTTTTTCTTTATGAATAGAATGGCAGTTGCTAACAGGAATGTCACAAGGAAAATAAGCAAGAAAAAGTATGGAAAATTTTTCCACCACACAAGTTCATTTCATTCAGGTTAGCTTACCTCCTCCAGAGAGCTTAGTTATATCTTCCTCTCGTTGTGGAATAGGATTATCATCATCATACTCAATCCATTTCCCTGGGATGAACATTGAGCACGCATCAGTTGAAAAATTGGGGTTGATCCAAATACACTGACAAAACACTGACAAACTTGACAGAGAACTTACCACTTTCTTGCTTGACCCATGCAACATAATGCCCTGAATCAGCACTCCTTCCCTTATGGGTAAGCACAGCAACCAAATCATATATTCCAGTTAAATGTGATTCTTTGTCTGAAGAACCACCTGGGGCATAAAGCAAGAACATTAAAGAGCATGAACTTTCATGGAGGCACCAGCAGTGCAACCTCAAGTATTAGAACATGAAACTGTATGCATTCCCCAGGGAAGACAACTTTGGGAGAGGAAAGTAGCAAAATAAAAATCAGTCATTTACACCTTAATTTAATGAATATAATCAGTTTCCTGTATATTTAGCATCTCCAAAAAAACATGCAGTATTGGTAGAATTAACTTTGAAAAATCAAATACAATGAAGGCTGCTATATCCTCTTATATGCACAATAAGCCATCACTTGGCCCAAAGTCTTTCACAAAATCCAGGAAGCACACCCAGAGACAACAGTAACACACATTATCAATTCATTGTTGGAAGTCAAACACAAAGCATCTACAGGAGACCCTCAATATAAAAAATTAAAATACCAAAAAGAGAAGCTTCAATCATGAGCAGGAGAAATTTAGAAGTTTTTACCTTCTCCAGAGGTAGAATTTGATGATTTTACACTCTCATTTGATGGTCCCTAAACAGGGAAAAAAAAAAAGGTAAGATATACCAAGCATTTTCATTGGGCTTGTCTATTCATATATGCATTCAAATCTCAAGCATCTACTAACCTCCACATCAGTCATCTTGGCATCATTGTCCTTTGAGCTAGAGCTCTTCACCTTGGCTTTCAAACCAGCCTTTTTACCCTCCTCATCTCTAAAAATCTGTATTATGAGATTTTAAGAACAATCATAACCATCACCTAAACTTATGCACCCTTAGATACTTGCGGAACTCCACCAAAACAAAAGGCTAAAATATACCTGGCGAGGTGCTTCTAAATTTTTGCGAAGATCATCTGAGCAAAAATCGTATACATCCAGTTGCAATGGGTAATCCACTTTCTAAGAAAGACAGTTATTTTAAAAAGGATATATCAACACAAATATTAAAAACTACAGATTTTACTATTTTTTTGGGCAAGCAGAGCATTCAATCCCTTAAATTAAACAAGCTTTTTCACAACCACAGAAACAGAACAGAACTTTTGAAGTCAGTTCTCATGGGTAACAGAAAGAAGAAAAGAAACCACTATTACCCGTAAAATCTTAGCCTTTTGATTTGATTCCCTCTTCCAGAAAAAACGAACAAACTGAACAGTTAGGTACCTAGAAATCAAATATGTGCAGTCAGAAATTCATTATTTTAAGAGGAAATTTTTACAACTGAAAAATAAAGTATTAGCAGGAAAAAAAATAAAAGGGATCCACACTGAAGAAGAAAAATAGTAAATTAACATCTCAAATCCTCACAAAAGTCAAGCAATGAGTACGAAGATCCTCATATTACTTGGATCCTGTGATTGAGATTCAAATGGTTTTAACTTATAAATTCAAAAGTAATAAAAAGGGAGAGAGCCAGGAATGTTGTCACCTTGGCAGGGCATTAATACAGGACTCTTTCAGGTAAATTGCACTACGGCCCAAGGAAGGAGAAGCCTTCTCCAATTCAGACTTCAAACCCTATAAACAGTAAGATTAATGATAACGTAATTTTCATGTAATTTTGAACCATGCACACATGCACAAAAAAATGCATGTACGATGAAACACACATTATTTATACATTGCAGAGTAGAAAGTGATAGGTGGTGAATCTAGTGATGCCATATAATACAACAGACCAAGTGGTGAAATTGGCTCAGAACAGAAAGCGAGTTTTATGAAAAGAACCAGAGAAATCAGCTATATTAGCTGCATTTACAGGTTCGCTACTAACTTTGGAATCATTAGCCACTGGTTGATAAAAAGCATTTCCATTTATTTTTATTTAAGCATCTAAATAATAGTCCATTGTAAGAATTGTTAGACGGCCATTATAAGAGTTCTACCAATTATTTTAGAATTTACAAAGATCTCAATTATCAAGAACCTGGTGCTTCCAAATGGTTGCATCATCTACTAAAATCCAGTTATTTTGACTTTCAGATGATAAGCCAGTCATCATAATCACGAAGAATTCCTCAACAATAAGGTTATACAACTACAAATGCAAGCACAAACAATGGCTATGAAGCTTTTGTGGCCAGTTTGGTGTATGATCATGCAGAATGGCACAAGAAAAACCAGATAGCCAACCCAACTAATTTGGGATTGAGGCTTGCTCGTTGTTGTGTTATATTTGCCATGGTGGGAGACTGGAACTAAAATGTTATAAATCATCTATGGAAGACAAACCTTAGTTAGGGACCAGAAGATTGGCATGCAGAAATTATGCAAGAGAGAACTGAAAAGGCAATGGCCTAAACTTGAGAAGGTACTGTTGTTATTTATCAATAAGTAGAATATTCTATAGTCATACCCTCCAACACATGGACAATTACCATTTAATGTTATAACAGTTCCCAACAAAGTAACGTTATAGTTGGTAAAGACAAGTAGCAAGGATGAAGCAAGAAATTTTGCTTGAATTAGAGGATTAACATATCAATAATTTAACATTTCAAGCGTGTTTTTGCTGCTCATTTTGTAAGACTATATATAAGTGTTCTTCCAAAGACATGGATTATTTTATCTTTGAAAAATATTTTTGAAGAATAGTAATATTCAATTATAAGTTTCCATGCCATTATGAGCAGATGCAATTGGCTTCTACGGTTGATTCAATTTAAATAGGATGAAATATTGTATTTAACTCGGATCTTTCAATTGTTGAATTTCTTTTTTTCTTTTTCTGGGTACATATGATCAGGGGTAAAACGAGTTGCTTAAAGTTTTGGGGGGATGGCTCTACACTTACATTTGGGTCTGTTCAATTGAGATACAGAGAAGTGGAATCAAATTCATTGTGCAAAGGCATCCATAAGAGACAAATGATTATCAAGATCTAGTCAAGTGCGAGCACAAACCAGACTACTGCAAAGGAATGCATAAATCATTCAACACAATAAAATCAAGTAAAAGGAAAAGAATGGAATCCTGATAAAAGAATAATTAGCAAATCTTACATGCTTCAGTCCTTCATGCAAATGGTTCACCTCTTGAGATATGTGGCACTTCAGTGAGTAAACTGATTCTGTCTCTGAGCTTTCTTCACCACTTTCTTGGCAATGTACCCTAGCAACCCAATATTATATACAGAATTTGTCAAAGGTTGTTGTCCTTGGCAAAATGGAAACACTCATAATCATTTAAAAAACATCAACAGCAATCCAACAGTAAATAGAAGATTAGAAATTCTAATACTAATTCTTTTGCTTCATGTAACATTAGCTATAATCCAACTGCTAAGGAAAAGAAGTTGAAGATATCCACCTGCTTACAAGTTCAATGCCAAAAAGTTCCTTAATTGTATCTGGATTTTGACTGCAAAGTTAGAAGATTAAATCAATAAGTTGAATATCAGTGGCAGGAAGCTAGCATTCTGAATAAGCAACAATATCTAAACCAATAAGTTCTACATAGGACATTATACTTGAACAAAAACAATCTCCAATGAAAGTTTTAGCCATACTCCAAACTGCAACGGAGTAAAAGTTTTGAGGACATCAATTATATAGCAATGCATGCTTCTATGGTCTATGAAGCTAAATCAACCAATACATGTGCATAAACACAAACCAAATTACCTGGGACTCGGTGATCTAAGTGACTGTGAGAGGGTGTATAAAAGCTGTGTCCAACATTCTTCAGCATCCTGTATATCTCAAAATGTAGAGACCAATATTACAACAAATTATATTAATACAACTGCTATGACAGGCATATTGATTTTTTGAAAAACCTGCTGCATGTAGACTCCATTATGCAACTGGCCAAATTGTGGATACTTTTTGCGCAATACCTGCAAAAGTAAATGGGAAGAGTAAAATGTGGTATTCCATTTCCCCCAATTTCCAAACAATCAAAGTGCAATACAGCAACTACTGTAAATTCAAGGTATGCCAAAATTCAAATATAGGCTTATTGTGGTAAACATCAATTGACAGACTGCAAAACTGAAAACCTAATTATGACAATAATGTGTAAGAATTTGCAACATTACAGGCAAATAGTTTTGTATGCCATTAGGAACTAAACCTAGGCATGCCAATACTGTGTAAAAGAATTTTACAGAATTCACCAGAGGAAGATTTTTACACGACATTAAGCATGGAATGGCTAATGTGAAAGTCCTAATCGATCAATAAGATCAACATTAACATCCATAAATCAGTGTTCTTTGCCTCTACAACATGCTGGTATCTGGAATACATTTCTTCAGCACAAATTAGTAAAACTTCACATACATGACAACTTGTTAAGAACTAAATGTGTAAGAGTTTGCGACATTACAAATAAATAGTTTTGTATGCCATTAGGAACTAAACTTAAGCATGCCAATACTGTGTAAAAGCATTTTACAGAATTCACCAAAGGGGAAGATTTTTGCACAACATTAAGCATGGAATGGCTAATGTGAAAGTCCTAATCAATTAGATCAACATTAACATCCATAAATCAGTGTTCTTTGCTGCTACAACATGCTAGTATCTAGAATACATTTCTTCAGCTCATATTAGTAAGACTTCACATATGTGAGAGCTTGTTACATGATAATATGTTTAAAAAGGAGCATCCAACATTTATTAGTAGGAGTTCATCCCATTTATATTGCTAAAAGATTCCCAAATAGCACACATCAAAAAATGCCGCAAATAAGGCAGGAGCGGAGCACAAACCATCCAGAACTGCATAGGCGCCACAGGCTTGACACTTTTATCGAGTTCATTAAATAGTTCTCGAGTTGCAGCTGTCAGCATATGAGATGTCTGATCCAGATCACTGCTTTTTTGAGATGGATAGCTGACCAAATTTCACATTGATAACAGTATTTCAGTAAAAAAAAGGTGCACTTTTGATCTGCAACTTGAAACTAGTTTCTGAGACATTCAAAAAGTAAGAGAATTCACTTGGATAAAGCAGACTTCAACTCTGGAACAGAATGTAAGCATTGTACTGTTGAGTTCATGTAGCAAGTGTTCCCTAGATTAAAGAGGCCAGCAGTGTGGCCCTATCAGCAGAAACAAATTTAGCAAAATACTAGCATTAGAGTGAAACAAGAATATTACATGAGAAAATATCATTAAAATAAAAACAAAAGTTTTTCACAATAAACTTGAAGTCCATGAAATGGAAAGCACTACTTTTAAACTGCACAACTTCAAAGATATAAGATCACAAATAGAAAAAACATGCAAAGCAAAAAAGCATCGTTGAGAAATATCTGGTGACATAAAAATGAGGGAAGAAAGAAAATAAATATACAGTACTAGATATTCACTGGACATTGCATGATCCAGTGTTTCACTTTTCCTTTCAACCAGGACAATGGCATTCAAACTGAAAGTCAATCAAAGGTTTGTACAGGATGCATAAACAAGGGTCATAAATTCTATGCTTCATCCATTGGATGAAAATGGACCTTGCAAACACAGAGGCAATGAAAATGGACATGCTAATCACAATAAGAGCCATAGCCTTCCTATAAGGATTATCTGTGTGCGTGTGCCATTGATGAATGAATTTACAGGCATATTCCAAATAAGATATGAGCCCTATTCTGATCATTAATCTCTCCTCTCTTTTTTTCTATTCTTTTTGTTGATATTATTTCAGAGCAGCTAGAAGATCTTTTCTGCATTGCCATCCTCTCCACTTTCACTTTTCCCTGTTCTTTGGTGAGCAACACTGCAACTTACACAGTTTGGTAGCAAATCAAAAGCACAACATATGATTAGTATAAAGCCACACACTGATAAATACTGGCTTAGGAATGGAGATGAAGCATTCAACTAGGCCAAGCTTAGCCAAAGGTGCAAACGGTAAACCATTGCTTTTCTTGGACCATGAAAGCATGGCTTAATTAGTCATTTACCAGTCAAGGCTCAGCTCGTGCAGCAATTATCTGCTTGCTTGGAATTATCACAAGTCTCAAAGAAAGAAACAACAACAGATTGAATTTTAGGATGAATAGGCCTAGTAAGAATATTAGAATAAGCAAGTTCTTCATGTCCAATAAATAATTACTATTAAGAAGAGCTTTAAAAGGAAATGCAGACAGGTCCATGTCACATTTCAGTGGATCCTACAATCCAGGAGCTTGTTTGATACTACAGAATAAAGGAGAGAACAAAGGAGAAGGTAGAAACAATTGGAGAAAAGAATGAACATCTGTGCTTAATTAGTATGTGCAGTAAGTATCTCTATAATCAACCACTTGTATGAAAGGCTCATGTTGACTTCAGAACCTAATCATTTGGAAGCTGTTTCATCAACCTCCATTAAGTTATCCAAAAAAAATAAAAGAAAAATTATTAATGCCTTAAAAGGTGAAAGTTAATAAATTTCATTTGTCAGCAGTATATAAATTCTGATATGTCAATTTTCTACATCGATTAGCAGGTTGTATGTGAAGTGGCATGCCATGAATTCACAAGTCATGTCGAGAAGAAGAGGGTTGAAGAAAAATACCAGAGCAACCACTTGTTCTTCTTCTGGAAGATCTTCCATAAAAATAGGGCCTTTCTCTGGGGCCTTCACAATCTCATCAGCAGTGCCCATCATCATCATTTTTTGTCCCTAGAAAAATGTTTAAGTTGATACACCATTATTTACATCATGTTACACAAGAATAAGAGTTGTGTAGTTGCGAAATAGTCATAAAGACCCTTACCTCCTTCACTCCTACCGTTGCCCAATCAGCATCATCCTGCATTGTTAATCAATGAAGTTAAAGCAGGCACTGTTCAATTTTACCAAAAGACAACAGATTCCTAATAACACCTACAAAGTGACCATTAAAATGTCAAGAACCACGTAGACCACAAAGTGACCATTAAAATGTCATGAACCACATAGACCACAGCAAGCAATTAATTAACATATTCTGGTACATTTAGAAGAACATCTATTTACCTTCAACAAACCACCCTTAACCATGATCTTCTGCCTCTCGGGGGGCACTCCAGTCAAATCATACAGCTGGCATTTGAAAACATAAGGGGGCTGGCTTGTGTCAATTTCCACTTTTGGAAACACCTCCTTTAGCCATTTTACACTCACTGAGCCAATGCATTGAAAAACAAATGAAAATGATAGCGGAAAAGGTACAGCTCAGATTTTGCACTGAACTTGAGACATTCTACAGATGAATTAAAAGACACAGGAAAACTGAGTGCACATTGTAACCATGATAACATTCAAAACCTGGAACCCCAAATGAATTGAATGTTTGCTAAGTCTCGATCTCAAGCTACTTGAAGTTTGCTAAGTGGGTCCTTCTCTTGCATTTTCTTTTGTTTAAAAATCCAAAATTTCTATAAGCTTCTTCTAGTTTGAACCTCAAATTTTTCAACAATCCTACAGCCAGTTTTCTGGCACCTTTCCACAACAAACCCTAATCACTTATTACCAATGTAACCCAGAAAATAATGAAATATTAAAAAGAGTTTCAAGATTCTCATAACTTAGCAAAAAAAAAAATTACTTGATTGCTTTAATCAATTTATAGCTATCTTAGATATTCTTTGTTTCTCTCTACACAAATATCATAAGACTAATACAGTCATGATTAGAACACAATAATAAAACGAACCAGATAATAAATGACACTAAGTTTTACAAATCTTTCATCAACAAAACCCGATATTCAGCGATAACCCACTTCATAAAATTCAAAAATAAACCCCGAAAATTTAAAACAACAAAAAATCGAAGCTTTGCAATGATGGGTTTTTTGAACAAAATACCTGTCAACATGGTTGATGGGTTTTTGATGGTGTTTACTTTTTCAAATTTTTCTTTTATTTTCGAGTTTGCTTGAGCAGAAGGAAAACTCTCAGCTTCGTGAATTTTAAGGGTTTCATTTCTTGGATTTACTTGCTTGTTTTGCTTTTAGGAAGGAGATTTCGGGTCTGGATTCAAATCCGGGTTTCATTTCGATCCACATCCACTTTAGGTCCGAACTAGATCACTAGTCAGTCCTACGAGTCAAATTCATTTTTTCAATATAAAAAAGGTGTCCAAACATTATCAATATGTTTTCTAATAAAAAATAATTATTAAATTAAAATATAATATAATATATATTGAATAATATTTAATATGAATCCCATAAATATAAATATTCAAAAATTAACAATGAATTACTTCTCAAAATAGTTAAATTCAAATTTTTGAGCTGGATATAATAATAACTTGTACCGAAATATTAAAACTATAAATAACAAAAAAAAATCACTTGATACCTATAAAAAGATGTGAATAAGTAATATAAAATACCTATGAAACTTGATTAATTCTTCAATAAATAAGAGTAATTCAATAAAAAAACAAAAAAGGATGAACAAAATTTCATGCATACAATAATAATTGTTGGAACAAAAAATATCCTTAAAAAGCCATAAATACAACTTAAATAATCTTATTTATAATAAGAAAAAAATATCCTAAAAAATGATGGAAAAATAATATAAGAGATATAAAAAAATAGAAAAAAAATCTTAAATCACTTAAGAAACTAATTGAATTCTCGCTCATTAGCTTCTAGATCTTACCGCAAGGCCTTCTAAATATTCGATTGACTTGATATTTTAACCTAATACAAAGCAAGATCTTTGGAATCTTCTGGTACAATTTCAGCTCGATCTAACAGTCAGATAAAAAAATATGATTGTTAGCATAAAATTATGTATTAGAAAAAAGAATCTTTAATTGTCAAAATTAATTAGTCTATGGAGTAGATAGATTAGACCCTTTTGTACATAGATTAAATTGAATAAAGTCTTATCATCACTTGTTAAAGATATAGCTTTTTTGAAATTCACCTTAACTCAAATACTTTAAATAAGCTCATTGAATGCATATTTAAGTTTCTTTGTCCTTGATTTGTAATTAGTCCATCCAAAACTTCTAAGAGATCATTTAGTGTAGTTTGGATCGCATCATTCCCTCTCTCCTCAAAAGAACTTGATCTCGAATCATCACCTACATCAAATAAAAAAAGATCAAAGACATTAAAATGAGAATTAACATTATACTTACATGGTAGATCTATTTTATAGGCATTGTCATTAATTCTTTTAAGGATTTAGAATGGATCATCTCCTCTTAGTATCAATTTAGATCTCCTACGTTCAGGAAATATTTCCTTGCATATATGCACCTAAACTCAATCATCTGGTTCAAAGATAACCATTGTTTTGCCTTTTATTTGAATGCATATTGCTCTTTTTTTTATTTGTATTTTCCACCGTATATTCTCATAGAGAGCCTTCATTGTCTATGTTTTTCTATTTCAGTCAAAATTAACATTTTCATCAACAAATAAATGAATCAAGTCTAAAATATTTAAAGGATTAAAGTCATAAACAATTTTTAAAGTTGAATAATTAGTAGTAGAATATATACTTTTATTATATGTAAATTCAACAAATGACAAGCAATCTTTTCAATTCTTCAAATTCTTTTGAATGATAGTTTTTAACATCGTAGTTAAAGTTCTATTAACTATTTTAGTTTAATCATCTGTTTGTGGATGATAAATAATAGAAAATTATAATTGTATTATCAACTTACCCTATAAAATCTTCCAAAAATCATTAAGAAATTTAACATCACAATTAGAAACAATGATTAGAGAAACCCTTATAAATATGAAATTTAATATCACCATCTATTTATGGATTCTCCTCGGTTGAAATCTTATTTTTCTCCATTTTGTCCAAATCTTTTCTTTTAGTGCTCCTATTATTTTCACTCTTTTGAGTCATATATAATTTATTCCTTCCCATTATTATTTTCACTATTCACCACATTCATTCACCCAATAAAATTTATAAGGTCTTTCATGCTTAATAATGTTCAAATTTGATTTTTTAACAAGTGCAGCACTAACAACATTAGCACAATTCCTACTATCAATAATCATATTACTTACCTTATTACTTATATGGCATCTAGTATGGAAATTATTCTTCCTATGTTGCTCCACATCATCATCCTTGATCTGAACATTAAGTGATCTCCTAATCATTAAATCCTCACCATCAACTGGATACTCAACAGTCAATAATACTACAATCCTTAAGTAGTGGCATCTTGTCCTCCTTTGAAGTGTCATTTTATTATTCAATCTCCTCATGTTCTTTCATAATTATAATCCTTTTATTTGTACATTATGGGGCTATTTGTCCATTACTCAAACACTTGAAACACTTAATATCATGGTTATAATTAGTTTGAGTTTTGAGTTTGCCCTGGACAATAGTGGTCAAATCCTTCTTTATAGTTTTAGGTGGTTCGACTTTGTTCCTCGTTGTATTCAGCTTTGATAAGGGTATCTCTTTTCTCTTATAATTCAACCTTCAAGTTGAAAAAAGACCCAAATTACCTTCTTGGTATGTACTCCCTTTTTCTTTTTAACTATCTCTCTACCTAAGTAGCCATGTGAACCATATCTTCTAACTCAACATAATATTATAATTCAACTATATTAGTTATCTCTTTATTTAAACTATTTAAAAACCTTATCATTGTAAGCTCTCTATCCTTTACAACATTATCTCTAATCATGGTAACTTTCATCTCCTTGTGGTAATCCTCCACACTCTTCAACCCTTGAGTCAAACTCTATAGTCTTTAAAACAATTCTCTATAATAATATCTAGGAATAAACCTCTTTCCATGATTGCTTTCATTTCATCCCAAGTCTCTTTGGGTCTTTCTTCATTTCTTCTCTCACCTAAACCAATTTGATCCCATCAAATAATAGCATAGTTAGAGGGTCATTATAAAAGCTATCTTAGTTTTGGGTTTTATGGGTTGTGTACTCTTTATGAAAATAATAAGACCAACTCTTTAGAGACACGTTGCCAAAAGACATGATTTTTTATTAAATGAGTGTTTGTTTGTTCTTTATAATTGATAATGAGTAAACCAAGTTTGACTAGGGGTAGTGTATTTGGGGTAACAATTGGATTTAGGTGCATTTGATTGTAACAATTGGATTCATATAAATCAACCATGTCTAGGGTTTGGTCTTCATGGATTCAGATCTATAAAACCTTGTATGAGGGTGTTGACTTGTGGATTCGGGGGGTATAAGCTTGTTTAAGGGTATTGTCTTGTGAATTCGAAGATATAAGTCATTTATGGGGTCGTTATTCAAACAAATATTTGTGTAACCCATCGTTGACTAATTAGTTGACTAATCATTAATTTCCTAATCAATTATGATATATGTTATTTATTTCTTCCTTTCAAATAAGGAGAAACTATAGTTAAGAACTTAATCTTAAGAGGATGTAGATAGTAACCTCATAAAACTAAACTAAGCGTGGGTCTGATACGATCCATGCAAGGGTTGAACAATCATATTTAGATTTTGGTGTAATGTTTCCTATTATCTAATTTTACTTTAACAAACATAACTCTCAATTCGTCGACTAGATAAGGCTGGAATCTGACCATAAGTTTCTAAAGATATTTTTCTATGTTGGGTAAAAATTTCATGTCAATTAAAGTTCATAAAGGCATTGCAGTATAGGTTAGAAGGTGTTATACATGTTTTGTTATTTATTGCTTTTTTGACTTATGGATTTTTTATTTGGAAATGGTTATTTTCCTAATAATACAAGCATATTCAACAACTTATTTTGGGGAGTTTCCTAGTCCTCCAAAGAGAATTAATGGGGGCAGCAACCTTCCTTATATTGAGAGGATTATTTAAAACAACAATTAAATTTTCTTAACTAAGGAAGAAAATACATGGGAAATAATTTTAGATTTGATTTCCTAACTTATATAGGATTTCTAAGGGGAAACAATTGTTATCCTAGCCTTTATAGGATTTGATTTCAGCTATAAAACTATTTAAGCTAGCGAATTATACTATTTTAGGTTATTTTATTTAGGTTATTTTATTCTTATATGTGTGGCAACTTTGGTATAAGGGTCGAACTTGTATATTTTTATTGTTTTAACAGTTTTTGGGCTTATTTAATTTATTTTGGATTTAATTGTAAGTGGATCCATATCAGCCCACAAGTTTTGGGTCCATTAGTCACTGTTTAAGGTTTATTATGTATTTTGGGCTTTTGTTTTAGTTAGGTTTTGTTTTGGATCTTTGATCTTTGGTCTATGATCTATTAAGGTTATTAATGGGTTGTTTGTTAAGTTTCTTTAAGTTGTTTATTGCTATTAGATTTTGGTAACCATGAATTATTGAATAAAATTGGCATTTTTCTTGGATCATCATGTTTTTCTCTTTATTTAAATAAAGAATAATCAAACTTATCAAAGTATAACTGACTTTATGACATTATTTTTATACTTTAGGTTCCTGATTCTTTATGATCAATGAGATCAAGTCAATTCAAATACTTTTGGTTCTCTCATACAATGTTATTTATGGGTTAAGGTTCTATCTCAAATCTAATTTTTAGCTATCTGGGATTGTGTCAATCTTACTTATAGGTTTCTAGATTTTTATATTCATGGGATTCACACCAAGATCTCTTAAGATTTTAAATCTTAAGAAAGGAAAGAAAGTGTTTTCATCTGTTCATATGGATTTCATGTTTCAATTAACAAAAGAGTTAAGTCTAGTTATATAGACTTGTATTTAGCTTCTCTTGATAAGATAATTTAGTTAATTATGTTAATTAAGAGTTTAAGTGTTGAACTTTGTTAATTTAAGTGCCAAGTGTTGAACTCTAATATTAATGCAGATTTAGTGGAGTTCTAGATGAGGAACTACTGCATTGAAGATTTTTCTTGGTTAAGCTAGGGCCAGATAACCTAAAAGGTATAAGAAATGAGGAGCTGTTTTTTACGTCTCACAAGAATATTTAACGTTTCTCTTTTTAAAAAAGTATCCATTATAAATAAGTATAGTGCATTTTTATGTCTAGAAATTCTTCATAGACCTTTTTTTATGCTTAAATGGAGTTATGGATTTAATATATATGTCATGTGTTACTTGTGTATTGAATAATAATTACATATGTTGCATAATGTCTGGATGATTGATCTTCATTTCCCATATCCTGGTGCTAATTTTCCTTTAACTGTATGGGTTTTGTTTTCAATATCTGTGTTAATTGCCAAAAGAAAACCTGGAAAACTATAAAAGGTAGTTGGTGCTCTCTATCTATGTTTTGGAAAAAAAAATTCATTTGCTTAATAGTCATGCAAAATGTATTACAAGAGCTAAATATCTGTATTATCTTCAAAATGTTAGTTCAATACAATTTGAGAAAATGATGCTTCCACAAGTGTTGCTTTTGATATGTATCATATAATTAATTATCCTAGACAAACAAGAAAACTAAATGGGAGGCAACTTTAACAATCAATTTCTTAGCTTATTTTG
>Ga0325404_1004383_pt1 | contig 15014 bp, 8 predicted proteins | sample PopdelMetagenome_18_FD_205664 | JGI IMG/M metagenome (GOLD analysis project Ga0325404, IMG submission 205664) | Populus deltoides microbial communities from Bellville, Georgia, United States - Xylem-Control-R1 | ecosystem: Host-associated > Plants > Phyllosphere > Stem > Wood/Secondary xylem... | reverse complement strand
TATTTAAAATATTTTATCATAAATAGAAGATCTCATAAATAAAAATCAATCAATAAAATAATGTCATATGACATTAGCAAAAAAAAACCCGAGTGTTGTGATAAATATCTATAAATAGAGAGACTCATCCTAGACACAAGGAAGGAGATTCTTCTAAGTGATACAAAATCTTTTTCGAGACAAACTCTTCAAGTAATAAAACTCTCTTAAAAGCTCTCATGTCTAGCAACTCTCTTAAAAGCTTTTAATTCTTCTTCATTTATACTTAAAGTCTATAAAAAATGAAGATATATTAGAACAAATCTAAATGTTTTATAAGAGTTATTTAATAACACTAATTTGAAGATAAATCAAATGTGATTTTCAAAGCATCAAATCATCGAATCTTGTTCCACATTACATGTTTAAATTTGCATTCTTGCAAAGTACAAATTATGACCTGATTTCATATATAAATTAAGTTATCGGAAATCAAATTCAGAAAAAAATTAAATTATTATTTTATTTTTTTGTGCGAATACTTTAAATAAAGATTATATTAACTCATACATTTTAATAATATCAAATATTTATACACACTCCTTGCTTAATTTTTATAAACTCAAATTTATGTCTACAAATTTTATTTTATTTTTTTCAAAACAAGTTGCTTGGACACTAACATAAACCCAGCATGATATTCTAGTGCAAATCTTATTATTATTTCATAAATTCTCCCGAATCTGAAAAAAAAAATGTAAATTTTTCTCTCGGTTTTGAATTCCTTTGCCCCTGCAGTTTGTCAGCAATGAAACGTCTTTGAATAAAATGGCGGAAATATAACAAACACATTGGAGATCTGGTGGTTTTCTTTTTCTTTCTTCTTGCGTGGTTATGATCGCCGTGGCTTCTTGATCGTTAACGTTTCACGTTTGCAGTGTTGTCGTTTTGTTGGATTTTCTTGGGAGATTAAAAAATCAGAATTCACTTTTAGAGACAAAAACTTGCACGAAAAGGCAAAGAGAAACCAACAAAAGAGTGATGTGAGGTGTGGGACCCTAACGTTACCCAAAATACGGCATTTTAGACTCTCTCTCTATCCAGTGTGATCTTTTATATATATATATATATATATAAAGGCGGCAATCTAGATTATATATTTAAAGGATCTTATTAAATGACATATTTAAGACTTAATATTAATAAATATTTAATTTTAATACATAAAAATTGTTCACTCTAGTAATTTCAATACTTTAGTTGCAAGAGATCACTATCTAATTATTGTTAAGAACATAAATAATTATTTGAAAAAAAACAAATTGTTTTTTTAATAGTTGGTGTCTTAACCAACTTATACACACTTCAATTAATTCTTTGAGGTCCTGAAATTAACTATTAGATAAATCTCTAGTGGTCGTGAAATTTATGACACTCAAACTGGTGACATCTAAAAAATAAATTTAGGAACTAACTAATTAAACTACCTTCCTCATGATAATAAATTATTTGATTATAATTAGTTAAAAGAAGTATCAATGTTAATCTAATAATTGTAATTTCCAATTATGCATTCTGCAATATAATTTTATTCCAAATCCAATATTTTTGCATCTTGTTTTTATCAATATTCTTTGTTCCATCAATATCTAATATTATGGATTTCAAATCTTCACGCGCACCATCGTCATCCCCATCTAAGCCTTTGATCCGACGGTTATGGTTATCAATTATGGATTCCAAACTTTCATTCACATGTCGATGGTAGGATTGGTTAAATCCGACGGTTACAGTCAAGATCACAAATGATGCTAGCAATGACATGCTATACATGTGTGGCCGTTGTGGCCTTGGCGTAGGATTGCACTTCTAAAAACCAGGGGAAGAGAGAGTTCAAAGTGCCTGATGTAATGTTTCCTGGCATAGTTTTATACTGTAGTAATAGTTGTTTTTTAATATATACGAGATAACATGTTCGTCTGTTACTGCAGATTTATAAAACAAATGTACTTGATAATGTTATAATTATGAATCAATGCTAGATAAGTAATAGAAATTAAATGTATGATGGAGTAAATATTTTATGACGAGAAAAAAAGTTGTGTTGGTAATCAAAAACTTAGAGACTGAACAAAATGATTTGTAGCAATCTACAGTGTTTTGTGAGGAAAGATATAGTGCTTTCGCAACATGGTTTAGCTTTTCAGTTAATAAAAAGAAAAAAAATTACAAAGCTAAATTCTCTACCAACTTAATATTAAAAAAGCAACCAACAAAGATAATTTTGGAAGGAAAAAAACCCATGAGAAAAAATATTGTAGCAATTGACAATGTTCTATGAGAAAAACTATAGCGCTTTTTCCAATAAAATAAAATAAAAAACCATTTAGAGAAATATTGTAGCAATCTACAGTGTTTTGTGAGAAAAACTGCAATGCTTTCCTCATATGATTTAGCTTTATTGTAATTATAATTCTTAACCAACTCAATATTAAAAAAAAATTGATAAAGATAATTTTGGAAAAAATCATAAAAAAATCACATGAGAAAACACAGCAACAATTCACAGTGTTTTAAAGAAAAAAAATACAAAACTAAATTCTTAATCAGCTCAATATTAAAAAAAAATAGAAAGAGACAATTTTAGAAAAAAATAACAAAACAAACACCAAAAAAAGAAAAAAAAATCATGTTGGAAACACTGTAGCAATTCACAGTGTTTTGTGATGAAAGCTACAATACTTCCTTACATGATTTAGCCTTATTTGTAATGACTTGTAATTGTAATTCACAAACAACTCAATATTAAAAAAATAAAATTGAAAAAGATAATTTGAAAAAATTATAACAAAAAAAACCATGCGGAGAGACACTGTAGCAATCCACAATGTTTTATGAGCAAAGTTACAATACTTTCCCCACATGATTAAGTTTTATTATAAAGTTAAATTCTAACCAACTCAATATTAAAAAAAATCAACGAAGATAATTTTGGAAATAAATATTACAAAAAAAGAAAACACAAAAGAAACTGGAAAAAAACCATGTGAGGAAAAATTGTATCAATCCATAGTGTTTTGTGAGGAAAAACTTGTATTTATTTGTAATTGCAATTCTTAACTAGCTTAATATTTAAAAAATAAAATTGATAAAGATAATTTTAGGGAAAAACATAACAAAAACAGGAAAAAACCATGTGGGAAAAAACACTGTAGCAATCAACAGTAATTTTCGAGGAAAGTTATAGTGCTTTCCTCACATATTATAACTGTAATTTTTAACCAGTTTTATATTAAAAAATAAATAAAAAAGATAATTTCAGAGAAAATCATTAAAAAAACCATGCGGAGAAACATTGTAGCAATCACCAGTGTTTTAAAGAAAAAAATTACAAAACTAATCTCTCAATCAGCTCAATATTAAAAAAAAATCGATAAATATAATTTTAAAAAATAAAGAAATAAAATAGAAAAACTATGTGGAAAAACATCGCAGCAATCCACAGTATTTTAAAGAAAAAAATTACAAAGCAAAAATTTTAACCAAGTCAATATTTAAAAAGTAAAATCAACAAAAATAATTTTAGAAAAAAAATGAAAAAAATGAAAAAAAAATATGAAAGTTGAAAAAAAAAATTTTAAAAAAAACAAAGGGAAAAGTTAGCCAAAAAAAAGAAGGAAAGCACTGTGGATTACTGTTTGTAATCCACAGTGCTTTGGGTGTGGGGAAACAGTGATTCTCTCACACCATTTAGAGTATTGTATAATATATTTATAAAATTATATTAAAATTATATTTTTTTTATTTTAAAAAATTTATTTCTAATATCAATATATCAAAAGTATCTACACATGCATAAAAAATAATAATTTTAAACAACAATTTTTTTTTTGAGACAATGCCTTAGTATAATGTTACACTCAACATACAACATAAGTGATAAAATCAAGATTTTTCAATTTCTAAATTATTGTTTAATCTATTATAAAATCCAAATTATTCACAAAACTATTCTGAAAATAATATGCAAGGATGTTTAAATAATAAATAAATTGACCTTACTAGAAAGAAAAAAATATCTCATAACAACTAGAAAAAATAAGAAAGAAATCTAAAAATAATTTGAAAAATAAAAAAAAATTAAAAAAAACATCTACTTAGCTAAATTTTGGTACATAATTAGCTAGCCAAGCAAGATGACCACTATAAACATCAGGGCTTATAGAATGTCCTAAAAAGCTTAATCAAATTATCTTATCAAAAGTTATGGTAATATCACATCAACACTCAAATTTGGATATAATTGTTCATCATTACAATAAAAATGAATGTTAAAAACATTAAAAATCTTACAAAACCCCCAATTATTTGGCATATTAACAATATAGGCATTGCCATGTATCTTTTTTATAATGTTATAAGGGCCATATTTTTTTTGTTGCAACTTGTTATACGTCCCTACTGAAAACCTCTTCTTGTACAGAAATAACATCACCTTATCTCTTTTCCTAAATAGTTTAGCATGGCAGTTCTTCTATATAACCTCATTGTACTCGAAAATGGTTTGTTGAAACTTTGTCTCACCTCAACCTATATAGCTTATTCTATAAACATCTTACCGGCGATAGTATTATAACCAACACCTTTTTGAATTGTTACAAGATCAAGAATATGCTAATGACACTGCATTTATATAATTTTGAATTATGTTTTGCTTATTGTATTGTGTTTAACACTATTGTATATGAATTCTATTTATGCAAGTACAATACCCCATTACTTTATATTGTCGCCATAGATACTATGAATCAATTGTCAAGTATCCAATTTAATGATTCTATTTTCCTATCTGTTTATAAATATGTTGTAATACTAAATTCCAAGATAAATCATATATTCTCTATAATGTCCATAAAAAATGACTAAGAAACTTGTTGTCTTGATCAAAAGTAACGGTATTTGACATGCTATGCAAATGACCCACCTCTCGAAATAAAGTACATCATCTTTAAGAACTCGTCTTATACAACAAATACAAAATTCATAGATAAGTCCTCTCATATGTTTTTAGAATAGATAAAGGCATATATAAACCTAAGTTTTGTGCTTGCTTTTCGGTAGTTTAACAAGTATAACATTTTTTTTATAAACATATCAATATCTTATTTTAATTAAGACCAATCATACCTCTCATTGATAAAAGCAATTGTCTTATCTTGTTCTAAGTGACCATTTAAGCCTCTTTCATGCAAATCTAGATTCGTCTTCTCTTATAATGAAGAATCTAGATTACCTCGTATCAAGAACCCATAATGAATATAAAAATCATCAATAGACAGATTCTAACGATTCCTCTATAACTTGCTAAAATACTCATCATACTCATTATAATTCTTTGTAGTATGGAATATTTGAAAGCCTAACTCTTGACACCAAATCAATCTAATATTGAATGTCTTATATTGATAGCAATTTATCTAGCAACTCTTTTAACAAGATCTCCTTAAATTTAGTAAGAAAAGTTTTAATGATATTAAGTACGTCAATCGTCTTCTCTTCTTCCTTCTCATCAATTAGTGCCTTTATAATCAAGGCTTAAACTTTTCTGATCCTTATATATTTGGTTGTATTTTTTGTTATAAGCGAATAATTTACACCATATTTAGAAGCTTTAGAAGGTTAGAACAGGGTCTTCATTTCAAAGGTATAATCGTACAATTTACACCATCTTTAATAATCTTATGCAATTATTTCGATCCAAGTATCTGACATGTACATCATATTGCCAAGGTTTATCAAATATCAGATTGCATACATACATATCTACTATGTCATTTTATATCTTATCCATATAGGAAAAAGGCTCTATATAATGTTGTGTTACCTTTATTTCACCTATTGTCTTAATCTACCTAATCTTGTATGGTTCAAGATGTGATTCCAATGAAAATTTTAATTTATCAACAACATGTTTGCTTATAATATTTTTACAACTATGACTATCAATAATCAAGTCAAACATGTTATTATTTATAGTATATCAAGTACAAATTAACTTGTGCCACTACAACTCCTCGATAACCTTTGGTGTTAACATCATATTTCTAATCCTATAGGCATGACTATCGTCATCGTACTTATACAAATCTTCCTCGTCCTTCCTATCAGGTTTGCACGACTACCCTTTGCTTTTGAGATTTTCTTACTTGTACCGCCCTTCGATCAAGTTAACCGATTTATGTCTTCTATAATCATTGGAATGATGCCCTAACTCTCCATATGTAAAGCGCTTTCTCACAATTAGTTTTGTGCCGGGATTGCTTGGCTTGTTTATTTCATCTTATCTTCTTAAAGCTCTATTAGGTTTAGCAACATCTTGTATAACAAGTGATTATTGAAACATCTAAATTGTCTTTCCCTTATCACCAACATTGAATTTACTCGTCACATTGTATAACCTCTTGGGAGGATCAAATATATTACTATTGCTAGCTCTTTCTTTCAACAACATCTTATTCTTTAATGTTATATTATTCACTTTTATGAGCATAAATAACATTTGCACTACAATTTTATCTCAAATTATTAGCCTCAACTCCTTAAAAATTCTTACAACTTGCAGTCCTATATATACAACCTATAAATTATATAATTGACTTAAAGAATGAGTGTGAAAAGAAACTTGTTCTTGACATAAATATGGTAAACACATCATATAATTTAGAAGATAGATCTAACATACCATCACAAATTGATTTAGTCAAAGAAAAGAATATAGTTGACTGAGATGTTGAAAAGAACAAGGATCTATTAAAATGCTTATACATTTTATGATTGCACAAATATATTCATCTTTTGAGTATTTGTTATTTAAATGGAAACAACTCAAAACGAATCCTTAATGGATGATATTGTTTGATGCATGGTTTGAGAAATTTGAAATAAAAATAATAAAATTTGAGGTTCCATAATCTAATTATTGACAAACATAATTAACTCATTTAAAATTGATTTGAGATCAATTTTGTTCGAGGCCAAAGGATGCAGCCATAGTTAAAAAATTATGGAATAAGTATTGTGCTGCTACGTAAATAAAATCTAACTGATGTGTGAATGCTTTCCAAAGTAGGATTACAATTCCATAAGCTTGATGTTATTTTTTTTTATGATATAGGTTGCGTAGTTTTGGTATGACTTTCATACATTTGCCATTAAAAAAGCTAAATTGAAGGATGTTGAGGTGTGGTCAAAGCACAAGTTTGACAATGTCCTTAGAGACATTTATGTACAAAAATAGAATTTATTAAGCAAAAGGTTGTTTGCTTCCAACAACAAAAAACAAAACAAAAAGTTCTAGGCTCCATAGCCAAGCATATTGGTGACTTGATTCCATATGCAGATCATGTGTGACAAGTGGTAAATTGTCTTATAAATTCACTTTTATTTTTATTTTTATCTTTAAAATTAAATTTAATAATTTAATAAAATTTTATTATATAAAAGTATCAAATCAAGAAAAAGCAAATAAGAAGTTTTGTGGTGAATATTTTAGGTTTTATAATAAGTATTCTTAAGTTGTATTATTTTTGTATTATTAGTTTGTGAAAGTAACAAAATAATACTTTAATTCTTTATAGGATAATTTCAAAACTTTGATGGTAGAAAAACATGGACTAGATTCATCAATTCATCCACTCTATAATTCTAGCATTTAGCTAGCTGCTACTTTTGACGGATTTGAGAGGAAACAAGTTAATGAATTGCCTATAACATATTATTCTTCCATGAGGAGCAAACTTGGTTTGTGTACATTATGTACATCATCCTGTAGCTCTAGTATCTCAAATGAGCATCTTGATTAAATTATGGATATCAGGGTTCATGAATAAATGGATGAGATGCAAAGAAAAGTGATGAATTCTTGGTTACTTAGATTTTTTTTCTTTACATCAACAAATGAAATAGAAAATAAGAACCATACGGGTTACTATGAATTTCTCTCCATATCCCCCACACTTGTATCATCATCCTATACCACATTCTATATGTTCCAATTGCATTATAAATGAGACTTTGTTGTTATTCTAGGAATGTATGAAACAAATATGTTTTCTAGTCCTATTAACTATCTAATTAGGATATAACTACTTTACTAAACATATGTTTTAAATATGTTTTATGTATGTTTATGTAATGACACAAACTTTTAAATGCAATTTTCATATTTTTAATTATTGTATACATGAAAAATAGGTAATTTTTTTATACAATACCATAAAGGATATCTCAATCTTACCATTTATCAATTAAATCCACAAGTACAATGATACACAATTATACATACAAATAGTAAATTTGTAAGGTTGCAATACTTTCTTGATAATTACATGCATATAATTATTTTTTTTCCAAATTTTTCATCATACATTACAAAAAGGTTAGATATCTTAACAGCACTTTCTTGAAGAATGAGACCTTCAAGGGAAGGTACATGTAAAAAACATAAAATCACAAAATTAAAATAAATAATTACACCATCATGATTACTAATATTTTCCAAACCATACAAGCAAACATCACATCTTTAACACAATTCTAAGCATAACAATTATATGTCAAATTTTCAATTTAATACATTCTCTTCAACAATTAGTGAACTCTTCTTTTATTCATTATACTCCTTGAACTGTCATCATCATACCTACAATAATTCCTTCATAAAAAAAAATATTTCTTAACCCATCTCAAAACATTCATCAACTCCTATGATGTCATTTATAACAATCTCCATTCTCATTATCTATTATACTAATTGTGGCTCATCTATTTTATTTTTCAGTCTCAACATACTTTATGCCCTTTTATGACTTATCCATATTATTTTTCAATCTCCATATGCTTTATAACCATTTATAGCTCATCCATACTATTCTTCAATCTCATCATACTTTAAGTTCATTTATGGCTAATTCATATATTTGTTTAATATGAGTATTTCATCATCTTTGGCTTTTTAATACCATTAACCATTTCAAACCAGGTATCATGCCATTCTTAGCTTTGTTTTGCCTTTTATCAATTTTAAAAAATATTTCATACCACTTTTGGCACATCAATATAACCTATCAATTCAAAATAAATATTCACTTAATTCTTTCAAATCCATAACCTTCACTTATGAAACTAACTAAATATTTGTCAATCCATAGTCCTGCTCATACATCGGACTCATCGGACTCATCTCATTTTAATCAATAACCCTCATCCAAATGACTAGTTTAATTTCATATTATACCTTCTATCTAAGCAACTATCTTCATTGAATTTGTATAGCCCTTGTCCAAATGATTGGATTCATTTGAATTTTAACCTTCATCTGAACAACTAATTTCATTTTATTTTAAACAATAACCCATAGAGATTTACAACATTGTATAAGGTTCGCTATTGTGGTCGATTTACAATTCACATATTTCTTTTTATCTATCTTATATGTACAACATCATAACAATCATCATTCTGGATCATAATTTAGGGTGTGTGGAAAGAACAAAAAGTTCTTGTCCTTTTATAATTTTAAAAAAGGTTTAGAGGCGCCACATAATATTTTGGTCATTAGAAACCCTAACTGATTTTAAGAATCTAGATAAGATAAATGGTTATGTATAGAAAATACAATATCACCCTTAATATACCTTATCTAAGGTAAGTCATATTGTTTATTTGTTTGATTATTACTAAGGCTCTTATGTTTTTCTAACCATTAGTTTGTCTATTGATTAAAGTGGATCCATCCTAGTAAGGTGAATCAGAACTCTATGGGTTAATCCTAGCAATTCTAAAACATTCATGATATATATTTTAAATTAATCGTATTTACAGTAACACAATCATTTTTGTTTGTATTTTAATTAAACACACTTTATAAAATCATCAGAAATACTCTTAATTCATAGTCCGAACCCATTTAGAATTCATTACCCTCTACTATACCTAAAAGTCATACTTTGATTTCATCAAACCAGATAACACCCTTAACATTTGTGGATAGTAGTTTCGTTCACCATTTGTGTTCATTCATTTCAATGCCTATTTCATCATTTTTTTTAAACTAATTTCATTAGTTCACCTCAATGCCTATTATATCAAATTCAGCCCTCTAATTTCGTGAACTCATTTTGACTCCTATGGTGTCATTAATGGCAAATCAATATTAATCTTCAAGCCCATCATTTATTATACCAGTTATGGCTCATCTATATTATTCTTTAATCTCAATATACTTTATGACCTTTTAAGTTTTATCCGTGTTATTTTTCAATCCCTATATGCTTTATATATTATTTTTCAATCTCATCAAACTTTAGGCCTATTTATGGCTCATCTATATATTTATTTAATAAGAGTATTTCATTATCTTTGGCTTCGTAATACCATTAACCATTTCAAAACAATTATAATGTCATTCTTAGCTTTGTTTTGTCATTCATTGATTCAAAACATTTTTCATACCATCTTCAGCACATTAACATTACCCATGAATTCAAAAATAAATATTCAATTAATTCTTTTAAAATTCACAATCCTCATTCATGCGACCAACTAAATACTTTCTAATCTATGGACCTTGCTTATGCGGCTGGCTCATCTCATTTTAATCAATAACCCATATCTAAATAGTTGATTTAATTTCATATTATAGCCCCTTTTCAAATGGTTGGCTTCATTTAAGTTTTATAGCCTCCATCCAAATGACTGAAATCATTTGAATTTTATAGCTCCTATCCAAATGACTAGCTCCATTTAAATTTTATAGCCCATATTTAAATGACTAGCTTTATATCATTTTCAACAATATCCCCCTCGCATGTAGTCGAATTAAAGTCTTGAAGCATAAGGTCCACCTTTATGGTCATTTTACAATTCATATGTTTTTTGGTTTCAATTTACATATTGGTTACCATCATTATGATAAATCACAATTATATATATTAGTTACAGCCATTGCAGTTGAATACAATTACATATTAGTTGTTGTCATTATGGTCAATTATAATTTAAATATTAGTTATCGCTATTATGATCGATCACAATTACGTATTGATTACTATTATTGAAGTCAAATATAATTACATATTGATTATCATCATTATGATTGAATACAATTTTACATATTACTTTTCGACTTGGTAAGCATAATTTTTCATAATGTATAATTGTACAACATATATATGATTTTCATTGCATTCTACCATTACTAAAGTATTTTAAATAATTAAAGAAGCAATTAAGTGACCTTTACCTTGAGCTCCTACTTTACATACTCTTCAGAAGTTGAGTCTCACTCCAAACACTTCTTTTATAACTCCCAAAATAATAACAATTAATTTTCGTTTAACTAAATACACTTCTAATTATTTGTTTAATTTTCAATTTAGCCCAACACATTATTATCAATTTCACATTCAAGAAGACAATTTCGCATCTCTGTATTACTACTTTGAGTCCAAATATATCATAACTATTTGATAAATGCTCATTAATTCAATTAAAATTCCAACCTTGAAGTTTCCATAATTCTATGATTTCATTAAATTTCTATACTCATAACAACCATTATTTAATATTCGTACTACCAAATAAAACTCAACGGTAAAAATCTTCATTCATCTCAACATTCCAATTAATATCCAAACACATTATAAACATCAATCAATATTATGATTTATAAGTATTCATGCCATCAAAATATTCCTCATATAGGACTTTTATATTTTCAAGTTTTAATTTAATGTCCAATACATCACAAACCAATAATTAATATTCACATTATTAATTTAGGATTTTAACATAGAAATTTCATACTTTTACAATTCCAACCCAATGCTCAAACAGTCAAATATATTCAACATGCAAAATTTTCACACTTGTGTAATTTCATTTCTTATTTCTCATAGCTACACACACAATAATCAACCCTACACCATTCATACTCAAAATCAAACATGAAAAATCATAACACATAAATCAACCAAAAATCAACGTCAATTATTCAAGATTCTCAAAACTAAATTTCAGCCACTTCTAAGTAAAAATCTTTGGATGATCAAATTTCTTCAATTGTTTCTCACTTTATAAATTCTCAAACACTAATTAACCAAATATTTAGTCAATAAACATCTCAACTACAACAAACCTAGGATTCCACATCCCTTTATTAAAAAAAAACATTTTTATAAGTATGCAATCATGCAATAAATTACAAGTTTAAGCAGTCCTATACCATTAGGACATCTAAAACTAATATAATTTAATCACATTTTTCAAATCTTCTAAAATTTCCCATATGGCTAGCTACTATAGAGTTTCCATCACCATAATTGATTTTTAATTACTCAATTTCTCCAAAACATAACAATCATATCTTATTTATCATAATTAGATTTACAATCATTTTCATATTTTCTCAAACAGATAATGTGCATTTAACTAACCCATCCATTACATAAACATATACATACATAACTTTCCTAAAACATAACAAATCATGGTTCACACCTTCAAAAACTAATTTACAATTATCATGATCAAGTTTAAGCAACCTTAACATCATTAGAACATCAAAACTTACATAATTCCACTAACTTCTATACTTTTTTCCCCATAATTCACAACCATAACCAATACCAAATAATTTATTATACACACCAAAATCATCATACCAATCAAGTTTTTTAAAAAAAAAAACATTATTCAAAATGTCAACAATCCATCCAATTTAACCATTTTTCACAATTCTATCATGTAACAAAAAAACTCTCAGAAATCCCTGTTGAAATATTCAACACCAACCTCAATCATTCTTTAATATCATTGAAATGTCAAAATCAAAAAAACCTAAGTATACTTTCAATGAACCACGACAAACTTGCAAACCACATCATCATCACTAATAAATTTAAACAATTTTCTATTTCTCTTTCAAATTTACAAAAACCCTAAAAACTTCAAAGATTTAGGGTTTTTTTTCTAGGTGTTAATTAGTCAAATTAAACCATTTCCATATTATTTTCATAACTTAACATCAATAAAATCATCCCAAATCAACATTTCAATACAAAAATATCATAAACCTTCTAAATTTGAGGATTTTCAATCCCCAAGCAAAACAAGAGCAAAAATGGAATTAATGGTAAAAGAATATCTTACCTTACTAATTAACCCAAAATCAATATCATCACTTTTTTCCTCTAGGCAAACAAACTTCCAACTTCGCTCTCTTTCTCTCTCTTAAGTTTCTTTTCTAATTTGTTTGGGTTTTCATTAGTAGAACTCACTTAGGTTTCAATCTCCATGCCACCACGAATGAGAGATTTCGAAGAAAATTAAGGAGAAGAAGAAAAAGAAAACCCAAGCTTCCTCCTCCAAACCATCAATTCAATCTTAAAAAGGGAGAGTAGATTTTGTTTTTATTTATGAAAATGTCACTCATTTATGTTTTCGGTTATATCCCTATCTGCCGGTATTTTTCACGCATATAAAAGTTTTATAATTAATCTTGCTTAGAATCCGTACCAAAAAACTTTCACCACTACTCATAATAAAATTTCTCTAAGTTTTATTATTTTTTAGCTATAAATTTATTATTAAGCGCGGGTGTGCCCCATCATTAATATTTGCACGCACAAATTTATTCTTTAATTTATGTAAGGTTTCTCATCCATTTGCTTGAGAATTTTCACTTGTAATTACAAAAATTTTCTTTTAATAATTATTATTTTCTAGTTTAAGAATTTATACTTTCTAATGGAATCTTTGACAAAAATTTGTTTATGATTAAAAAATACTTCTGAAATTAGATGCTTTGATTGCGTTATTCCAAATATTTATTAATTGCTTTCGTGTGCGGTATGTGATTGATTCTAGCTCCTTTAACATGACATCATATATATATATATATATATATATATATATATATATGCATCTTTGCATGGTGAGCACGTGGCTGATTTTCAGACGTTATGGAATCCAAAACTTTTGCTGGTTATTATCATGACAATGAAAAGAGCAAAAAGAAACACCGGTGGATGGTGTTTTCGCTGCATCCAATTAATGAAGTATTATTTTTTAAAAATATTTTTTATTTAAAAATATATTTAAATAATATATTTTTTATTTTTTAAAAATTATTTTTAATATTAGCACATTAAAATATCTGAAATTATCAAAAACATATTAATTTAAAATAAAAAAAATTATTTTTTTCAAAAGATTTTTGAAATGCAAAACAACAACGCTTTTATCATTTATATATTATTCCTATTATTTGATACAAGTAGTGTAGCTTTCTTCTTCTTTTCTTAAAAAACACAAAAACTACAATCCCAACTAATTTTTAGGAAAAGGATATGTGTATTGTGGTAACAGTTGTTTTTAAAAGTATTTTTTATTTAAAAATTTATTAAAATAATATTTTTTTTATTTTAAAAAATTTATTTTTGATAAAACAATCTAAGAATATAAAAATAATTAATTTTAAATAAAAAAATTAAGTTTTTCTAAAATACTGATTGAGTTCAAAGGACGCTAAATCATGATCTTCTTGGTAATAAACAGTATAGTATTTGATTTGATTTGATCTGATCAAATTTTACAAATCATATCAATATTTGGTCAAATTTCCCTCGTTTGCATGTGTGCGTATGTCTCTTTGATTTAAAAAAAATAATTCTGGTGTTGATGCTCACCTTGTAAATATTCTTCTTACACTCGCACAGTGGTTTCTGGTACGAGTATAACACCCAAGACACAAATAGCTCCAAGAAGCCCTGGAATTGGCGCGCAATGAAACCAAGACACCTATGTAGTGTCTCCCTCTTTAAAATTCAAAAAAACGACTAGTCCTGTCTTTGAGAAAGAAGAGAGAGAAGGGGGCGTTGTTTTTTTGTACATAGAAAGACGGAGTCCAAAAAACGCCATTGATTTCTCACGCAGTAATCAGAGCTTTTGCAACACCTGTTTTCTCTTCACCCTCC
>Ga0325404_1004381_pt1 | contig 15015 bp, 19 predicted proteins | sample PopdelMetagenome_18_FD_205664 | JGI IMG/M metagenome (GOLD analysis project Ga0325404, IMG submission 205664) | Populus deltoides microbial communities from Bellville, Georgia, United States - Xylem-Control-R1 | ecosystem: Host-associated > Plants > Phyllosphere > Stem > Wood/Secondary xylem... | reverse complement strand
GAGCTCTTCTTCTAAAACTTTCACTCGTGCCTTCATTGTAAGAAGAGAATCAAGCAATAAACCACATATCCTGCAATTTATTAACGTAATTGGCGATGGCACAGCCTCTCGTGAAAAAAGACGATGATCACGACGATGAAGGTAATTCCGCTCGTCTTGATTCTCGATAATTCGTTACATTTTTGCACGAACTGAAACCGTTTCTTTTACCGTTCTCTTTGTTCGATTTAGGCTTTCTTGATTCAATTTAGGGATTCATTTCCAAATATTTGGTGATAGAATCAGATCAATAATGGTTCTGGATCTGTTCCATTGTGGATAATTTTAATGCGTTTGATTAAGTATTGTTTGATTAAAAATCGGATCCGAGATTGTGAGATTTGATTTATTGATCTGATCTGTGTTTTATCTAGGGTGTTTTCGAGCCCTAAATTACAATGTAGATTGTTGATTCGATTTAAATCCGATTAAATTCACCTGCTCTTACGTGATATAGTGTGACTTTTTGTATTATTGATCCAATTCGTGTAATTCCTTGTTAATTAGTCCCTGTCCTTCAGAATCGTAGATTCTTTGAGGATTACTTTTTAATTGAGTGTAATTTTGGCTGGCCTTTAATATTTAAACCGTGTAATGTTTACTTTTACAGCAGAGTACTCTCCCTTTTTGGGGATTGAGAAGGGCGCTGTTCTTCAGGAAGCTAGGGTTTTTAATGATCCTCAACTTGATCCGAGAAGATGCTCTCAGGTTTTTGTTTTCTGTTGCCTTAATCTTTTGCTGTAGCTTGTATTTTTAGGTGATAACCGGAGTTAGTTTGTTCCCGGGGTTTGGTGTGTTTGTTTCATTGCAGGTTATCACAAAGCTTCTTTATCTACTGAACCAAGGAGATTACTTCACCAAGGTATAGTGTTTCTGCTAGAGAGCTTAAATCTTAAATATTTTAGGAATTGTAAAATCCTTTTGTTTTCTCAAAGAGTTGTTGTTGTGTAATTGACCCTGTTTGGATGAATTTGTTTTCGTAATTCCTATATTAAAGCTTCATACATGGAAAAATGTCTTAATTTTTCTTTCAATATCTATGTAGACTGAAGCCACAGAAGTTTTCTTTTCCGTGACAAAGCTTTTCCAGTCGAAAGATTTTGGTTTGAGGAGAATGGTTTATTTGATTATAAAGGAATTATCGCCATCAGCAGATGAGGTTATATGCTATGCTTTAACTTTGTTTTCAAGTCTAATCTTTTTTTGCAGATGTACAAAGTATTGATTACTGACCAATTATGTTCCTTATCAACAACAGGTTATTATTGTCACAAGCTCCCTAATGAAGGACATGAATAGCAAGACTGATATGTACCGAGCAAATGCCATTCGTGTGCTTTGTCGGATAACAGATGGAACCCTTCTTACCCAGATCGAACGATATCTGAAACAAGCAATAGTTGACAAGAATCCAGTGGTTGCTAGTGCAGCCTTGGTCAGTGGGATTCATTTACTCCAGGTACTGATTAATTGCCCTTGTAGCAAATTGTTTTCTTTTCTAATTCCCTCTCCAAAATTTCTAATATATTTGTTAATGTTTTTCAGACGAACCCAGAGATTGTCAAAAGGTGGAGTAATGAGGTTCAAGAAGCTGTACAGTCAAGGGCTGCCCTTGTACAATTTCATGCACTGGCTTTGCTCCAGCAGGTAAGTATATTTTCCAGTTTGATCAGCATTAATGGATTTTTCTTCTTCTTAATTTGGAACCTTCTATGAGATTTAAATCAAATAACGACCTATGGTTTTGTTGGTAGAAGAAGTTTAAGTGAAGATATAATGACGTGGCATTGAGAGTTTCTTTGTAAATTTTATATATAAAAGAATTGAAGTGCTGCTCTTCATAAGGTCATTGCATAACAGCCTTGATGTTACTAGTGTCTGAGTTTGTATTTCACATAACAGTTGAGACCCAGGAAATAAATTTAATGGTCGATTTTAAATTTGTTTAATTTGCCTTGCCTCATTGCTTTCTTGGAAAAATAACTGTTATAGAGGTCCTATGTAGAATTAAACATATCAATGACATAAAGAATCCTTGTGCTTTCCAAACTTGCAGATACGACAGAACGATCGACTTGCTGTTAGTAAGTTGGTTACTAGTTTGACTAGGGGAACTGTTCGCTCACCACTGGCTCAATGCCTCTTAATACGTTATGCTAGTCAGGTTCGTCTATTCTAGTCAGACATATATTTTGATACTTGTCACTCATTTAATGTGAGCTACGATGATGGCTTTATTACTCTTTGCAGGTTATTCGTGAGTCAGCTAACACACAAACAGGGGACCGTCCTTTCTATGATTTTCTGGAGAGTTGTCTGCGCCATAAGGCTGAAATGGTGATATTTGAGGCTGCCAGAGCAATTACAGAGCTCAGTGGTGTAACAAACCGAGAATTGACTCCAGCGATCACTGTTCTCCAGCTCTTCTTGAGTTCTTCCAAGCCTGTGCTGAGATTTGCAGCTGTCCGCACTTTGAACAAGGTTATGATTTTACTTTCAGCTATGACTGGCTGTTTTTATGGTTGAATGTTCTGATGCTAGTAATGTAGATTCTAGGGTTATTGCTTGTGCAAGGGAGTGTGTTGTATTGCGCTTGTAGTTTTCCAGAATGCCGGGGAATCAGATTTTGGTGATGGGGTTGTTGGAACTTTTGTGCTTTGTCCCAGTGAAAGTGCCCGTGTTTTGTTCACGAGAGGAGTGTGCGAAATATTAAACTGCTCAATTTTCATTGATGATTACCTGAAAAGATTTATCATCATCTTGTTTGGAAATTTTCACATCATATATGCTGACCATGACTTGAATATTTTGCAGGTGGCCATGACTCATCCCATGGCTGTCACAAACTGCAACATTGATATGGAGAGCTTAATTTCTGACCAGAACAGAAGCATTGCCACTCTTGCAATCACCACTCTACTTAAGACAGGAAATGAATCAAGTGTGGATCGCTTGATGAAGCAGATAACAAATTTCATGTCAGATATAGCTGATGAGTTCAAAATTGTTGTTGTGGAAGCCATAAGGTCACTGTGTTTGAAGTTTCCCTTGAAGTATAGATCATTGTAAGCAATATTTCCGAGAATTTATTGTTTGAAATTATATGTTTTCATGGACATTTCACTCTCTATATATATAATCCCTTGTTACATAGCCCGTGCTAATGTTCTGAGCTGTTACTTTCAGGATGAACTTTTTAAGCAACATTCTCAGGGAGGAAGGAGGATTTGAGTACAAAAAGGCTATTGTAGATTCAATTGTGATCCTTATCAGAGATATCCCTGAAGCAAAGGAAAGTGGTTTACTTCATTTGTGTGAATTTATTGAAGATTGTGAATTTACCTATCTATCCACACAGGTAGCATTTCTCATCATTCATAAGATCGCTGCTTTTATTGATGCTGTTATGCTTTTTTCCCCATCTAACTTTGTTAGTTGCTATTTCATTCACCTTATTAGATACTCCACTTTCTGGGGATTGAAGGCCCAAAGACCACAGATCCCAGCAAATACATACGCTATATCTACAACCGTGTGCATCTTGAGAATGCTACTGTCCGGGCTGCTGCTGTGAGCACTCTGGCAAAATTTGGTGCTATGGTTGACACACTGAAGGTACTGTGGGCATGATCTTTGCATACTTGTGTCCTGTGGTATCTGGTATGACTACTTTCATTGAAGACGGACTGCTTTCTTACATGAGCTGGAAAATTTATTGTTGCTTTGTGTTGCAGCCACGAATTTTTGTCCTGTTGAGGCGCTGTATCTTTGACAGTGATGATGAGGTGAGCTTCTTTAGAATAGTGCACTTTGCAAAGTTTATATAAATTGACACATTACTTTTTTTAGCATCATACACATCTCATGGAGTCTAAGTCCATGAATATGTTTGTGTGCACATGCATGAGCCTCCTATTGAAAGAACGCTGTTTGATAATCATGTTCAATCCTACCTCTTCAAAAACTTGTGTTGTTTTTTCACATGTTATTTTTTTGAAGTATCTCCTCTTCCTTGTCTGCAGGTTCGTGATAGAACAACACTTTATCTCAGCACACTTGGGGGTGATGGTGAAGTGGTTGAAACTGATAGAGACACAAAGACTTTTCTCTTTGGAGACCTGGATATCCCTCTTGTGAATCTGGAGACAAGTTTGAAAAATTATGTGAGTTTTCTGTTCTATCTTACCCATTTTGCACTACTATTGTATTCATCTCATGTGTTTTCTGTTTATGCAGGAGCCTTCTGAAGAGCCTTTTGATATTGATTCTGTTCCAAAAGAAGTCAAGTCTCAGCCGCTTGCTGAGAAGAAAGCCCCAGGCAAAAAGCCAACTGGTCTTGGTGCTCCTCCGACTGGTCCTCCATCTACCGTTGATGCTTACGAAAGGCTTCTTTCCTCTATTCCAGAGTTTTCGGACTTTGGGAAGCTTTTCAAGGTTCTATATCCAAATTATTTCTTGCCACATTAGCCACATGGCACACCATGTTTTTGAATTGCTGAGTTAGGAATGATTAAATTTGAGCTTTCTTTATTTCTCCTCTTTCTTTCTACAGTCCTCGGCACCTGTGGAGCTTACAGAAGCAGAAACAGAATATGCAGTTAATGTTGTTAAGCACATATTTGATAGGCATGTTGTGTTCCAGTACAACTGCACCAACACGATTCCTGAGCAATTATTGGAAAATGTAATGACATGTTTGGAGAGCTGTATTTACTTTTCTGTCTACTCGGTTCTATCTTACCAAATTGTTCTGTTGACTTCAGGTCTCTGTTATTGTGGATTCGTCAGAAGCGGATAACTTTGCAGAAGTAGCATCCAAGCCATTACGATCTCTTCCTTATGATACACCTGGACAAACCTTTGTGGCGTTTGAGAAGCCTGAGGGAATCACTGCTGTAGGAAAGTTTTCAAACACATTGAGGTTCATTGTTAAAGAGGTACATTTTCCTGCTTTATTCTTGTGATGATGCATGCATTTGCTTTTCTAAGTTATTGTGCATGAAACGTTTTTGGAATTTAACTTGGTTAATTTGCTATTTTGATGTATTAAACTGGTTTGAATTGTTTGCTCTCACTGAAAATGAAGTAATTTCATTTAGATATTTTGTTTAGTTTATTCAAAAGAAATGCAAATGTTTGTTGGAATATTTTTCTGTTCACAACCACCATATAGTTCTTGGTATAATTTTTTGACTCTTTTGTATTGGGTGTTTTCTATTAGGTTGATCCAACTACTGGTGAGGCAGAGGAGGATGGCGTTGAAGATGAATACCAACTGGAGGACCTTGAGGTTGTTGCAGCAGATTACATGATGAAGGTCGGAGTCTCCAATTTCAGGAATGCTTGGGAAAGCATGGGAGATGAATTTGAGCATGTGGATGAATATGGCCTTGGCCCAAGGGAGAACTTGGCTGAAGCTGTTATCGCTGTCATCAACCTTCTTGGCATGCAGCCTTGTGAGGTTAGTTTATCATTATGTGATTACACAATGAAGTTAATTACAGAAAATTTGACTATCTATAAAAAAAATAAGAATGGACCAGAACCACTTGATTTCTTAGGTTGAATTAAGAAATCGGGCCATAGCTGGAGAGGTGAAAGTTCCTTTCTATTGGAATGTGAATGATGTTCCTTTCTATTGGAGTGTGAATGCTGGTATTCTGATATCGTTCCATAAATTTATCCTATTCTTGAAAATCGCTGATCATCTTTCTGAAGTCAATCACACTGAATGCTGGTATTCTGATATCATTTCATAAATATGCAAGATGAAGACTATGCTGTTATCCCTTGATGATTAGAGTTGCAATATTTGAGTTGCATAGGACCGCATTAACTGCATAATGCTAATGAGACCTTCAATTTGAACTATTTTTATCATTTAGTGGTCCTTTTTGGTTTTTTCAAGTATGATATCATTATTTGATATTTGAAGTCTTGTTGGAATTACGTCCCTATAATCTCTGTTAGCTGATGTTCTTATATATTGTCTTGTCTTCTGTGGTGTTCAGGGAACAGAGGTTGTTGCAACCAATTCAAGGTCACACACGTGTCTACTATCTGGTGTTTTCCTAGGCAATGTGAGGGTGCTTGCGCGGTTGCAGTTTGGAATTCATGGTTCTAGGGATGTTGCAATGAAACTGGCTGTTAGATCTGAGGATGAAGCCGTCAGCGATACCATTCACGAGATTGTATCAAGCGGCTGAGTTGTCAAGTCCAGTGATTGTTCCTCTTTCTACTTCGGCTATTTGCTGGATGAGGTCAGGGGCAGATTGCTGTAATCAAGTAAAACCTGCTATACAAAGAGTTGCAAGTCATGGAAGGGAAGTTAGGCTTGCAGGGAGACTGTATTTGCATTTAACTTGAGCCGACCTTTTCTCTCTTCTTTCTAGGCTAGTAATGTCACTCTTGTATAATGCAAATCAGGTCCGATAGAAAGATTTTTCCTTCTTTTATTTTCCCTCCCGGAAAATTCTAATGTGGCATGTCAGTATATAGTGTTCCATTAACTATCAATCAACCTTTGTCCGTGATATGGGACATTAATTTTTGGGGCTCGTATGTTGTCATCACAGTATTATGGATTTGCAATGATTAATGATTTCCGTACTTTTGAGCTGCATTCACTACTGTTTTTGCCATGTCATTTTAATAATGATCGCTGGGCTGTAAAATTCCGTACTAGTCGATGAAGGGGTAAGCCTTCAATTCCGTCTCGTATCGATCTCGATACACTTGAGGAAATCATGGCAAGAAGTTTAAGGTATCTCACAATTTCCGCTTCAGTTATGATTATTCAGCGAGTCCGAATGTAAAAACAACAAAAAATGGTGATAAAATTGAAGAAATCAGAGGAGGGGTGAGTTGCTATTGAAAGCCGAATCATCTGGAGACTTGATGCACAACTAAACTTGATAGAAAAATATTAGATTGGTGGCCAGTAATAACATGCGGGTCAGGTTAAATTTTTTTAAAATATTTCAGTAATATTAATATTTTTAAAGAAGTAAGGAAGGTATGAAACACCGGTCTTTTATCTAAATGAGTTCAATATTACTTTAATGATTAAAAAAAGTATTGTCAATAAATAAAATGAATAAAAAACATTGACTATAATTAACTATAAAAAATAAATTGTCAATATTATACTTAAGAAGAGAAAAAAGAAAAGCCCTTTGAAAACTCATCGTCGTTCCGCTGTGAACACCGCCCCACCACCAAAAAAAGCTTATTGAAACGACTCTAATACCACTGTAAAAGGCTACATGATAACATCAAATCAAGTCGCACGCGCTGTTAGAGTAACAACCCAAAAAGCAAACAAAACAGAATATCATGAAGTGAACATCTCAAGCTTATATTCAATCAATTATTTTAATTTAATTCAAAAACAAAATTTATTTAAAGAAAGCTAAATTTAACAAAAAAAAAACAACAATTAAAAAGATAAGAGATCACTCATGTCATTTTCAAAATTAGTAAAAAAATCCTATAGAAAGCAAACAAAAAATAATAATGAAGCTCAATCTCTAATTAAATAAATGTTGAAAGATAAAATTAAAAAAAACACAAGTTTGAAAAAGATGAAAAAATCAAGTAAACTCGGGCGAATCTTTTAAATCCGGGTTAATCTCCTAAACTTACATCCCGTTAAATTCTAGACCCGGACTCAATCAAAAAGCTCAACTCCAAATCAATTTAAAAAAATTCTCAAAGCAAAAAAAATAGCAATCAAATACATGAGGACAAATTCAATAGAAAAAAAAGATGAAATCATAAAAAGAAATATTTTAAAAAGTAACTCGATAAAAAAAATAGCAATAAAAAAAATAAGGACTAAATCTGACAAATAAAACAATTGAAGGAGAATGAAATTGAAAAAAAATTCAATTTTAATAATAATTTCAAATAAAACAAATAATCATTAAAAAAAACAAATTGAAAAGCTGCTATGAAAAATTGGAGGGTCAGACATGGAAATCGATGAAAGAGAAAAGAAGAGGGAAAAAAGAGAAAAGGTTGTTGGTGTCAAATTAGAGATTTATTAGCCACACATGCCGCCTAAGAATGGAGGTGCCGTCAAGAAGATTCTAACACTGCCCCAAAAACCACTATTTGTCCACCAAACAACTTCTTACACACCACCCGAATGAAAAGGGAATGCCCTGGCCACTTTTGTTTTTTAAAAAAATATTTATAATTTATTAAATACATAATTTCTGCTCTACTAATTTGATTATAACAAAAATAACTATGATGAAATTGAAAAAAAAATCAATTTCACAAAAGAATCCAAAACAAAAAAATAGCAATTAAAATAATGAAAATAAAATTTTAAAAAATAAAATAAGTGGACACCCTTCATTTTTTTATTGAATGGTAAAATTGATTAAAAAAATTAATTTTACAAAATAACCTAGAATAAAAGTTTAGCAATCAAAAGAATAAGAATAAAATTTAAAATGATAATAAAATAAGAGGATAATTCATAATTTTTGATAGGGCATCATGAAATCGAAGGAGAGGAGAGAAAAAAGAAGGAAGCAAGGAAGAAAATGCCATCAATGACATACCATCATGATCAACCCTAATTGCGCTACGTCTATAGCTATGGATAGCTAACTTTGGTTATCAGAGGAGGCCGTATGAACCGCCAGAGGGCTTTGACCTCCCTCCCTTTTTAATGTGTACGTTGCACGTACTAGCTAAAAAAACCTTGTTTGTTAACTATAGTTCTTCATATTTGTTTCAACATCAAATTTAGTCTTTAAAGCCCTAATTATTTTAAATCAACATAATCTAAATATATTTTAAAAAAACGAGCACTAGACCTTTTTCTCAATACTAGAAGACTTCTATATCTAAGCAACCAAAATAAATTATTAAGTCAATTAAAAAAATACCACCCTAAAAGAATCAAATTAAAAAATAAACAACAACCGGAAAAAAAAGACAAAAATATTTGCTTAGGTTATGCAACCCTGGCCTTAAAGATATAAAATTAAAGGGGCTTAATATTTGTTAAATTCTCAAATTCAATCCATAAAGCTTTAATTATTATAGACTAATAAAATTAAATTTTATTTTATAAAACTAAGCAGCAACCAAGTAATAAAATATTTTCTCAACACTTTAAGGTACTATTTGTCGATAGACAAAACAACTTGCAAAGCCCCAACTCACATAATCACAACGTAAAAGAGATAAATAATAATAATAATAATAATAATAATAATTGAAGGTTGAAAATGTAACACACGGAAGGATCCAAAAGAGGGGCTCTAGTAACTTTGAGACTTAGGTTTTTTTTTTTTTTTTTGTAATTGTGATGTAATTATTCTAAACATTTATTTCGAACATTTTGTTTGGATGGAATGATGTTAGTAAATGATTTAAAAATATGAAATAAAGTGAATTTACAAATCTGTAAATGGTAACGTTAATAAATGAAAAAATAAGTTGCAAAATGTGAGGTGTCGATATAATATTTTTCTCTTAATAACATTTGGATTATTTTGTAAATGGTAATGTGACGTCGTCCCCCCCCACCCCCCCCTCTCCAAGCATGAGCATTGTGGATGATGGAACGTCAGCCAGGACCCTTGCTGCGTGCGCCAAGTTGTCTTGTCAACCCAGAGAACTGGCAAGCAACTTCAAGGATGGGAGAAACAACAATAGGTGGGAGAGAGTAACAAGACTCAGCAGTTGCCAGGTCACAACTGATTCTCAGGTAAAACGGAAGTTGTTATAGGTGTGTGTCCACTACGTTGTATCTTGTATGGTGCGTATGACACCTTCAACAGGCACAGAGTTAGTTTAAGTGGCAAGCTTTCTGTCCGAGAGTCATCAACTACTTCATTACCTCTGAATAACAAAACCAAACTGCCACTAAAATTAGGCCCTGCTTTTTGCACCAAAATATAGACAAATGACAGAAAATCCCCTCCTTTCTAGGAGGTGATTTTGTGTACCACAGTACACCGTTTTCCCCTTCTTCCTTGAAACTGCTAGCCACGCAACCACACCTTTCCGTCTTGAGAGTTCTCCTACCCTTCTTCCACAGGTATTCTAACCCTCTCTTTTTCCATTTTTGTAAGAGCTAATTAATCAAATGCAAGCAAATCCACTAGGTACATGTTGATAGTTTGTGAATAATGACCATCGCAAGTTAATTACCTGCACATTCTTGATCTTTCATGCATTGTTAATCTTGATGTACAGGGCATGCTATGTGTATTGATTACTTTTCTTCTAAGTTTGCAATTGATGTTTCTATCTTTCTAAGTGTTAGATTTTGTTCTTCAGAAAGAATATTCATTTTCTAAATGCATTTTTCAGAGATTATCAGGGCTATATAATCATTTAGAGGAGGGTGGGGTTTGTCCGTGAAGCTTCGACGATACTATCATTTGAAATTGAACTCCAACTATGTCTTCACCCGCTCCTGAAGAATCTCCGGTTTCTCCACCACCACCATTGGAGTCATCGCCGCCTCCAGCAGCGTCCCATCCCCCGCCCCCAGCAGTGATCTCTCCACCACCACCACCTTCTGGAGAAATCTCACCCCCACCCCCAGCAGAGGTCTCTCCACCACCAACAACAACACCACCACCACCTTCTGATAAAATCTCACCCCCACCGCCACCACCTGAAGACTCAGGTTCTTCACCCCAACCGCCTTCCTCTTCTGATGGAAATAAGTCACCACCCCCCCCTCCCAAAAAAAATGATAATGGTGGTTCTCGGTCGCCTCCACCACCTTCATCATCATCCAAGTTTCACAATTCGCCGCCTCCACCACGACCACTAGGGCCATCAAGCGATTCATCATCAAACAATAGCACTAAATCATCTTCAGGCAATGGAGATGGAACTAACCTTGTACCTATTATAGCAGGAGTCGTAGTTGGAGTAGGGGTTTTATTGCTGCTTGCCCTGCTTGTATTTCTCTGTGCATGCAGAAAGAAAAAGAAGAGACATTATGATTACTACAACGATCACTCTCTTGCACCCAAAGGTATATATCACACTCTCTACCCACCATTTCTGATTTGAGATTTTATTTTTTCTTTTCATTTAGCCCCTCGAGCCTAACTTTTTCCGTGCACATCCACATAACACGTGATCTAATTCCAATTCGATTTAAACTTGGAATTATCCATTAATCAGGGTTACATGAAAATAATCAGTAGGGTTACATGAAAATTCTTACAGGTATTCATGTGTATGAACTATTAAGTATGCGTGGTACCTATGGACGACTATTCTAAACATTCATGTTATATTCAATCTCTAAAATAATTTATATAACATTTTGAATTTCTAATAAAGCGAGGTCTAGAATTAATTGAATATGCAAGAAAATTCAAAGCCATACACACACACACACACACACACACCTGATCAGCTTGACACACATTATTGAATACTGACCAGAATGAATTGTGAGTGCTTCTTATTGAATATTAATGTAAATGTGCAGCCACAGGTGGCCCTTATTTCAACGCAGCACCTCCTCAACATCATGCTAGTAATTGGCACAATGAAAGCAAATTCGGAGAGCAAGTTGTAAATCTCCCTCCACCTCCCGGCGGAGGACATGGAACTTGGTCAACACCACCATCTCATGGTGCAATTATGTCTAGTGAAATGAGTTCCAGTTACTCTGGCCCACACGGTCCGGCATTGCCTCCCCCATACCCATCACCATCATTGGCTCTTGGGTTCACCAAGAGCAGCTTCAGCTATGAAGAATTAGCAGCAGCAACTGAGGGATTTTCTCAAGCTAAACTACTAGGCCAGGGAGGTTTTGGCTATGTCCATAAAGGGGTGTTGCCTAATGGAAAGGAAATTGCAGTTAAGAGCCTCAAAGCTGGTAGTGGACAAGGGGATCGTGAATTTCAGGCTGAGGTTGAAATTATTAGCCGTGTCCATCATCGCCACCTTGTGTCACTTGTTGGTTATTGCATTGCAGGAGATAAAAAGTTGTTGGTTTATGAGTTCGTCCCCAATTCCACCCTTGAATTTCACCTTCATGGTATGCTCCCAGAATCCAGAATTCTCCATTTTCCTTGATACATTCCCCTCATTCCTGGCATTCTTTAATTAGTCCTGATAATTTGATATCGTTGTCAAATTTGTAGGTAAGGGTCGTCCGACCATGGACTGGCCTACTAGGCTCAAAATTGCCCTGGGATCAGCCAAAGGACTTGCATATTTGCATGAAGACTGTAAGTCAATAACAATTTCTCGATCAGCCTCTCTCTCTATCTTTCTGTCTCTTGGGGTAATCTCTGTTCGATATATGCAGGCCACCCACGAATTATCCACAGAGATATTAAAGCGGCAAATATTCTGCTTGACTACAGTTTCGAAGCTATGGTATTCAGGCAACATTGCATTTATCTTTTTAGATATAACTGTTTCAGCTGATGAATTATGTTTAATAATCATTATATATAACAGGTGGCAGATTTTGGATTGGCCAAGTTATCTTCAGACAACCATACTCATGTATCGACTCGTGTCATGGGAACATTTGGGTAAGATATTTGAGCTCCGTTTCAGTGTATATGATCTGCCGTATCACCAAATTAGAATAAAGTTTGACAGGCACAAGTTGATCTGTGATTACCATTGATGCATACATGTAGGTACTTGGCTCCAGAATATGCTTCCAGCGGCAAGCTTACCGATAAATCTGATGTATTCTCCTTCGGTGTCATGCTATTGGAACTAATAACTGGACGTCTCCCTGTGGATATCTCTGGGGAGATGGATGACAGCTTGGTAGAATGGGTGCGGATCCTCAATTTTGCACCCTCTTAACCTCCTTTAACCGAACTTCTGTAACACAAGTAAATGCTTATATTGAGATTTTCGTTCATGCAATTACCAGGCTACACCTTTATGTGCAAAAGCGCTAGAAGACGGAAACTACGATGAGTTGATTGATCCAGCTTTGGAGGGCAATTACAATCCCCATGAGGTGGCTTGCATGATAGCATGTGCTGGTGCATCAGTTAGTTATTCAGCAAAGAGGCGGCCGAAAATGAGCCAGGTATGATACTTCAATAATCATGGAGATGTATGCCAGGTTTGTTTTCTGAAATTTATTTTTTGGAAAATCACTTTTTAAATTTTTGTGTTTGTTTGTTATTAAAAAAGTTGGTCAATAGAAAACATTTTCTAGTCAACGAAAAACACTTTCCAATCAAAGAAAAATTTAGTTTGGTTTCCAGAAAAGTATTTTTCTTTTTGGCTGTGTTTGTTTGCTATTAGAAAAGTTGATCAACGGAAAATACTTTTCAGTCAAAGGAAAATTTGGCTTGGTTTTCAGGAAAGTGTTTTTCTGGAAAATTTGGGCGAAAAACACTTTCCGGAAGTTGTGAAAAATTTAGAAATGTCATTATTTGCTGATTATATCAAATTTGATCCTCAAACTTTTGATTGCTATATATAATTTGTTTTAAATATTTATTTTTCAATTTCATCTCTTAAAATTTAATTTTTATATTAATTTTGGTCCTTATTTTTATAATTGCTATTTGCTTTTTCCTTATCATTTTTTTATTAAAATTTTTTATCTATCAAATTTGATCTTTATTCTTTTAATTGTTACTTATTTTATTTGAAATAATTTATGAAATGTTAATTATTATTATTTTAATTTCTTCACCTTTTATTTTTTTTAATTTTTTAGATTTGATCTCTATTATTTTGATTATTATTTATTTTATTTGAGATAATTTATGAAATTATATTTTTTTTTCAATTTCATTTTCATTCAACTTTTTAATTTGTAAGATTTGTTTCTCATTATTTTAATAAATTTGAGAAAAATAAAACATTAATAAGTTATTTTCCAGCTTATTTTCCATGACATAATCAAATACTGGAAAATATTTTCCAACTTATTTTCCATTACACTATCAAATATTAAAAAATACTTTCTCGGAATTTACTTTTCCCGAAATTCACTTTTCAAAAGAAAACTACTTTCCAGCAAATAAACGGGATATATTTTTGTGTGAGAAAAAAATCGGAGCTTTGATTAAGCAACCGCTAGGAAGTTTCAAGAAATTTTAGTCCAAAATCTTTCATTGATGTAATTTCTTCAAAGAAACAGAAATTGCACGGTTTGTTTAGCCAACCTTTCCTGCTATCCACTCAAGACCACCCTAAGCAATTTTACTAACTTCTGGTAGATTAGTTTTCCTCGTGGATCTCCAGACCTTCTAACAAACAGCAAAGAACGAGGAGATAAAAAAAAAAAAAGATCTAACAATCGTGAATAAACTAATCACATATAATACATCATCACTTTACTTGATGGGAATTGTAAAATATCCTAGGAGATGCTTTAACAAGTATAAATGAAACAGATTGTACGAGCACTTGAAGGTGAAGTCTCCTTGGACGAAGGGATAAAACCTGGCCGAGGTTTTATCTTCACCTCCGCTTCCAGTTCTGATTTTGAACAAAGCCCATATAGTACAGATATACGGAAGTTCAGGAGGACGGCATTAGACGGCATCGATTATGCAAGCAGTGAATTTGATCACACGAGTGAGTACGGGCTGAATCCTTCCTCTTCGAGCAGTGATGAAATGACGAAGAGTCAGAGACGTGGTCCTTGAGCATTTTCAAACTTTCAAGACCATCGGAACTAATTTCTATTTGAGTTTATACATTATGAAGAGCAGGATTATCTAGAACAGTCTATAACATGTTTCAAGCCATTTTAAGGGTGGGACATTTATCCAGGCTTGACTGACTTTTTACCATGAATAACTGCAATTGTTTAGGTGTGGCCGGCGCCAACAGTGTATTAATATCTTAAAAAAATAAGATGACGGCGACACAATTTGAACCATTACATTTTGCTTTTATTTTCTATCATGGAACTTTATTCGAAAAAATACCAGTTACGAAGCAACATCAACCAGTTCGCCCCGTATAGGAAACTTCCTTGGC
>Ga0325404_1004380_pt1 | contig 15015 bp, 8 predicted proteins | sample PopdelMetagenome_18_FD_205664 | JGI IMG/M metagenome (GOLD analysis project Ga0325404, IMG submission 205664) | Populus deltoides microbial communities from Bellville, Georgia, United States - Xylem-Control-R1 | ecosystem: Host-associated > Plants > Phyllosphere > Stem > Wood/Secondary xylem... | reverse complement strand
AATTTATGAGTGTTAATTAAGGTACGTATACGGATTGGCCACAGTTTTTTTAGTCATCTTATCACTTATATTAGTTTTAAAAGGTGCAACGCTGAGCTTAGTTCTGACTTGTCTTTCGGGCAAACATTTATTTATTTATTTTCATTTTATTTTTATATAGTAAAACTTGGAAGTCAAGTAAGATATGTGTGAATTGTTAGAATTTAAAATTACTAATTTTCCATTTTCTTTTTTAAATTATCTATTTAAAAATATAATTGCTGTTGTTTTTAAAAGACTTTTACTTAGAAATGTATTAAAATAATATTTTTTATTTTTTAAAAATTATTTTTAATATCAGCGCATCAAAATGATCTAAAAACACCAAAAAAATATTAATTTGAAGTAAAAAAATAAAAAAAAATTTATTTTTTTCAAAAACGCTTTTGAAACATAAAAATAAATAGGACTATTCTCAAATCACGCAGTTGTAAATTTCAGCTTTTTCAAATTTACACTAAATTTCTATTTTCTTTCCTCTATACCCTTGTATCTAATTTCTTACCTCTTTCATTTTTATTTTAACACATCACCTCTATTCTTAATCTTTACGCCATTATCAACTAAGTTTCTCAATAAATTGACTAACAATTTGATTTAAATTCTTGTTTCATTATTTAAATTAAAGATGATAGGGTTTTTAAATCAATGGTGATAATTAATACTTCTAGCAATTATTTGAAGTCACTATTTTAAATTATTAATAATTCTCATATTTAATAATGATAATTATGATATTATAATTTCTTGCAACCAAAATATAATTTATTTATTTATTTTAAAAGATTTGTGACCGATTTGCGACCCAAATGTAGTTAAAGTACCTTGGCGACTAATTAATTCCCTGGTTATTTGGGCCATGACAGCCCACCTAGGCCATATCCCGACTCCATAAAGATAGGGAAAAAGCCCTTGGGTTTTGAGTCATTAAAATTGGACCCAAAATCAACAAGCCCTTGACACTCGACTTTCTTCTTCCTTCGTCATGGCCGTGAGTTCTCCCTGCTCTCTGTTCCCTTTGCTCTTGTTCTTGCGTTAATTATTATTATTATGGCTTTGAAAGTTTAGCGTATGTAATGTAATAGTTGATGGTTGCTGTCTCTGGATGTTTGCATGCAGACTGTACCAGTTAACCCTAAGCCTTTTTTGAACAATTTGACTGGAAAGATTGTTATTGTCAAAAGCTTAAATGGCGAATGGGATACAAAAGGTATAAACTTTGTTCCTCTTTTTAGTTTCCCTTTTATATCTTACTCTCCTTTTCTCCTTATGCTTTTGATTGGTTGCTTGGTCTGTCTTTCAGGTTTTCTTGCTTCTGTTGATTCATACATGAACCTCCAGGTACCGCCTTTCCTTTCAATTTCTTATCTTACTTCTGAACAAGCATGTTTTTTTTAAAAAAATAAATTTTATTTCTTTATGTTAAGTTATTTTGGGTTGTAGGAATCCCTTTTGCAATTTCAGATTTTGTTACTGAGCTTTGTACTCTTAATGGAATGTGATTTGCAGCCGGGAAATACTGAAGAGTATATCGATGGACAGTTCACTGGAAATTTGGGAGAGATTTTGATCAGGTAACTTAAACCAAGATTTTATTCATAAGTTTATATGTTATTGGTATATGTGTTTTTTGGCATGAAAACTAAGCTCAAAGAGAACCGCAAAGCTCCTTTAAGTTTCAAGGACAATGGGTACAAGTAAAGCTCTTTGGTCTTTAACTGATTGTATCTTAAAAAAAAAAAAAAACTATGTATCTCCATTTCCTCAATAATTGGGTAAATCCTTTTGTGACGTTGTTGACTTGTTAAAGAAGTAGGATATTTGTTCCGCTGTTAAGATTTTTATATTTGTCTCTCTTTTTTTATGGTTAATATCAAACATGCTAAGCTAAGATCGCACATTTACCATTCATCTATAGACTAGAATGATAGAGTAGAAACCTGCTTTAAAAGTTGGGAAGAGATAAGTTTTAACTCTATTGCTGATTATTGAGGCCTTAGAAACTTGGTTCTGATGACAGTGATGTGTGCAGTAATTGTGTAAACTCTTGCACGCCATCATGAGAGTACTGTTTCTTTACTGAAATGTTTGACCTGAGACGAAGAACAATGAAGAGTTAGAATTTATCCCCATGAAGAAGGAGGTGTTGGTGTTATAACTAAAAGAGGGAAATACTTTTAAGTTAAAGCTTACCATGAGATTAAAGCTGTTAAGAAAAAAGGTAGAGGGTGATATTAGCATGATTTGTCCTTGTGAAAGCTAGCGCTTATGCCCATGAGGAAAAGAATCATGGCACTACAAACAAAAGAGAGAAATGCTTTAAAGTTGAAGCTTACCATGACACTAAAATTGTGAAGACTAAAGACTGAGAGTGTGTGTTCATTAGCATGATCTGTCCTTGAGGGATCCTAGAACTTGTTCTTGTGGTAATTTGTTCCAAGAGCTTGTCTAATTCTTACAAGAACGTTTAGGAAATTAAGGTTTCTATTTTTCTAGTATCTTGTGTGTTTAAATAGACTCGATGAATGCTATCTATATGTCACTATGCATTTGAAGTGTGGCATCTATGGTAGGGTTTTTTTTCCTTCAAAGTAATGCTGCGAGCTTTATGGGTGAAGGACAGGATTCAGCTGTGAGATAGTTATGAGGTAACAGATGTTGTGAAATTAAAAAGTTCTCTAAAATCATTTGTGCATCTAGGGACAGAGGGGTTACAGTTTTGAAACCATGATTAGAAAGAATGGCTGTGAGATATCTTCCTTAGGCATTAGTCACTTTTTAAGAACTAACCGATTTTCTACAAAGGCTAGGTTAAATGCTAAATGGGAGTAGCTTTCTCTCCTAAAAATCTAGTTACTCGTGTAACTATAATTAGTAACACCAGCAGGTTTTTATTTTAAATATACCACTGTTGAATTAGAGCTGTTTTGTATTGTGTTCAGAAGAACTTTAAGCCTAAATATGCTCTCAAACCTGTCTGACAACTGAGTTTGATACCCACAAAGCCCTTTGAGGTTTTTTCTAGTGTAAAGCTCCATATGAAACCTTTTGTTGGTTCTTCTTGCTGTTACTTTATGAAAGAAAATAATGATTTTCATAAATTATGCTAATATTTGCATGTCAATGATTAGATTACTACTTTTGTTGTTTTGTCATTTGAATCAGTTTTGACATAAGGCTTTCCGAAGCATATGTGGTACCATACACTTCTACCTGCCTCAACTGTACCTAACACCAATAGAAAAGGCAACATTACTACTAAATGAACCCTTAGCATGTAATATCTTTCTTTAGGTTCAAAGCTTTCAAAGGTTTAGCCTCTTTTTGAAACTTGTGTGTTGAACATGGAAAGTATAGGGAATATCTTTTCCAAAATCTTGAGACAATGGGAGAAATATCGATTGATTTAGATGCTTGGAACCAATAGAAAGCTGGGAATAGAAGCTGAAACAGTGTCAGGGAGAAAAAAAGGCTTAAGCCTAAGATGGCTCTTAATGATTTGACATTGTAATTATTAGTATACGCAACAACACATAGGTATGGTGGACTAAACTCAAAACTGGTGATATTTTGTTACGTTATGGTCTCAAATATGTTGGAAGTTCAAACATGTTATGGTTGTTTTGTGGTGTTATAACTTTGAGTACTATCTGCAATGTTCAGTGAGGTCTACTAGTTTACAAACTCCTTTTTTCTATTTATTTCCATGTTTCATGCTTCCAAATTTACGAGCAAAAGCTAAAATTACTTTCAGTTAATGATTATAATAGAGCTGGATTCCTTTGTATTGGTCTATAATAAAGTACGAGGTGGAAGATGGACATAAGATGCAGATACTGTAAAGTCTTTTTATTTCATGGTTGTGCAGACCTAGAAGTGGAGTCTTTTTTTTTTTTTCCTTCCAGCAATTGTAAAAGAAATATGTTAAAGGCTACTCTGGAAGATTTTATGCAATTTAATACATTCATAAAGCATATAAATAGTAATAAAAGACAACAATGAAGCATGCATTTATCTCTACATTGAATATGTCTACTCCAAACAGGCAACCTTTTGTGTATTAAACACATGCATCACTGCATATTTGTATTTGTTGTTCTTTTATAGGTTGTAGGTTAGAAGTGCAGGTAGAGTTCCAGACACCTATAGTCAAAGTGGCGCATAATTATGAAGCAAAAGAGAGCTACAGACAATATGTTATGACCACAAACAAAATAGTGCATTAAATTTTGGTTTCTATAATGCCTTTGTATGTTATAATGTATGTTGCTTTTGCATGTCATTAACTCTTCAAACAGCTATTGAGATGGTCATTTAGTTAGGACTTAGGAGTACTAAATGTCTCATAACCTCTAAAAATATTATTTTTTAAATTGCTTTATTTTGTGCGAAAGTGTTTTAGAATTAAGCTTCATATTCCTTGAGAAGATTTACAGGATCTGTTTGCAAGTTATCTGCAGATGCAACAATGTTCTCTACCTTTATGGAGTTCCGGGGGATGAAGAGATAGAAGATGCAGAACAAGACTAAGAAGAGGTCATTAATGTATGTTCAATCATTGAGTTGATTGAGAACTCCAATAGTTTTGATTTTCATTTCGGATATGCTAATATTGTACATGTATTTTAATCAGAGTTGTGCTGTTTGCTTTCAACATGAGCCATGATCGACAAATTCATACCACTGGATATGAGCAAACACTCTGTTTTGCACTTGTTCTAGAGTGATCCAGTTGAATGACTCACTGATTCCATCTTCTTATGTTGTATAACTGATATGGGACAATAAATAATAAGAATGAAAACAAAAAAAGAAAGAAGCTTTAGAAAAAAAAAAGTTAAAAAAGAGAAGAAAGGGGATTAGAAATGCAAAGTCTACAATATTTTTATTAATCATCAAAAACTCCCTAAAATTTAAAAAAATAGGATATAAATACTAAAACCTTAACTAGAACAATCGATTGGGCATATGGCTCACTAAATAAAATACATAACAATAATTAAATCAAACTTAACAAATAAAGTTAAATTAATAAACCTCAACTAAAAGTTTATATAAATTAAACCAAAAAATATAAGCTAAAGCTCAATTTCTCAATGGTTTGGGCTATCATTCATCGTCTATGATCATGCGCGTGTGTAAACAATGTTTCTGGTTCAGTGTCTCCATCATTTCTCCCAGGGTTGGAAGAACTCGACCCAGTTGAGTATAGGTCAAGGCGACTTCGATAACACTCTCAAAGTTAAGGATTAAACTGTTGTGTTGTCTCTCTGATAATCCAAGTCTAGTCTAAATCTGGTCATCGAGCCCATATTAGGATTTGCTTAAGTTCATAATCCTTGGTAAAAACAACTTGTGCATTCAAAGTAACATTAATATGTTCCTTTTATGTTAAAGATAAGGATAATGAGGCAAGGGTTTCAAAACGAGCATCAAGGATAGGATGTTGTGTTTTATATATAACAAGATCCTTCATGTCAAAAGTAGAGTTAATATCAAAATTTAATGACAATTTAATGACATTATTATTTGATTCAATCATTTGCAACACTTTGAATGGTCTAGCACTACTTACTTGCGATTTATGATCGGTTTTTAAAAGACACCGTTCAGGTCTAATCTGTATTATGAAATAATCTCCAATATTAAGTGCATAATGATACTTAAGTAAATCAGCTCGAAATTTGTATTGTTCATCACTTTTGCAACACTTTGAATGGTCTAGCACTACTTACTTGCGATTTATGATCGGTTTTTAAAAGACACCGTTCAGGTCTAATCTGTATTATGAAATAATCTCCAATATTAAGTGCATAATGATACTTAAGTAAATCAGCTCGAAATTTGTATTGTTCATCACTTGCTTGAATTTGTTTCATGATCTCAATGTGCAAATTATAAACTCTACATGCTAACGACTCAGCTGACTTAGACATCCTATTGTGAGGAGATATGGGAAGGTGTTCCGAAGGCTTCTCACGTTTGTAACTATGAACACTAAATGATTGAAAGTGTGGAATAAGACAAACATTATTTGAAACCTGTATAGATATGCTATGGACACAATCAAGTAAACTAGGATTATCTTCATCTTCCTCATCACATGCATGAGGTAAGGGGTCAGGAAGCTCAACATATTGCTCTAAACTTATAATGTGCTGGACACCAAGCATGTGGGGTAAGGAATCAAGTATTTTAGGAGGACTAATATCACGAGACTCTTCTAAGACCATACTTATCTCTATAGGCGATTTCACTTAAAAAGTTCCCTAAAACTTCCTCTACCATTAAAGCAGACATGTCAGATTCTTTCTTAACCTCATTCTCAAGCTCACGTGGACTCATTATGTTAAGTCCCTCTTCTTGCACATCCTTGTCATCTAAATCACTAAAATCCTCAAGATTAGGCTCATACACTTCAACATTACAATCTTCCTCTTTACCCATATCCTTGTATTTTTGGATGACTAGGAGTTTAAAGGTGCAATCTAAAGAGATATGACCCAATCCTAGACAATTAGTACACTTGAAAACCCTTGAACTCACCTTAGACATTTCATTGATAACTCGTTTACCCTTATCTTTCTTATAAAGTTGGGCGTTACTAGGATTAGGTCTGTGGGGTGGAGCACCTAACAAAGAATCACTACTTCTGAATTGGGAACTAGTAGGGATACTATAAGGGTCTTGATAATTTTTCCACTGATTCTTTGTGGCCAACTTGTAGTTTTGAACTAAGGTACAAGCTTGGTCAAGGGTAGATATACCTTGAAATACAACTTCTCTTCTAAGATCATCATTTAAACCTTTACGAAATCTACGCAAAATCATGACTTCATTCTCTCTTATAGCACATCTCATCATGTAATCGTTAAACTGTGTTATATACTCATTGATAGACTTATTCCCTTGTCTTAGATTGTTTCATTGGTTCAAGAGTTTATTCCTATAAGACTGGGGTAGGTACTTTTCCTGAAGGTTTTGTTTCATTTTGATCCAATCAGTTATAGGAGGTTTATCTGTCATCTCTAAACAATCCACAACATCTTTCCAATAAATTTTGGCTTCACCAATGAGAATCATCTTAGCAAATCTAACTTTTCTATTATCAAACAAGTTATAACACTCAAAGAATCGATCCATATCACGAATCCACTTATCAAATATCCAAGGGTCATGATGACCGTCAAAAGTGGAGGCTTCTATTTTGTTAGGACTTATGACACAAAAGCATGCAACACTCACTTAGAAATGAAATTGAGATCACAAATAGTTCTTGCAAATGAAGTCACAATACAAAAATAAAACTAATCTCATTTTATTTTATTTTTCTTATGTGAAGATTAATCAAGAACATATAATGCTAGGAAAATTATAAGCATGCAATACTAAGTGTAAATGATTATTCAAATAATGATCAAAACTTTTCAATAGTTTCAACAAGCTCAACAAGTAGTTACTAAATATCAATGAAGAAAGAGGTTGATAAGCAAGAGTTAATAGATAACAATGCAAGGCGATATATATATATATATATATATATATATATATATATATATATATATATATATATATAGAGAGAGAGAGAGAGAGAGAGAGAGAGAGGCACAAAAGTAATATTAACGACAACTTTGAATACCAAGTGCAATACCAAAACAGTAAAATCAACAAATCAAAAGGCAGAGTAATTTACCGATAAACATTTAAATTGTCGAATTTGATCGCGGATGGACCTCAGATGACGTGTCAACTGACATGGCAATAGGGGGATGATGTGGCGATGCCTGCTTACATGACGACTGATTGGCATGATATGTCTCCTTGATGATGTGGCGGCTGCTGTGGATTTAGAGTGTTGCGTGGTAGCTGACGTGGCAGGTTTAATTAATTTCACCTCAAATTTCTTCTTTTGTGCTGCAATTGCTGAGTTTCCTTTTGTTATTTGCTAGCGACAAGGCGTGACTACTACAGTATCAACAGGTCTGAAGGACCAGTTGTGGTGACTGCGGTTAGTGCTGCTGCTACTTGAGGGTGCGATTTAGCAATGGCTGAGGCTAAAGACAAAGATCTAATGTAGAGACAGCAACTCGGTGTGGTTCTGTGGGTTTCTTGTGGCGTGGAGTGGTGGCTGGATGTCCGATCTGCCGATGGCGAGGAGAGGATGAACTGGTTGATGTGCCGCAGCCGACGAAGATCTATTGCTGTTGGTGTAGGCCACCTGTTATGGCTGCAGGTTGTTGTCTTCTACGGGGATCTGTCAAGTTGAATGGTAGTAGAAAGCTAGTCGGGGCAGAGGTTGTGGCATAGCTGGTGTCTGGGTTGGTTGGTTACGGTGGCACGGGCTAAGATTATTGGAACCCACTGATCTGCTGCTAATGGTGAGAACTTCCTGTTGTGGAGGCGATGCAAGAGTGTTGGAGGTAATAAATCAGTGTGGATCTGTAGACTGATGTGCAGGTCTTCTCGGTGGTGGGTTTGCTATTGTGATTGGCTGAGGCGCCGCTACTGAAAATTTGATTGCTTTCGTTGATGATGAACAATGAACAATGATTTTCTTTTTTTTTCCCCATAATAAGAAAAGTATGATTTTTTTAGATCAAACCGAATCTAGAGTTAAGCATAAACATGTGGATTGTTTAATTGTAAGAACAATTAAAACCCTGGCTCTGATACTAAATTTGATACGGGACAATAAATAATAAGAATTAAAGCAAGAAAAGAAAGAAGCTTTGGAGAAAAAAAAAAGCTAAAGAAAAGAAGAAAGGGGATTAGAGATATGCAAAGTCTGCAATATTTTCATTAATCATCAAAAATTCCCTAATATTTAGAAAAGTAGGATATAAATACTAAAACTTTAACTAGAACAAACGATGGGGCTTATGGCCCCCTAAATAAAATTTCCAACAATAATTAAATCAAACCGAACAAATAAAGTCAAATTAATAAATCTCAACTAAAAGTTCATATAAATTAAATCAAAAAACATAAGCTAAAGCTCAATTTCTTATGCTACCAGAAAACCGGAGAAAACCAACGGAATTACCGACGGAATTTTTCCTTCGGTAATTATAATTTCGTCTCAAAATCTGTCAGGTTTCCAGACATCCTAAGTGGAAACCTAATATCGATGCATGGTTTAAGCAATTTCAGGTCGGTGTTAACTTTTAATTTCCAGCTTATTTTTAATAAATGATTTTTATAATTTTATATCTTGTACTATTTTTATTTTATATGAATTATTTATATACACAGAACAAATTTGAGTGGGATAGGGCGGACAACAATGTTGTGAGGAGGGTATGGGAGAATCACGCGGCAACTAGGTAACATCGAAAATAATATTTATTTTTGTTTTATAATTTTATGTTTTAAATTCTAATTTGTTACTATGAAAGTAGGTTGCGTGATTTTTGGTATGACACCCAAAAAAATCAAAAAGACATGCGAGGGATAATGGTCTTGAAAGGTAGAATAAGGTGGCGATTTGGCAGGAATTCAAATCGCCATTCATCTCGGGGGAAATATGGACGGCATATATTGAGCACGTGACCTCAGAGCGGTTCTCACGGCGCTCACAGTTTGGCGCCGACAACAAGAACCGGAAAATTCATGGTTCGGTGACCACGCATACTGGCGGATCCGTCCCATTCAGCGCATATGCAAAGCAGATGGTAAGATTAATTTTAATGAAATATATCGTTAATTAATTTGTCATTCCTTATAATATATTTAACTTTCAACCTATTTTTTCCTTACAGGCTGCGTCTCTTGGACGTGAACCAAGTCCAATGGAGCTGTTTGTAGAGACGCATGTGCGGAGTAAAGACCGCCAAAAGGGGATGCAGCAGTTCGAGGACAACCGTGCTCAGCACTTCGTGGTATGTTCATTCATTCATTTTATTTTGTAAGTTATTATTTTCTTGAATTGCATCTCGAATTGCATTTGATGATTTTTTTACCGATGAAATTTTCAGGAGACCTATAATAGCCGGTTGAGGGAGAGATATAGGGACAATCCATCGACCCATCCAGATTTCGATCTAGATTTGTGGATGGAGGCGGGATCGTCTGGTAGACCCGATAAAAATAGGGTCTACGGGCTCTCCAACACTACGGCTGAAAACTTATGTTCGGCTCGTAGTGTCTCAACCATTGGAAGCTCTCCATCAGTATCGAACACCTAGTCTAAGGAGTTCATTGCATTGAAACAACAATATCAACAACTCTCGATGAATTATGATGAGCTCCGTCAAATAGTCATGAAGATGAGATCAAAGATGGGTGACGATACTTGTGCAGCTTCTTTTTGGCCATATGGTCCCGGGAACAACCAGCCTCCTCCTCCTCCTCCTCCTCCAGCTCCGTCGCTATTCTAGTTTAATTTTGTTTTTTAAACACATTAAATTTGTAATGAATATTATTTAACATTACTTTTATATTTTTAATGTTTAATCCATTTTTATTTGTTTATTAAGGTTTTTTACTATTATTAAATTATTTTTTATATATATTTTAAAATATATACCGACGGATATTATCCGTCGGTATTTCACAGAGAGTTTCCAAACAATTACCACTCATGCCATAATTACCGACGGATATATTCCGTCGGTGATTACATAAAGAAGGATTTACCGACGGATATTATCCGTTGGTATTTCACAGAGGGTTGGCAAACAATTACCAGCCATGCCATAATTACCGACGGAATATCCGTTGGTAATTACCGTTGAAATTACAGACAGATTTATTCCGTCGGTAATGTTCCCGCGGGAAACTTTTTTTTACAGCGCACGTATCCGTCTGTAAGACCGTCGATGTTCCGTCGGTGGGTGTTTTTTTATTTGCGACAAACTTAGCGACGAAAATGGGAGTTACCGATGACTGGTATACCGATGGACGTGTTCCGTCGGTAATTATTTCACCAACGGATTTCATTCCTGTCACCGACGGAATTAGTCCGTCGATAAAACTGTTTAATGGTGTGGTGTCAATGGTTTGGGTTATACTCCATCGTCTATGATCAAGCACGTGCATAAATAATGTTTCCGGTTCGGTGTCCCCACCAATAACCGTGTCAATATATTGTCACAGCCTAATCATCATTGCATGACGTCGTATTTAGTTAATAACAATTATGTATGATTGCTTGAAGTTACCAAATTATGATGACTTCGTTACTGAACTTTATCCTTCCTGGTCGGAAGGGTGAGAATGGAAGATGGAAGAAGAGAGCAGGTCGTCCATTGAAGCAATTCTTTTATATCTGGTTAACGAGCAGGAGAAAAAGAAAGTAGTTTGTCATTGTTTGAAAGGTTTCTTTTTTCTACTGTTATCTTTCACTTCCTTTATCCTTTGCAATACCCGCCAACAAAACGTACGGTATGCATCACTTCCTTTATCCTTTGCAAACCACCGCGGCTGCCAACCCCGCTCTTGCATCTTTCGGGCCTGGATTCCATATTAAAACAACATTCCATCACACTACCATCAAAACCACAAAGAAAAAGTTGACTGAGCACATCAGCAGTGAAAGATAACAGTAGAGATACCCCATTGTATTATTTCTATTGCTATAAAATTACAACTAAACATGCAAGTATCTTGAATAAAGGAAATTATTCATACAAATTAAGAGTCTTTTTTCTCTAGTTTGTGTCTTGTTTGTTCTCTTTGGAGAGTTTTTCTTCCCCCCGATATGTACTCCGAGTGTAGTCTTTGCTATCTTTAGGTGTCTTTCCTGTATTCAAGATCAAATTATCGTGCTCCTACATCCCTGATTCCATTCCCGTTTATTATATTCACAAGGTGCTTTAATTTGCTGATTCTGTTTGGATGCTTTGCTTTGTACCGGTGTTAGCCTCTTTCACATCTCTTTTTATCCGATGCTTTTGTCTTATTGAGTTGTCCCCACTCCTTTGAAGTCTAGAAACTTAAATTTCTTCTAAGAAAGGACACCAAGTTGCCAATTTATGTCTCTTGTAATTGCAAGTGGTGATTCCTTTTCATGTAAATGATAATGATAATGATATTGATGTGACTTCACGCTGTACAATCTCCATGTCTTTTTGTTTCCCTCGTATAGGAGGACCATTTTCTTGTGGTCTAGGTAGTCAGACACCATGCAGTTTGGTTTGGTTTGTTTCTTGTCGAGCTTAGTGGCTCACAACAGAGTGCACTTACCACCAATTTGTCCTCTTTTGCTACTAGATACTGCTAATTATCAACTTTATGTTCGGGTTTTTAACGTGACGAGTGTTTCCCTCGGTGCCCCAGGTCAAACTTTGCCCGGTAGATATGCAGCCATGGATTTTTGGGTTACATCAGTGCGTTGTGTTTTGTTAGTGTCTCCACAGATACAAAAGATACAGAGAGATATAAAATATAAAATAAATCTGTTTTTAAAATAATTTTAGAGAAATAGTTTTGGAGTTAGTTTTTATACCTTGAAACAAAAGATACAGAGAGATATATTTCTTTTATTTTCATCTTTTTTATTCTAAGATAGTAACTAAAAACCACTATGCGGATGTGCTTGTGTGTGACAACCTATGTGATGGTTGATTTTGTAAAACGAGTTTCAAGCTGCTCTTGAAAGAATCTAAAACCCTTGTTTCTGGCTGTAGTTTATATAGAAACTCCCGTGTTTATGCCGAAAGAAACTTGACTAGAAGAAGACAGTCCCGGGTTCTCTTGGTTCTTTTTTTTTTTTATAAAAAAAAAGGAGTGAAGATCGTTATCTAATAATTAGAAAGAACAAACCTCCCCACTGCCTCAAAACATCAAAATATTGATGCATCGTTTTCCTTGACAGTTGGACTAGGGGGCATGACACCCCTATTTTGGAAAAGCTTTCAGTTTATTCTTTTCTATATATATATATATATATATATATAGAGAGAGAGAGAGAGAGAGAGAGAGAGAGAGAGCGCGAGGGGTGGGGATAACCCCAGCTACCATTCAAACCCAACACCTAAAGAAACTCCAAAGGATGATGAGATTTCATTGTAATTATCGATACATATTATTGTGAATTACTACAATATGAAATGATTATTTTACTCCTTCACTCATAAAAAAGTACCCTTGGATTGAGGAGTGATATCGTCTTTTCATAGGAATTAAGTTGTTATTGTTGGTTTTTGTGAGTCAGGTAGCGCAAATACTATAATACCCCTAAAAGAAAGGCTGAACGGTTTTTTGGATATGTTGTATTTGGTTGCACAGTATAATTACTGCCAAACCCTTATGGCCAAAATTGTTTAGGCTACCATGGAAGAATTGTTTTGCAAATTCATTTTTAAAATACAGTATACTTAATTTTTGCACTCTTGCGTCTGAAATTTTATAGGTTGTCATCTAAGGGTTTTTTCGACTTTTTATCCTAATTTTGCGTTAAACACAATGTGAATAATGGTTACTTTGATCTTTTTGGAAGTATAAAATTAAAAGAAAAAAAAATATCATGTATCTTGGGAGAACGCCGCATTCAAGTGGCGCGTGACATGTGATACGGTGGCCAAAAACACTATACCGCCATGTCACCAACTCTGACGAGTAGCAACACTTCCATTAGGTTGGCGTGTGTGTGGTGATTCTTGACGGTTTGACAATGGTCAGGTTTTTTCCCCTCCTCTTTTCTCTTCCATGGTCTTGGGATGCGTATTGGCCAAGAAAAAAATAAAAGCATCCTCTCTTTTTATTGTCATTTCAATTATAGTCCTCATTTTTTTGATTATTTGAGATCTGTTTTTTTATTAATTTTTCTTTTATATTTCATCCCTATAAATTAAGTTGCTATTTTTTTTTCTTTTCATTTTCAGCCCTTGAAATTTAATTTGATTTGGTTTTTGTATCAAATGTGGTCCTCATTCTTTTAGTTAGTATTTTTTTCATTTCGATTTCATCCCCTGAGATGTTATTTAGTTTGTTTTTTATATCAGATATGATCCTTATTTTTTTAATTGTTGTTTTGTATATCCTTTTCCTAATTGATTTTTGTTTTGCAATTTCATCACTCATCATTTTATCTTTTAAAAAATTAAATTTCATGATTTTCTTCATTTTCCTTTCGCTAAGGGATTATCCTGATTTCATGACCTTACCTGTTAGGTTGGCAAGTTGACCCGGGTGGGCTCAAGCTTTTTTTTCTTCTTCTTATAATTATTATTTTTCTAATCCTTTTCATCTCATGATTCAACATTCAACATTGCTTTTTTTAAATAAAAAAAACAAAAAGGTTTTGTTATTTACTATGTTTAACTTTTTGTCGAACTATCCCGGTCTCATAACCTGACCCGTAGATTAGGTGAGTTGGCTCGGGCAACCTCAAGTCTTTCTTAACTTATAATTTCTATTTTGTTTCCCTTTGCATAATTGATTTTTTTTTTCAATTTAATCCTTCATTATTTGGTTAGTTGAGAATTGAGCTTCAGGTTTTTTTTAAATTTATTGCTTATAGTCAAATGACTCGGGTCACGGATTTAAAAAGTTAACACGGGTTGACATTGTTTTTTTTACATATTTTATTTTTTATTTTCATTGTTTGATATTTTTTTTCTCTGTTTAAAATGCGATTTTGTTAACTAAACATCTTTTTGTATTATATTTTTTTTAGCTTGAGGGGAAAAAAAAAAGGTAAATAACTAGTGTTATTCAAAATTCATAGGGTTACCCTTCTTCTCAACAACCATGTGAGCCCACTTTCATTTAATTAATTAAAAGAGAGAGAGAGAGAGAGAGAGAGGGAGCTATGTGTGCCCACAGTTTTTTTTTTTTTTTTTTCTTTAGTGAATGGCCCTGGATTCATCCAAAGTCCTGCCTACATTGATTAATACTTCCTTTGGTGGGGACTGAAATTGTCCCCACCAATAACATGTATTTTAAACAGCATGTCCTTCTTCTTAAAACAAAGTACACAGAAGTGGAGTTCGATTGGTTTTTGCTCGCAAGGGTTCATCGAAGGCTTGCTCCTGG
>Ga0325404_1004379_pt1:2500-15016 | contig 15016 bp, 9 predicted proteins | sample PopdelMetagenome_18_FD_205664 | JGI IMG/M metagenome (GOLD analysis project Ga0325404, IMG submission 205664) | Populus deltoides microbial communities from Bellville, Georgia, United States - Xylem-Control-R1 | ecosystem: Host-associated > Plants > Phyllosphere > Stem > Wood/Secondary... | reverse complement strand
CTTATCAAAGTATCATTCTAGTCTATCCCCCATCTTATTTACCTTAAAATCACTATAATCCAGCCTAAACACCAAAAGAAAGACAACACAACCAGACCCATCCTTCATCCATTTTCGTCAGATTCATCGTTATCGATTTTTCGAATCATTCACGGCACATCATTGTCAAGGTCAGAGGATCCACTAATGATATTGATTTATGAACCCTTTATCTGGACTTATATGAGGTCCACTTCAAACTGACCCAAAAACCCTAATCTGAAAAGCCCATAACCTGATCCAAACAAGCCTTGGATCCTAACTCAAAACAAAGTTTTAATTAAGCCCAAACATGAAAGAAAATAAAAAAAATAATTAATCTATCATTAAATAGCATCGACTCTTCTTTCCTTGTGTAGCTAGGATAAATAAAGAATCCTTATAAGAAAAGGATTCTAGAACATTAAATAATCGTTGCCACTCTTGAAAATTATGTTTATGCTCATTAAAGATTCTTATGGAACTAGAAAATTCCCAAAACAAGGTGTCACATCCTTTTAGAAAAGGGATCCTTGTCAAATAGGAAGTCCACAAGTCAAAATAAAGTAATTAACAAAATTTATACAGCCTATTTTGACTTATATCGTAAGTCCTTTTCGAACTTTGATTCACCTAAAACGTTACCTCAACATAAAAAAATACCTCTGGAATTTTCTGGTAAAGTTTCAGCTCGATCCAATTATTGGATTTGAAGTTATGCTCAATAGTATAAAACTGGATGGTACAAAATTTTACACCAAAATCCGAATCTGACCTTACTTGGGTCGAATCACAAGGCTGAACCATATCATTCTCTCCCTCTCCAAGAAGATTCACCCTCAAATCTTGAATAAGATTAGTAGCGACTTCATTAGCCTCTTGTTTAAGCCTTTGGAATTCCCGTATTGCTAACATCTTTCTCCAGCAATACTGTATGGAGTAGTGACTGACAAGAATTTCAAATAAGCATGGCATGCTAACCACTTGCATACATACTTTTGAATGGTAACAATAACGGTTGTCCTTTATCTTTAATTTTTTTGGCGGTGTACCTTTTTTTCCCATGAAGCTTGAAGATCATAGAATAATCTTCTACACTTAAAACCTCTGGAATTATCTGGTAAAGTTTCGGCTCGATCCAACTATTGGATTTAAAGTTATGCTCAATAGAGTAAAATTGGACGGTACAAAATTTTACGCAAAATCCAAATCTGACCTTGCTTGGGTTGTATCACATGGCTGAATCGTATCACCTTTGATATTCTAAAATCTGATAACCATAGTAAACAAAGTAATAGGATGTCGAAACCAACTACGAACATAAAATTACCTCGAAATGCCCCCCACAAGGAGCCTAACTTCTTCTTCTTCTTATTAGAACCCCCTGATCCCTTCTTCTTCCTATCCTCAATAGAGTCTTTAGCTTTACTTGCTAGTTGGTTATCGGTGCTGGTCGAAAACATAGGGAATTGATGGGGAAGGATTGTTTCTTTAAGACAATCTTCATCAGAAACATTCTCCACTTTGGTATTCCCAGCTTCTGCTTCCATACAATTTTCATAATTGGCCGAAGAACCCGGGCTACCCAAAACACTTGTGTTAATGCAAACTTTTGGATCAACATTTTCTTGTGGCAAGGAATCACATATATTGCTCTAGAAGTTCACCAATTCACTGCTTGGACGATTCATAATGCAATCTATAACCTGATTCACCTCGTCATTAATTAATTGTGTCCCTTCAGCTGCATTAGAGCTACTAGGCTCTTGTGATGCTCTTCTTTCTCTTTCCAACCTCCTGCCATTGAAGTTTGTTAAGCATATTATACTTTGAGTTAGTCCTTTCAACCATCTTTTTTTAGCTTAGTCTCTTCCATCACTAGTGCCTTATCATTTAGAATAGCCGAACATATAACTAAGTTATGCCCAAAACATTGCATGAATTGCACCCAGAAGGAAGCCATTCATACTCAACTGAGATAGTAATTACTATACCATTAGGGCATTGATGATCAAACTCCTTGACCAAGCATCAATTTCATCACAAACTCTTGCATAAGTTAGGCGTTTGCACATTAGGGTAGTGGCATCAACATTAGGGTAGTCCAATATTACCAAACAGGAATTCTATACAACTCAACCTTAGAGAATTGCATGTTTACCACCTTTGAAGAACTAAATGTCTATTGGCCATGTGCCATGGAGCACGGTCCAGGATAGCAGAGGCATGTACAACCGAATCAAAAGAGAAGATAAAGAAGCCATTATTTGAAGACAACACTTCTAGTAATCCAAGGGGACCCCCAATTCTGTTAGTTATAGATTTAACCACTGGGAACGGAAGTTTCAGAACTACAAAGTTGTCCACCAATGGTGGGTTGCCAAAGAGTACAACCTTCTTCAAAGACATCTATTGGAGGATTAACAATCACCCGTGCAACATCCATGGAGAAAGTTAAGAAAAACAAGTTTCAGTTTGCACTAGAGCCAGCTCTCACGTCTAAGTTAGCCTCACCTCTAACAACATTTAAGAAATTTAACTTAAAACCTTTGGTTTGCTGAAGAGGATTATCAGTTTTGATGGATATGCTTTGCAGAGGATTTGCCAAATCTGCCATGTCAACATCTGAGTGTGACAACTTTAGAATGAAAGTAGCTGGCAGATTTCATTTCTTAGCTATAAAGGAGGAGTGAACTACTTGCTTTCCCTTCTGATGCTCTGAAACTTTCTTTTCTTGGACATTGACCAAAGTAGGCATTAAATGCTTGCCCTTGACCTGCCTCATCTTACCAAGATGCATTTTGATTCCCCCGATTCCATCTAGTTTACCAAGACTTCCAGATGTAAGAATATGGATGTGACCTTCAGTAGTAGCTTTGATGTCATCGGAATGCTAAGGAAGTTTAGAAAATTTTCCATGCAACTTGTCCTGAAGTTGTATCCTCAAGTTATGTCCAGTTTAGAGTTGACCAGCCCTTATTGCATTCTGCAAGGCTTTGTTACTGGTAGAGTGGAGAGCATCATGTTGAAAAAAAAGATAGGAGAAGCACTAGCCGCCTCTTTCATTCCAATCTCCCTCATCAAAACTACAAGAAAGAACGCAAGAGGACCTCTGAAACTGAAATAAAGAAGTGGAAACTGGACTGAAAACATTCAAAGAACCAATCTAAGCTAAGAGAAAACAAAGTTAACACATAATCAAATGCAAGGATTCCAAATCTGATCACGTAGAAGGGAAGGAAGAGAGGAAAAGAGGGAGATTTTCTTCATTAATTATTCATGCAAAATAAGAAAACCAAGCACAACAAGGCAAAAAGACTTTAGAATTAATTCCACATTCAGATCAGATTTCCTAGTTTATTTGGAACTTTTTAGGGATGACAAATCTGATTATAGCATATATAGGATATTAATTTCAGATTTTTATTATTTTCTTAGTTTTTGGTTTATTACTACTTATTTGGGTCAATTGCAAGTGGCTTAATATAAATCCATATAAAGGGGGTCCATTAAGGTTTTATTTCAGTCTAAAGTCAGTATAAATAAAGCCATAACCAGACATGTGGGAGGCCACAAAATTTTTAGATTAATAAACATCTTGTGCCACAACTTTGTTATGCGAGTGGTGAGATATTCTCCCTCCCTTGGTTCTTAAAATAACTAAAATGACTTATCGAAGAGCGATGGACTCTGTGGCATCATCCTTATACTTCTCATTCGCGAATTAATATTCGTTGGGTGGGGGCTTCTGTTTCCAATAATGCTGGTGCCTAGGTACAAGTTATCTTTGAATCAAACTCTTATCAAACCTGATTTACTTAGTTTTTCAAGAATTTGGTGTCTTTGTATGTGGGTTGTGTGACCACGTAATCATGAGATTCACATTATTTGATATCAAAGCTTAGCTCCATTATTCAGGTTATATCTTTTCAAAATTTTTGCTTCGCTTTGATTCCGTAAAAAAAATTCCTTATTGTCCAAATTCTTATTCTCCGTTAATTTGTGAAATATTATATATAAAAAAAGAAATTAAAAGTCGTTCGAAAGACTTTTATTTGCTTCTGTTACAAAAAAACTAATCAAGGCGAAATTGGATCAAATCAACTTAGAATTAGCTCAAATTTCATACTCTCTTTACTGGGGGGGTCCTAATCACACTACATATGACCTTTGAGGTCAATTTGATATCATTTGCTTAGGTTTTCAAATTCGATTCTGATCAGATTTGATTCATAATGTTTTTGTGTCAGCATATCAAACCTTATTGTAAATTGATCAAATTTAATATTTTGTCTATTTGGGTTGAAATCGCACTATATTTGAAATTTTATCTCAATTGGACATCATTGACCTTAAGGTTCCAAATTCAGACTTAACTTGTTGTAAACGTGTTTATTTTTACGTCAACTCTTAAAACTCATACTGTTTATGTTGTTTTCATTTCCTGTAGTATCTAACATATTTGGGTGTTATTTCATCATATTGCATACTTCATTCCTGTTTTCATTCGAGTCTTCGGTTATGTTCATATTTCAGATAGATTTGCTTACTACTTGCGAGACTATCATCGCAGTTCTGTTTTTGCTTATATTTTGTGTTATTATTGCTTCTTAAGTCATATACATCTATTTGGATTGCTTTGGTGAGTTGGAAATTCAGTGTGATTTCAGTTCCGCAAGAATCGAAATAAGGTGAGATGAGGGGAGAGACCGAAGTTTGAGTGAAACACGAGCGGTATGATGATAATTTTTATACCACTAACCAATTTTACAAGTATCATCATGTCAGATCAAAATAACACACCACCCCCACCGAGGGTGAACTTAAAGCCCAAATGCAAGCAATGATGACGATGATGGAAATAATGAATTTCGTGATAGGGAACATGTGTGATAGATTTGAAAAGGTGGAGAAACATGGCAATGAGGTTGGAACAAGTACCCAAGACATGAGAAAGGTTGGGGTTGAATTGAGATCAAACAATGGCAATAAGGTTAAAAGGCCTATTGGTTGATTATGAGGATTTTGAAGAGGATGTTGATAATTTTAGTCTGGTGGTTTTGAGGATAAGACCATGGGCTCATCAACATGCTCCTCTACACTCGTTATCTCAAATGGAGCTTTATCCTGAACAGGCACAGTGATGAGAATCTCTTGATCACGTGGTCAAGCAACCCACACGCAAAAACACCATTTCCCGGAAAGCCAAGTAAATCAGGTTTGATAAGAGTGTGACACAAAGATCAGTTGTACCTAGGAACTAACACTATTGAAAACAGAAACCCCGACCCAACAAATATTGATTCGCGAACGAGAAGTTTAAGGATGACACCATGAAGTCAGTAGTTCTTCGAGAAGTCATTTTCAGTTCTTTAAAGAATCAAGAAAGAGAAAATTTGTGTTGTCGTCACCCCCTTTAGGTCCTTGATTAGCTTGGTTTTCTTGTTTAGCTTGGACAAATAACAAAACAAATTTTCCCATTTATTGCTGATTTAATTACTTTTCTTCCTAGGCTAGGAAAAACATTAAATAATCCTTCCCTCTTTAAAAAATCAGATTTGCTGAAACTTCCTTGATTTGTCTAAGAGAATAAATTGATGACTTTCTATCCTTGTATCATTAGGAAAAAAAGCCTAATAAGGTTGGTATGGCCGAAACACATCAGCCACTTGTTCCACACGAATTGGGCTCTTCTTGGACATGAATTAGATGAATTAGAGGTTGTCTTTCATGCTCCTTAGATGTCTCAAGTGCCATAGGTCCATCTTGTTCCATATGTTCTGTACAAGCTCATTCAATGCCTCTTTAAGCTTCTTTGCCCCAGCTCTTGTAATTGGCCCAATTGGCACCTCCAATGGATCGTTAGCATGATTACGCTTGGTGTTGGGCTGATCCTCATCACACAAGGTTTCCTTGAGTTTAGGATGTCTCTCTTCACACTAAATGTATATGTACCGTAGACATAAGGGAGGTAGTGTCAGTCAAAGTGGCCCTTGACTGCTCCTCTTCCATATTCATACTCTGACTCTTCCCTCTCAAATGAGATGGATCAATCTCAGTTGTCTTGTGCGAACCATACTATTTCAAATTTTATATTTTCATTTTATCATTATCAAAGTGTCTACTGAACCAAGCCAATACTCTGATACCACATGTAACACAAGATAACTAATACTTACACTACTTAAGTAGCATGATTTTTTTTTATCATAACCCCGGGTGAACTTATGTTCATCATACAACATCTTCCTTAACCATGTACATATAAATTCAATCCAAGCAATACACAAACAACCTTACAATACATTACTACGATAGAAGAATTTAGAAAAGTGAACGTCACAAAAATTATACCAACAATGAAAATAAATAATAATAATCATCATCATCATCAATACAACCTTAATATAAATAAAGTATTGATCTTAAATGATTCAATTTTTTTTATTACATCTTTCAAACTCTAACATAATTATTTTAATACATGAAAATCCTACAACTAGTTGGAACTAATAAAACCCTATAACTAATAAATTTACATGTCAGTATATAATAAAATAAAGACTAATATCCTATAGCTGATGCCTCTCCTATATCACGCAAAGTCTTACATCAAAATCAAGCTACCATAAAATAGTAGCCAAAATGATCTAACCATTTTTTTTTATTCAGTCTAGCTATTTTTCAAAACAGCCAGTCCATTTTTGCTTTTGGAAAATTTCTCCTCTTCTTTCTTTCTCTAGTTAAAACCTTTATCCTTGCAAAACTTGAGTTTTTCCCTTTGAAGTGATAACCACACACCATACAAGTTACATATGTAACACACTAAAAGATGAATTCTATAAGGACACACATTCAATTACTACAAATTCTAGCATTCAAAAATTCAAGAAACTTATCTTTCCTTCTAGTTTTCATGCAGACCTAATTTTATCACACTCTTGATGTTTATACAACCATAACCATGCATAAATTCAAACAGGGATTACACATATAAATTTCTCCTAATTGGCCGAACCTAATAAAGGTTTCTGCCCTTAGATTTCTCTTCAATTTGTTGTTAAAGTCTTCTAATTAATTCTTATTATCACATTATTTCATGAAAACTCCACTAAATCAACATTTTTTCCCAATTCACATGAACCTTAATTTTTTTTTTTTAACATAGCAAATTAGGGCTTTTCCTTTTCTCTTAAATATTAAGAAACATAAGAGCATAAGGATGTCAAGGCACCTTACCATTGAGTCTTGTATAAGAAAAATAAGAGCATAAGAAAAATTGAGTCTTGAATGTTTTCTTTATTGATTTCACTTCTTCTCCAATTCTTTTTTTTTTAAATACAAATCTCTAACTTTCCATAAATTCATTTAACTCCCCATTCTAATTTGCATCTCTCATATTTGATCCTAATTATTTTTTCTTTAATAATTTTGATCTTTCTTTCTTTTATTTTAGACCCTCTAAAAAAACACTATTTATATCTTATTATTCTTTTTATAATAAAAGCTTGGGGTTTTACATACTACATGGAGAACTAACATTTACGCTACAAAAGAATTTTGATTTGTTGTTGGCATTGGCATAAATTAACATCATGAATACTTTGATAACATTTACAAGAGTTTACGTTACTCAAATAAGATAATTAAAGATAATTAATATAATCCTATTAATAACTTAAAATAAGTCATTAATTACAAATCATCTGATTGGAACCTTATTTGTGTGTGGTTTCTAGTTAAGTAATAAAAAGAGTTTGGACTATATTTATTTGAAATACCATTAAAGGATCCTCTAACCTAAGCAATTATTTATATCTTTTAAATCTTTACATTAATATCACATCTTTTAAATCTCTTTTAACTCATTTTTTATTATTATTTATGGTTTCATATCCTCAACCTCCATGTGGATCGATCTAGGTATTGTTATTTAATTTATTACTTTGACAATTCTATATTTGAAAAAAGATATCAATTATTTGATTATGTCACGTTTTTAGCGTTGTTGTTGGGGAGGTAAGTTAGTGTACAAACTATAAATTTTAATCTTGTTTTTTTTTCCTCTTTTCTTTCTGCACTTGTATGAAAGTTTGGTCATGCAGATTAGATGGTAGACTTTCAAGGAAATCTTTATCTTTAGAAAACATAGCCGAAAAAGATAATCAGTCAATTCACAATGATAATAACCATTTTAGAACACTTAGAGACCACATGAATCCAACAAGAACATATGCACTATGATGTATAGTTTTCCCTCCTAGTGCATCTCACTTTAATTTTAAGTTAGGTATCATTCAAATTTTACCAAATTTCCATGGCTTAGTTTAAGAAAATCTATACTTGCATTCGATAGAATTTGAAAACGTCAATAACACTTATGATTTAAATTGTAAAACCCGAGAATAAAAATCTAGAAGAAAAATGGAGATGGTTAAATGTGTGGAGAAAAATCAAATAAATTATATTGCCAGGGGGTTTAAAAAAAGAAGAAAAGGGTTATAACCAAATTGTAAAAAGAGTGGAAAGAATGGGCCAAAGTATAATTAAAAAATAATGGGACTATAAATACCTCATTCTCTCCTCCATATTGCCGAGCTGTATAAGGAAAGAAGGAGGGGGAAGATTTAAGATTTTTTATGCGAATCTTTTGAACAGGCAGTCAAACAACCCATACACAAAAACATCAATTCCTAGAAAACCAAGTAAATCAGATTTGATAAGAGTACGACACAAAGATAACTTGTACCTAGACACTATTGGGAACGGAAACCCCCACCCAATGAATATTGATTCGCGAACGAGAAGTATAAGGACCAAGAAAGGGAGATTATCTCACTAACACACATACAAAGTACGACAAATAATAAGTTTTATTAATCTAAATTGTCTAACTTACATGTCTAGTTATGACTTTATTTATACTGACTCTAGACTAAAACAAACACTACTGGACCCCTTCTTTGGACTTAAATGATGCCTACTTACTATTAAACCCAAATAATATAAATAAACCCTAAACTATGAAGAAAATAATAATAACAATAATAAATCCAAATTTAATATTCTAAATATGATAAGATCAAATTTGATGTTGTTTAGAAGTCCCATATAAGTTAGGAGAATCAAATCTGAAGTTGCATCTTCTTTAGTTTCCTTGTTTGCAATGTATTCTTAGATGACTTAAAAACTTATTTAATTATGGATTCCTACTATAATAAGGATAGAATAATTGTTTCCATACACCATAAGGATTCCACATTAATATAGAGTCCATATCACACATGGAAACTATGTTGTTGCCCATTAAATATCCTTGCAAGATTAGAAAATTCCCAAAACTAACTGTCATATCCTTGTAGGAAAAGAATCCCTGCCAAATAGGAAGTCCACATGTCAAAATGAAGTAAATAACAAAATTCATACAGCCTCTGTTGACCAGTATTTTGATATCTTCCCGAACTCTGATTACCCTTAAAGTTTAACCTAAGGTAGGAAAACATGTCAGGACGTCCCATGTAAAATTATAGTCTGATCCAACGGTCGGATTGAGAATTATGACTGTTGTCATGAAATTGAATAGTTGCGCATTTTACCTTAAATTCTGAATCTGATTGTTTTTTCGTTGCCCGAATCATATCACAAAATTCCTCTAAATTATTAGTTTTTTACCTAGTTAGGGAATTTTCATGATTTAGCGTTACTTAATATTTCACATACTATTTTATTAATTTCTCTTCTCTGAATTTGAAATTAATCTCCTGTAAATGTTCATCTTGTTTCAAAAGATTTTGTCCCTCCAATTAATAGTTACCCTATTTAACCCAGATTTATCTTTTTTTGATCGGGGTTTATATAAAGGTTAAGAGGACATGCCCTCAAAACCTAAACAAGAAATAAATCAAATAGAATAAAAAATATCATAAAAACCCCCCACAACATATGAAGCTTTCTATTAGTATCCGAGGAGGCCATATTACAAATTGGATCAACTTTATAAATAGTAAACTTAACAATATCACTGTAAACAACCGAAACATTACGAGGAGCCTCGCCATAGAGTCGAGCATTCCTCTCCCTCCAAATTTAGTATACTGCAGTAGCTAACATCAATCTGATTATCAATGATTTAAGAGATCTACCTCTACCTATAAGAGAAGGCCATGCAACGGTACTAACCCAAGATCAACGTCTGAAAAGAATGCAGCATTTAGAGCAAAGATCATACCAGATGCGCTGAGAGAATGGATAATAAAAAAATAAATGATCAACATCTTCACTACCACCCCCACATAAGAGAAACCTATTAACTTGAATAAGACCATAAGACATGAGCTTATCTTGAGTCAAAAGGGCCTTACAAATAGTAAGCCATGTAAGATCAAAGAGAATCGTGGGATAACATGTTTATGCCATACAAGCTCCCACCACTCCACTTTGTTCTTAAAAGGATGAATAGCATTCCAAACATTACAGACATAGAAAATAGCTCTAGGAGCATCCTTCCAGTACACAATATCACACCTCCTATCATTCGGGTGAAAAGAAACAGGGGTACATTGAGTAAGCTCAATCCACTTTGGAGATCTTATAGAAGGCCAAATCCACTCCTAACTAGCTATCAACTCAACCTCGTGTCTCTACCCAAGCCAAAATCAACGATAATTCTTTCCCCAAAACACTTCACTATGGGGCCTATTAGATGCCAATTATCAAACCAACAAGAAGTAGAATGGCCATCACCTATACGGTTGTATATGAACCGACGAGTAAGACTACGAAGACCAAAAATCTTCCTCCAACTCCAAGAACAATTCCCAGGACAAGTCACCTCCTAGATACTCGCACCTTGCAATAAGTAAGAATGAATCTAAGATGACTAAATTGAATGAGCTGGCCTAGTACATATATCCCACACCTCTTGGTTTTTCATACCTAAGCCCCCTTTCTCCTTTGGTAAGTAAATTTTATCCCATGCAACTTTAGCACCACTTGAAGCTAGATCACTACCATTCCACAAGAAGCATAGTAACAAAGAAGTGATTTTCACAATAATAGCCTTCAGAATTATGAATAGAGAAGACCAATACACCTGAATACAAAAGAGAATGGATTTAATAAGTTGAAGTCTACCTGCATATGAGAGAGTGTGATTTATCCAACTGGCCTTATCCATAACACAATCCACCAAGATCAAACAATCAAGAAATGTGAGTTTTGTAGTAATAAGGGGAATACTAGGGTACTTGACCAACAACTTCCCTTATAATCAATAACATCAAGAAGCTGTGTTCTAGCATTAGGATTAACACCATACAAGAACATACTATTCTTGTCATGATTAGGAGACAAACTGAAAAACAATTGAAATTGATCAACGTAATTCTCAATTAAGGAAACTATACCCACTTCAGCTCAATAAAAGATCATCAAATCATCAACAAAACACAAATGAGTAAGTTGCTCTTTCTCACAACGCCAATAGAATCCAAAGTCCTTATCTCTAACCACCTGACCCATTAACTCTAAGTAAACTTACATAGCAAAAACAAACGTGTAAGGAGACATAGGGTCTCCTTGCCTTAAGCCTCTACTACTAGCAAAGAAATCAGCTTTTCATTGATAGAGATAAAAAATCTAGTAGTGGAAATATATTCAGCAATCTAGTTAACCATACTGGATGGAAAACCAACCATATAATCAACAAGATGTCCCGCCTAACTGAATCATAAGCTTTCATCAAGTCCACCTTCAAAGAACACGTGGAGGCCCCCCCTTTTCAATGATAATTATGGAGAAGCTCCTCTGTTAGTAAGATGTTGTCATTGATATTTCTCCCCTCAATAAAAGCGGACTGAAATTGGCCAACCAGATCTAGAAGCACTCTCTTAACTCTATTAGCAATGATCTTGGCAATGCATTTGTAAACGGTGTTACAACAAGAAATAGGCATGAAATCCTTAACCCGAGTAGGGTAAGGAACCTTAGGATTTAAGGATATAGTAGTAGTATTCACTTGTTTGAGTACTCGGCCATAAATAAAGAAAGAATGAACATCATTAATAGTGTTTGAACCAACAATACTCCATGCTTTCTTAAAAAAAAAACCCTACACTAAACTCGTATGGATGGGGGAACCTTACTATCCATAAAAGAGAAAAGAACCTTCTAAATTTTCTCATCACTAATATGACTATCAAGAGTTATGATTTGAGAAGAAGATGGTTCTGAGAAAGGCCTCACTAATAAGAGAATAATCAATGGAAGAATCTGACCAAGCCTCCCTAAAAGATTCTCATAGTAGTTCCAAGTTTCAAATTAGAAAAATTATGATGTTCCTAAAAGGGTGGTTGTGAAGCTTGGGCATTGTTGTTATTGCTCTTTCAATTGAAATTTGGATGATTCCTCCAACCAAGAGTGTATATTTGCGAGTATGGCTTAAGATTATGTCTTTGGAAACTATTTAAAACATTGGCTTAAGATTCATGGAGACATTCC
>Ga0325404_1004378_pt1 | contig 15019 bp, 9 predicted proteins | sample PopdelMetagenome_18_FD_205664 | JGI IMG/M metagenome (GOLD analysis project Ga0325404, IMG submission 205664) | Populus deltoides microbial communities from Bellville, Georgia, United States - Xylem-Control-R1 | ecosystem: Host-associated > Plants > Phyllosphere > Stem > Wood/Secondary xylem... | reverse complement strand
AAGATGAGAACGAAGACATAAGTGTGATAGATGAAGTCTTTCAAGTTAGTGAGTTAGTTAAACCATATCGAGTTGCTCCTTCAATTAACTTAGAAGAAAATTCAAATTTTCATGTTTTTGATGATAGTCTTGTTGATGTTGACGCAGAGGAGTTGAATGTTGTTTTGAGCTCTAGTGGACTAGAGAATGTTGATGAAGAAGATGATAACCACATTGAAGAGTGCGATGAAGTTGATAATAATTCAATTGAGGATGAAGACGAAAAATATGACTAAATATGATCAGAACAAGAAAGTGTAAAGCCTTTTTTTATAATATAATATTATGGATGATATTTTGGAACATGAAATATTTATTTTATAATTGTTTGCTGTTGTTATTGTGTTGTGCTGTAAGTTTGCAATTTAAGCGTTTGTGTAGGAGGATAAATCGGCAATACAAACAAAACATGTAAAAGTATGACACAAATGCCGACATCCATATAGACGGAACCAATCCGTCTGTATTTCACCAAGAGTTGCAAAATATTTACAGCATTTGCCACCATCACCGACAACCTTACCGACAGGAAATGGCCATCGTTATTTTACCATGAGTTGCAAAATATGTACTGCATTTACCATAATCATCGACGACCATACCGATAGAATAACCGACGGATGTTGCAAATTCTAATGCGTGCGACTGTCAGAGTCCTAGGTCAGTCAGTCCACTTACCTACAGACGCTACAATTTCAATGCGCGCGTGCTCTGACACCTTTACCAACAAACTTCAAAAATTTTAGAGTGATTTTTAAAATTTTAGTGCGAAATTCAAAAATATACTGACGAAATTTACTGATGGAAATTTATTGCCACCGCCATAAAAATATTATTCTAATGTCCATCGGTAAATCCATCGGTAAAATTATAGTATAAAGCCCAACCCCCCCTTCGTGGTTCATTTTTTCTTCGTTCCTCATTTCATGTTCTCTTCTCCTCTTCGTTTGTGTTTTGTTTTGCAAGAATTAGTGAGAATTTTTATTATTTTGATTGTAGTTTTCAACATATTAAAAGGTATGATTCTCCTTTCTTTATCTTTGTATTTTTTTACTTTTTTTTTTATTTTAGTTATGATTATTTTTGTTGTTTTGTGTATTGTTTGTAGATAAAATCTTGAAATCAACACACTATTAAGATAAACATTTTTCATTCCTATATTCTTTAGTTTTTTCTTTTTATTTGTTCAATTTATTTTATTGTTTGTATAACCATAATAATTGAAAATTTTGTTAAATTTGAATTGTTATTGTTGAATTTACCTTTTAAATGTTAATAGAAATATAAAATTAAATTTAATTATTTTATTATATTATTGCTTGTTATGTTTTTTATTATTTCAATTAATTTTAATTGTTATTTATGAATTTGTATAGATGTTAATTGAAAATATATAGATATTAAATTTCTATAGATGTTAGGTTGTATATAAGATTTTGCAATGGAGTCAATTGGCTTGTGGATATTATCAATATTTGTAGGTATGAAAACTGTTGGCAGTCTCTAATATAGGGGAGGTGTTGACGAATTGTTTTAAAAAATAATTAAATTTAGTTATGTAATTATTCGTATATATTTATGTAGATGTGTAGAATGGAAATTTAATTATTTTATTGTTTGTATTGTAATAATTATTTGAAAATTGCATTGAATTTTAATTGTTATTGTTGAATTTACCATGGAAATGGTAATTGGAAATGAAGAATTAAATTTAATTATTTTATCTCAAATTTATTCTATTATTGCTTGTTATATTTTTTTTATTATTTCCATTAATTTTAATTGTCATTTATGTATTTCTATAGATGTTAGTTAAAAATATATAGATGTTAAATTTTTATAGATGTTAGGTTGTATATAAGATTTTTCAATGGAGTCAATTTGTTTGTGGTTATTGTAAATACTTGCAGCTTTGAAAACTGGGGGTAGTCTCTAGTATAAGGGAAGTGCTGCCAATTTTTTTTTAAATAATTGAATTTAATTACGTAATTATTTTTATAAATTTGTGTAGATATGTAGAATGAAATCAACAGCACGTCGTCAGTAGATGGTTGCAGCTAGTTCTTATAGCAGCGAGGATGAATTATTCTTAGGTGCTGATCACGAAGAGGCACCCACGCCAACTTGTGATACTGCCTCTTTTAGTGCGGTCTCACAGCACAGAGGCAATGTGCCTTCATAGCGGGGTCAATTCACCAGCAAGTACCAGACACAATGGAAGGATGACTTTTCAATGTCAGTTTGTTTAGGTTTTAGTTTTAGTTTTTATACTTATAACATAATTTATGAACAACTAATTAATATTTTATTCATTTTATTTAATTTTAGGTTCACAAACATTAAGGCTGCCCAGACAATAACATTGGCGTTTAAATCGTCGATGAAGATTCAATTATTTCAATGGAGTCAGGTTTCCAGACATCCTTAGTGGAGACCTAATATCAATGCATGGTTTTGACGATTTCAGGTAGGTGTTAACTTCTAATTTCCAGATTATTTTTAATAAATTATTTTTATAATTTTATATCTTGTACTATTTTTATTTTAAATGAATTATTTATACACAACACAAATTTGAATGGAATAGCGTGAACAATAATGTTGTGAGGAGGGTATGAGAGAATCACATAACAACTAGGTAATATCGAAAATAATATAATTTTTTGTTTTATAATTTTATGTTATAAATTCTAATTTGTTACTATGGAAGTATGTTGCGTGATTTTTGGTATGACACACAAAAAAACAAAAAGATATGCGAGATATAACGGTCTAGAAGACTGAAATGAGGTGCCGGTTTGATGGGAATTCAAATCGCCATTCATCTCGGGGGATATATGGATGCAATATATTGAGCACGTGATGTTTGAGCGGTTTGCAGGATGCTCACAATCCGGTACTGACAACCGGAACCGACAAATTCATGGTTCGGTGACCTCGCATACCAGCAGCTCTGTTCTGTTCAGTGCACATGCAAAGCGGATAGTAAGATTAATTTAAATAAAATATATCGTTCATTAATTTGTTGTTGCTTATAAATATATTTAACTTGCAACATTTTTTTCCTTACAGGCTACTTCTCTTGGACGTGAGCCGAGCCCAATGGAACTGTTTGTAGAGACGCACATGCAGAGTCAAGAGCGTCAAAAGGGGGTGCAACAGTTCGTGGACAACCGTGCTCAACACTTCATGGTATGTTCGTTCAATCGTTTTATTTTTTAAGTTATTATTTTCTTGAATTGAATATGATGATTTTTTTAAAATTTTCAGGAGACCTATAATAGCTGGTTGCGGGACAGATATAGGGACGATCCTTCGACCCATCCGGATTTCGATTCGGATTTGTGAATGAAGGTATGATCGTTTGGTGGACCCGATTAAAATTGAGTTTACAGGCTCTCCAACACTATGGTCGAAAACTTGCGGGTAGCCTATAATGTCTTAACCGTTGGGAGCTCTCTATCAATGTCAAGCACCCAGTCTGAGGAGTTCATGGCCTTGAAACAACAATATAAATGACTCTCGATGGATTATGAACAACTCCATCAAATGGTCATGGACATTAGATTAAGAATGGGTGATGATACATGTGCAGCCCCTTTTTTGCTATACGGTCCCGGGAACAACCAGCCTCCTCCTCCTCCTCCTCCAGCTCCGCCGTTATTCTAGTTTAATTTTTTTTTGAAACACATTAAATTTGTAATGAATATTTGAATGAATATTATTTAACATTATTTTTATATTTGTAATGTTTAATACAATTTTATTTGGTTAATTAGTTTTTTTTTTACTATTATCAATATAATATTTGAAAAAACATTATTTATTCTAAATATTTTTTTTTAATATTTTTAAATAAATACCGATGGCCTTACAAACGACATAGGTCCATCGGTATTAGACAGAGAGTTGAAAAAACAATTTCTGCCCATGCCACAATCATCGACAGAATGTATACGTCAGTATTTTACAGAGAGTTCTGAAATATTTACTGTCCATGCCACAATCACTGACGGAATGACATCGGTGATTTACTGGTGAAAATACAGACGGCATAAGTCTGTTGGTAAAGTTCTAGCAGGAAAATTTTGTTTTGACGCGTTTTCCCCGACTGTAAGACCATCGGTGTTTGTTTTTTTTTTTCTGACAGAGATAGCGACGGAAATGGGAATTACCGATAATCAATATTCTGACAGATTGATTATATCGATGATGTTGTCGGTAAAAATTTTACTGATAAATTGTATGTCTTACACCGACAGAAATAATCTGTCGGTAAAACTATTTAATGGTATAGTGTTTGGAATTAGGGTTGAGAGAGTTACCATGCCTTGATAACTCCTGAGTTGTAGAGGCTTTATTGATTCTCGACCAAACAAGATAACAGCTAAATTAAGCTCAAGTTTCTGTCATGGTCCAATGACAATGATCATTTTAAATCTTTTTTTTTCCGTATAGGTAAGACCAAAAGTCATCAGTCCAATATTTCTTTTAAAAAATTAATGTGTATGACGTACAATATTTATTTTTATTACACAGCTGAAGTGGCAAATTATTCGGTTATATTATAAAATAATATAAATTATTTATTTATTTAATTAAATTAATAGGTTGAAATAATTTTTTGATATAATATAAAAGTTTTAATAATCAAGTAATGAAGAGTTTAAATCTTATTATTTTTATTTTTATTTTAATAAAATGTAATTAATAACATAAATTCCAGTACTTTCACATTAAAAGCACCCTCCAAAATAATAGAAAACTCACTCAACATACCCTTTGTAATTTTTCGCCGAAATTTGTGGCTTGACTATTGAAGGATCTAAAATTAGATCTTAAAAGTGTGTTTTGACTTTGAAATAAGATAATGGCTTTTGAGTTGGAAATGCAATCTCAATCTCACATGTATAAATAAAATAAAAAAGGAGATATGAAATTTATAGTTTGAAGACCGAATCAAAACCAATCAAGGACGTGTTTGCATTGCGTCCTTTCTTATGTACTATATTTTTAGACTGATTAGTGCAGCCAATGACACTACAAAAATCAAACAACCGTCTCTTTCCATCGTAGTTGTTGACTTTAAAGGTGTGAATGAGATTATAATGGTGGATTGGTGGTTTAAAGTATTTTTTATTTAAAAATATATTAAAATAAATTTTTTTAATTATTTTTTACATTAACACATTAAAACAAACTAAAAACATATTAATTTTTTTATTTTAAGTAAAAAAATCAAAATTTAAGAGGACATGGTTTGCACCGTGTTCTCAAATGCATCCTAAAACTATTATCATTTTTTAAAAAATAAATAAATAAAAAAAGTGTTCATTGTTTCAGTTACTGTGTCACGTATTGTGAATTGCTTCAATTCATCTTAATATGATTCTTATTTATTTATTTATGAATAATTATTTATTTTAGTTATTATTTTTCAAAATTTTATCATTCTTTGTTATATTTGCATGGTTTTAAATCTAATAATTTATTCTATTTAGCATGCTATGTTTGTATTTATGATGTCAAAAAAATAATTCCACATTAAATTGATGCTAAATTTTACAAAATATTTTTTTGTTGTTCATTTGGTGTAGAAAATTACAATTTGGTCCCTGAAATTGTTACCTTTTTTATTTTTGGTTCATGTGTTTGGGGTGCTCCATCTAGAAAAAATTATTATAGATCAAGATATATAATTACTATAGATTGTAATAATGCCATAATTTGTTTTTTGCCGCACAAGTTTCATAATTTTTTTTTGTTAAATAAGTTTTCTTTTTTCTTTAATTTTATCTTCTTAAATTACGATCAGACATAATGATTTGTATAATCACACCAAATCAAAAAATAAATCAAAAAATAAAAATAAAAATAAAAAAGAAGCAAAAAGAAAGAAAATCTGAATTTTATTGTTGTTGCGGTATGTTAGGTTGTCTCCCAATAAACACATTTATTTATTTATTTATATTTTGGCTAGACTCCATGGCCATGTCTAAGGTTCAACCAAATTAACCTTTGACATGATACCCTTCTTAAAACCAACAAAGAGCTTCAAACATGAATAAAAGAGAAGAACATTATGCAAAAACATGAAATTTGTATCCTTTACCAATAATTTCATAAGAGTAATGCTATTTTTAAAAATTCCTTGATAAATCTTTGATAAAAACCTACATGTCCAAGAAAAGAATGAACTTCTCACACATTCACAAGATAAAGCAAGGATAAAATAATGTATATCTTAGCTTTATCAACTTCAAAACCTCTAGTAGAAACTACATGCCCTAAAACTATCGTATATTCAACCATAAAATGACCCTTCTCATAATTCAAAATGAGATTAGTTTAGAAGTATCGTTTCAAAATAAGTTTTAAGTTTTCAAGACATGCATAAAAAGAATTACTATAAATAAAATCATCCATAAAAACTTTTATGATTCTTTTTACATACTTAGAAAATATATTCATCATGCATATTTGAAAAGTAGTACATGCAATGCATAGACCAAAAGACATTCTCTTATATGTGAAGGTATCAAGAATGCTAAATGATTAGTACTTAAAAGTGTATTTTTATCAAGGTTTTATATCATCATTTTGTATCAATAACTCCTTAACTAAGAGCATGTTTTATAATAACAAGTTTGATAATATAAGATACCTTTAATTTATGGTAAATATTCATTTTAAATGTAGGCCTATCACATAAATCAAAGGATTGATTAATAAGTTTAACCACTGAAATTGAGAAGACAAAGAGAGGGTTAAGCTTAGAAAAGAGATACTGGTTGAATTCAAATTGGAACATCATTCGGTTATTGGATCATAACTGGAGCTGTAGAACTTGGATTGAGGTCTGGTTTATATGGATAAAAAGCTAAGACATGGGCCTAAAACATTTATGAAGAGTCCAAGATTCAAAATAACCGTTTTCAAGTTCAAATTATAACAACAACAGAGAAGTCGGAATTTGTCTTGTAGCCCAGACAATGTTCAGTGTTCAGCCCATATCTCGAGTTCTAGAAGTCCAAATGACCTCATTCTTGTTTTGTTGGAAAGCTGAGAGAATTTTCCAGAACTTTCATGAAGACTATCTATTCAAATTCTGATGTTAGCAATGACGTTTTCTGCAGACAAGAAGATAAGGATGGTTACCAAGTCAAGAAGTGGTCACCCACTCAACAATTAGTCATCAAATCAATAGTTCTGAATTTTAGCCTATAAAAGGAGGCATTTGTCATGAATTTAGGCATCTTGGTTTTCAGATCAATATCATGGTCTTGCTCTCTCTCTTTATATTTATATAATGCTTAAGTTTTGCTTTCATTAATCTCTTGTTTATGCCTTTCATTTCCTTTATTATACTTATATAATCATGTTCTCCTCTTATTTATGTATGTTTCTCTTATTCATAATGTCCAGCTAAGTTTATTATGTCAAGGTGAAAAGGTTACATTAATGGTGTAAGAATAAGTATAAACTCAACATGGACTTTAATGTTTGATACTAACATGTTTTGTATTTGTTATCTTACTCACTCTTAATACCTTGCTTGTTAAATGGTTAATCTAGATTTGTGTTGAACAACCCTTGGTACAACAAATACTTGGCACTTTTATAGCCCAACTGTATGGTATAACCGACACCTCTACGGCAAAAGAACAACCAGACACTTGTTTAAATACTTACATCATTGTCTCATCTCAAAGCTCTCTTTAAATGTTTTCTTTTATTTATAATTCTATATAGTTCACCTCCCTGTGGTTTGACCCCAGTCTTGCCGGGTTATTTATTACTTCGACACTCTTGCACTTGGGATAAGACATCAACTCTTTGATCATATCACTAAACTAAACAAAAACATAAGATTGATTCAAGTAAATAAGGATTAATGTCCCCTGTAATGGTGCTAAAAATCTAACGCGTGTTGAAATCGTGAAAGTTTAAATCCTTAAAACCAATGATTTGTAGTTTAGAAAGTAAGGGTATCGTTCTATAGAGGTACAAGTTTTAGAATTTAGTGCAAAATCAAGACAAGCTATTTATGTTTAGATTAAAGCGAACCAAGCAAAAATGCATGAAATATATTAATCTGACAAAATCAACTAATAAAAGAAATTAATTTTAAAAATTAAGAGAAAAATTGGTAGAATATAAAAAATTAGAAAGAAAACGTTTTTTTTACAAATATTCCTCATGGATAACTAAACATCAATCATTGAACCTAGATATGTTTTCTAATTTTATTTATGATAATTAATAAATCAACCATGGAAAATGACAATTTTTTCTACCTATCTTTAATTTTTAGTTAACCTAGCATTCATGATCAATTAACTCTAATCGCACAATAACTTTTATTAAGCATGCAAGATTTAATTACGTGACAATATTGATACTAAGATAGGTGTTTATTCATATAATTAAAACATATAGAGAGTTAATTTAATCAAGACTTATATTTTTTAAGTAACAAATAATCAAACATGAGTTTGAAAATTAGATACTCTTGCTACTCAAGTTAATTAGTCATGAATCCATCATAAACTAATCTCTAACAACAAATTTAAAACCAAAAATATATGTTATGCATCATATAGAATTTCAATTATCAATCATCAAATTTAATCATAGAAAAACATAAGATATTCATATATCATAAATCACATTTATAATAATTTTAAACACGAATGCTCATGATAATTTAAAATCCAAGGGCTTAAAACTGAAAACTAAAATTGTCATAAATTTAGAAAAGAAAAAAGATAAAAAAAAAATAGAACCCTTTCTTCTCTTTTTCTAAATTTTGAACATAACCCCCTTCATTTTTTAAAGGTTGGGACTGGATGTGTATGAAATTGAGGAGGTGGAGAAGTTTTCTAATTAATAACTAACTCCTAATTAGATTACTTTAAAGTTTTCTTATATTAATTTGACTTTAATGATTTGTGCATTGATTTTGACCTTTAAAAGAGATTTTCTAGTCATATGGGACCTAACCACATCATTAATGAGATGCATATCATCATCCCAACATGAAAAGATTGGGCTAACATTAGTTTTGTAGTAGATTTTAGACCTAACTTTAAAGTCATTTTCTCTTGTCTAGACGAGTTACTAGGCTTACCTAATTATGATCTTAATATATTATCTATAATGGTTTGTCCCAATGTGCTCTTTTTAGTCATTTTTCTTGAAATTGTGCTAAAAATGCTTCATTTAACGCTTTTTAACACTTTGTATCTTCATAGCACTGTTAAGCACAAAAAAAGGTAGATAAACTATTATAAAACATAAAATATGTATAAAAGACTAAGAATAACGTACTAAAAATATAGAATACTATGAGTGTATTGATTAGTACTTAAAAGTGCATTTTTTATCAAGGTTTTATATCATCATTTTGCACTTAAAGTATCAATAACTTCTTAACTAGAGCATGTTTTATAATAACATGTCTAATAATATAAGATATCTTTAATTTATGGTAAATGTTCATCTTAAATGCAGGCCTATCACATAAATCAAAGAATTGATTGATGAGTTTAGCTACTAAAATTGAGAAGACAAAGAGAGAGCTAAGCTTAAAAAAGAGATGCTGGTTCAGTCCAAACTGAAACACCATTCGGTGATTGGATCATAACTGGAGCTGTAGAACTTGGATTTAGGTCTGGATTATATGTATGGAAAGCTAAGACATAGGCCTAAAACTTTCATGAGGAGTCCAAGATTTAAAAGTGCCACTTTCGAATTCAAATGGTAGCAATAACGGAGAAGTCAGAATCTGTCCTGCAGCCTAGACATTGTTTAGTGTTTAGCCCATATCTCGAGTTCTAGAAGTCCAAATGCACCAATTCTTGTTTTATTAGAAAGCTGCGACAATTTCCCAGAACTTTATGAGGACTATCTATTCAAATTCTGATATTAGCAATGGCTTTTTCTGCAGACAAGAAGATAAGGATTGTTACAAAGTCAAGAGGTGGTCACCCACTCAACAATTAGTCATCAAATCAATAGTTTTGAGTTTTGGCTTATAAAAGGAGGAATTTTGCATGCATTTAGACATATTGGTTTTCAAATCAAGATCATGATCTTTATTTCTTTTTTTTATATTTTTGTAATGTTTAAGTTTTATTTCATGTTATATTTTCCTTAATCTCTTGTTTATGCTTTTCATTTCCTTTACTATACTTATGTTCTTATGTTGTTTATTTATGTTTCTCTTCTTTATTATGTTTAGCTAAGTTTATTATGTCAAGGTGAAATGGTTTCATTAATGGTGTTAGGATAAGTATAATATAAACTAAATATGGACTTCAATGATTATATCCTTAATACTTGCTATTAACATGTCTTATCATTTTTATCTTATTAATTCTTAATACCTTACTCGTTAAATAGTTAATCTAGATTTATGTTGTATAACACTTGGTACAACAAATGCTTGACATTTTCATAGCCAACCGTATGGTATAACCTACACCTGTGATATGAAAGGAACTTGATTTGTTGTTAACATAAGTTAGCATTATGAATTCCTGATAATATTTAAAAGTTTAGTGTTGCTTGAATAAGATAATTAATATGATCATGTTAATAATTTATAATGAGCTATTAATGACAAATCATCTGATTGGAACCTCTTTTGTGTGTAGTTTCCAATTGAGTAATAAAAAGAGTTTATATTATATTTATTTGAAATACCATTAGTGGATCCTCTAACCTTGACAACTGTTTTTATCATTATTTAATCTTCACATTAATCTTCCATCTCTAAATTCTCTTTAACTCATTATTATTATTATTATTATTATTATTATTATTATTATATAGTTAACCTCCCTGTGGTTCGACCCTAGACTTGCCGGGTTATTTATTACTTCGACACTCTTGCACTTAGGAGAAGACATCAATTTTTTGGTCGTGTCATGTATCAATCATCGACTTTCATTAATGGCTTTCTTTAGTATCATTTGATTTCTTTTGGTGACATCTTCCTTTTAAGGCGACACATCCACATGTAAGAGGTCCAGTTTGGCTCAAATGACCCAATCTTTTTTTCTTTCTTCTCCCCCCCCTCTCTCTCTTCTAGATTTTAATGCCTGAATCTCTAAAAAATAATAAAGTAGTTTGTCATTTTTATGTCAAATTTGGTCCTTAATCTTTAGATTTAGTTTTGGGTTTCATAATGTTTTTTTAATTGATTTCTATTGGTATATCTTGGTATCCTAAACAAGATTGCGGGTTTGGTAAGTTATCCAAGGTTGCTTTGGGTTGTTTTTTTTTGTCCTTATTTTTTAATTGATTTTTTTTTTCAATTTCATCATTCAATTATTGGTTTGTTGTGAAATAGGTTTTGTGATTGTTTTTGATATATATTTTTTATGAGTTTATCTTATTATCATGACTCGGGTCACAAGTTTGACAGTTTAGTTGAAGTTGACTTGATCATTTTTTCGGGTACTTTTTATTTGATTTTACTTTTCAAATTTATCTTTTAAAATTAGGTTGGTTTGGGCACTAGGCTTTGTGTTCACTTATTCTAGTCTTATAATCTTAGACAGGCTAAAACAGGTCACGAGTTTGAAAACCTAATACAGGTTGACTCAATTTTTTTATATCTTTTTTTAAATTATTATTATTTTTTTTAATTCCACCCCTCAACATTGTATTGGTGGAGAATTTGGCTTCATAATTGTTTTTAAATTTTTTTTCTATGAGATTTTTGTGGTCTCATTACCCAGGTCGTAAATTTAACAAGCTATTCAAGGTTAGTACGAATCGATCTAATATTTTGTCACCTAAACATTTAAAATAAATATTGTTCAATATACTAATGTCTCAATATTTAAAAAGGGTGTGATTCAATGTGCATCAAATTCTAAATTCATGATAAAAAATATTCATGCTAAAAAGCATGTAAGCAACGCCAAAGTAGTTTTTTGTTTATGCTATAAAAATTCAATCCTTCTCGCAACTTAACGTTAGTCACTAATCTAGTTCATAAAACTAAAAAGGAAAGGTTATTTTACAGTTTCAATTACTAGGCTGTAAGACTCAAATGCACTATGGTTGCTATAATGCACCTGAGTCTAGTCTTTCCTTTTTGTTTTCCTTGAACACTTGTCCATTTTGATTACTAATTTTTTTTTTCAATTTTATCTTCCCATGTTTTCACAGGTTTTAAACCTAATAATTTATTTTTGTCTGCGTGCTACATCATATTCATGATGTTAAAATTGTTTTTGCATTAAACTGATGAACAGTTTTACAAAATGGAATATAGAAACAAAACAATAGCCTTTTTTCTTTCCTTTTTTATTGTTCATGGGGCATGGAAATGCTAGAGTTTGGTCCCTAGAATTTTTATTTTTTTATCCTTATGTTTTTAGGGTGGTATATAGAATCAATTAAAAAAAAAACTATAAGGGCATTGTTATTTATTGTTTCAATTATTATAATGTCAAACTCAGACACTATGAATTGTTATAGTACACCTGGGTCTTGTTCATTTTTTTTGTCCTTGAACAATTATCCATTTCAGTCACTAAATATTTTATTTTTTCAATTTTATCCTCCTATGCTGTATTCACATGGTTTTAAGCCTAATAATTTGCTTTGGTTTGGGTACTATGTCGAATTCACGGTGTCAAAAAATGTCCTCGCATTACATTGATGTTTGATTTTACAAAATAGAATTTGATTTTATTAATTGAAAGATTAAAAAAAACAAGGACCAAATTAAACATATAAACAAAACGATAGCTTATCTTTTTTTTTTTCATGGAGAATAAAACTATAGTTTGGTCTTTGAAGTTTTTATGTTTTCAATTTCATCCCTAGATTTTGATTGTTTGACATTGCAGTCATAAACTTTATTTTTTTTATTTCTATCCTTGAAATTTCAGAAGATAACGAGAGTTACTAAAATATAGAAATGGAGAGAGAAAATGATCGGCTGGCTTCTGATTAGTACTTAAAAGTGCATTTTCATTAAGGTTTATATCATCATATTACACTTAAAGTATCATTAAATTCCTTAACTTAAGCATGTTTTATAATAACAAGTCTGATAACATAAAATATCTTTAATTTATGGTAAATGCTCATTTTGAATGCAAGCATATCTCACAATTTAAAGGATTGATTGATATGTTTAACTATTGAAAGTGAAAAGACAAAGAGAGGGCTAAGTTTAAAGGAGAGGCGTTTAATTCAAATTGGAACATCATTCGGTTATTAAATCATAATTGGAGTTGTAGAATATGAATTTAGGTCTAGTTTATATAGATGGAAAGCTAAGACATAGGCCTAACATTTTCATGAGAGTCCAAGATTCAAAATGACCGTGTTCAAGTTCAAATTGTAGCAACAAAAGAAAAGTCAGAATTTGTCATGTAGCCCAAACATTATTCACTGTTCAGTGTTCAGCCCATATCTTGAGTTCTAGAAGTCCAAATGAACTCATTCTTTTTTTGTTGAAAAGCTAAGACAAATGGCCAGAACTTTAACAATGCCATTTTGTTCAGACAAGAAGATAATGGTTGTCACCAAGTCAAAAGGCGGTCACCCCCCCAATAATTAGTCATCAAATCAATAGTTCTGAATTTTAGCCTATAAAAGGAGGCATTTGCCATATATTTAGACATCTTGGTTTTCAGATCAAGATCTTGCTCTTGCTCTCTTTCTTTGTATTTTATAATGTTCAAGTTTTATTTTATGTTATATTAATCTCTTGTTTAAGCTTTTCATTTTCTTTACTATACTTAGTTAACTTATATCATGTTTATGTTCTTATATTGTTTATTTATGTTTTTCTTCTTCATGATGTTTAGCTAAGTTAATTTTGTCAAGGTGAAAATGGTACACTAATGGTGTAAGAATAAGTATAATATAAATTCAACATGGACTTTAATGTTTGATACTAACATGTTTTGTATTTGTTATCTTACTCACTCTTAATACCTTGCATGTTAAATGGTTAATCTAGATTTGTGTTGTACAACCCTTGGTACAACAAATACTTGACACTTTCATAGCTTACTGTATGGTATAACCGACACTTGTGCTATGAAAAGAACTTGATTTGTTGTTAACATAAGTTATCACCATAAATACCTGACCACATTTACAAGTATTGACATTACTCTAATAAGATAATTAATATAATCATGTTAATAATTTATATTCCGATTGAAACCTCATTTGTATGTGGTTTCCAGTTAAGTAATAAAAATAGTTTATACTATACTTATTTGAAATACCATTAGTGGATCCTTATAACACGATCAAAGAGTTGATGTCTTCTTCCAAGTGTAGGAGTGTTGAAGTAATAAATAACCCGACAAGATCGGGGTCGAACCACAGGGAGGTTAACTGTATAAACTACAAATAAAGAAATAGATAATAACAGAAAAAGAGTTGAAGAGAGCTTTGAGATGTGATATTGATGTAAGGATTTAAATAAATAGTTGATGAATTAGTGGATATGACCTCGATCTTACTGAGTTAATTGTAGCGGTGCCAAAATTGCTTGACCGCTTTTTATGATTGGCTTGTTTTAACTCGCAAGTACATGAGTGTGTGATGTAGTAATTAACTCGGTTAGATCGAGGTCATATCCATAGAGAGCTAGATCTGAAAATTAAGTTAGGTAACAAAAAGAACTCAAGAGAAATTAAATTAACAATAACTTGGTTAAAAATAGTTGATGGATTTGGTTTCAAATATGAAAAAGTGTAACTAGATTCTAAATGACAAGAAAAAGTAAATCTTGGTCCAAATCAATTTTAATGGTGATGTATTGGTGATTCCTTCAACATATATAAGATAACTCAACCTAATATTAATGATGGTGATATTAGATCGGAAGATATTACAATGAAGTTTAAAAAGATGAAGATTGATTATTGCTTAAGAATGAACAAGTACTTTCATATTAAGTAAGACATTGAATCAAGCAATCTCTATACCAAAA
>Ga0325404_1004376_pt1 | contig 15024 bp, 13 predicted proteins | sample PopdelMetagenome_18_FD_205664 | JGI IMG/M metagenome (GOLD analysis project Ga0325404, IMG submission 205664) | Populus deltoides microbial communities from Bellville, Georgia, United States - Xylem-Control-R1 | ecosystem: Host-associated > Plants > Phyllosphere > Stem > Wood/Secondary xylem... | reverse complement strand
TTACCAAATTTAATTATCATTTAAATACCTATGAATATCTAAACTTAGCATAAGGATTTATAATTCATTAAATAAAAATATTCTTCATAATTACGAGATATTTGAGAACATGAAATGGTAAATCATGAAAATCGCAGTGTAAACAAGGGACAGTCAAGGATTAAAAAAGAAAAAAAGAAACTAGTAGAAGAAATATCAAAAAGCCACCGGCGGTCACGGACCCCACGCTTCCCTCCCCATATCACTCGCTATCACTGTGGTGGCACGTGACAAGCTCCCAATCCCGAGTTTCAAGCAACGTGGACATATAAGAAACGGCCACGCCATGTCAACTTGCATGGTTTGCACTGCACTGCACTGAATCAGTGGAAAATTTCCGAGCTCCTCCTACTTCTCTCTTGCCTCCAAAAATTTCCTTGCAAAAAAACACTCTCAATTCTCTCTTCTTGTGTTGAATTAATTCAAGGTAAAGCATTTCTTTTTTTTTTTGAAGAAAAAGAAATTTGATCAATTTCTGTCACAGAATCCCCGTCTTTATTTTAGATATCCTGAAATTTTTTTTGGAAATGTTCTGAATTGTTTGAATCTTGTTAGGCAATTAGTTAGATTACAAGCTAATTCTGATTGAATTCTACTAATTTATCTTAAACAATATGAATCTGAATCTGTTTTTGTTTTAATTTTTAATTTTCAAGTGAGTTGAGGAGGGGATTCTTGGAATCATCCTTGAAGGTATAGAAGAGAATCCAATTTGAAGGAATAGTAATAATAATAATTAGAGTATGAGTAATAACAGTGGCATAATCGGGCATTATAAAGTTTTCAACAACCAGAGTTTGCTTCGTCCAACGGCTTCAGAGCATCGAAGCAGCAAGCTCAATTCTACAGGCATTCCTGCAAATTCTTTGTTTCAATCTGCACGTAGGCCGTTGTCCAGCTTTTATGGGAACAGTTTAAAAGTCAGGAAATCAAAATTAGGCATCGCCGGAGCACGCCGCTCTTTTATATTCACTCCGCGAGCTGTCTTAGCCATGGATCCACCTTCTGAGGTAATTTTTTGTTTTAGAGTTTGTAGACATGGAGATAGCTTTCAATGAAATAAAATGAAATGCTTTTTCTTCCTTTGGTAACTAAATTGAATAACAAACTCTTTCGTTGCAGCAGCTTGCAGGGAGATTCAATCTGGATGGAAATATTGAAATGCAGGTATTTATAGTCAACAAGGGATGAGTGAGCATGGCTTTAATTGCTGGAGCCAAGTTTTGGCGTGTTTATTGGTTATTGTAGATGTGATACGGATTTTAATATTTTTGGTAATGAGCAGGTTTTTGTCAGCCATTCCTCTGGTTCATCCATCGCACAAGTAAATATTCAGATCAATTATAGTAGTGATTCTTTGCTCCTACACTGGGGTGTAATACGTGATAGAAAGGAGTAAGTCTGCCTGTACTTGCTTTCGGCTATATTGACTTAGTTCTCCGTTGTCGTTATAGTTTTGGTTATCTCTCTTTCTTATGTTGGTTTTCTTTTGTGTCAGAAAATGGGTGCTTCCTTCTCTTCAGCCAGATGGAACCAAAAATTATAAGAACAGAGCCCTCAGATCTCCTTTTATGGAGGTAAGAGCGAAAAAGCAAAAACAAGATTCTTTGCCTTTCATTTTACTGAAAAATGTTTGGCTGACCTAAATAATTAATTTTGGCTGGTTTATACTTTGTTTATGCCCTAGTCTGGTTCCAATTCTTACATCAACATAGCGATTGATGATCCTGCGATACAAGCTATAGAGTTTCTTATAGTTGATGAAGCCCAGAATAAATGGTGAGCTTCAAAAGTTTTGCTTTTGCTGGCTCCCTTATGTTGTTTGAGCTCATTACAATGTGTGATATTATTTCTTTTCGTTTACTTCTCTTAATTTGGCAGGTTTAAGAACAATGGCCAGAACTTTTATGTTGAGTTACCCACGAGAGAGAAGTTGACAATTCCTAATGTCTCGGTTCCTGAAGAACTTGTGCAGATTCAATCATATCTAAGGTGGGAAAGAAATGGGAAACAAATGTATACCCCTGAGCAAGAGAAGGCAAGTGTTAAAACATCGTTTAGTATAAAGAGACAAACTATTTGTACTGCTAAGTTATAGTACTTTAATTTTGCATATGTGCTTTCCTGTCTAGTTTTTCTTTTGTTAGCAAGGAAGCACCTGTGTCACGGTTTTTTTCTTTGTACATGCAATTCTCTATAACTTCCTTTGATAAACTCTTGCAGATAGTTTAATTCTATGGTTTTGATGTTTCAAGCACTGTCTTACTTTGATGGATAAATTTTCTTGTCTTAGGAGGAATATGAAGCTGCTCGCTTTGAGCTAATGGAGAAAGTAGCCAGAGGCACTTCCATTGAGGATCTCCGTGCAACGCTGACAAACAAAAATGATATACGTGAAATTAAGGAGCCATCTGTCTCTCAAATAGAAAACAACCTACCTGATGATCTTGTGCAATTACAAGCTTATATGAGATGGGAAAAGGCAGGGAAACCCAATTTTTCTCCGGAGCAGCAACAGGTAAATTTCCTTTCTTTTCTTGGTCGGTTAGTTTCCATAATGTTTTCCTTTTAGTTGCTTCTGCTGGGGTAAACAGACACTTATTAATTTCCATTTGCAATTTAATGAGATCGCCTCTGATTGCTTGTTTGTGATATTTATTGGCATAATGGTTCCATGCATATAGAGCGAATTTGAGAAAGCAAGAGAAGAGTTGCAAGCTGAACTGGGCAAAGGTGTCTCTGTTGATGAGATTCGGAAGAAGATTAGTAAAGGAGAAATCAAGACTAATGTGTCAAAGCAACTTCAAAACAAAAGATATTTCAGCACTGAAAGAATTCAGCGCAAAGGGAGAGACTTAGCGCAGCTTATCAACAGACATTCTGCTAAATCAGTAGAGGACAGAGCTTCCAAGTCTGTGGAGGAAAAAGCTTCAATAGAACCAAAAGTCTTGAAGGCTGTTGAGCTTTTTGCTAAGGAAAAGGAAGAACATGATGGTGGTGCTGTGCTGAACAAGAAAATATTTAAGCTTGCTGATAAGGAACTTCTGGTAAGGGATGTGCTAATCAACTGTGTGCCCCTGCTCCATCAATTACAGTTTTTGACTTGATGAAACTTCTCTCAAATTTAAAACTCCTCACACATTGTCAAGGTACTTGTAACAAAGCCTGGTGGTAAGTTGAAGGTTCGTTTGGCCACTGATTTTGAAGAGCCAGTTACTCTTCACTGGGCTTTATCTAAAAAGGCTGGAGAGTGGATGGTAAGATTTTTATAACTTTTAACTTTAGACATTACTCAGGATGATGTAGACCTTTGGAATCAATATCAATGTCTTCATCTTCTATAACCTGTAGCCAGTTTCTCTGTTACTTGATCAGATTTAATGCTTGCATGCATGATTTTGCAGGAGCCACCTCCAACCGTGTTGCCTCCTGGTTCAGTTGCTCTCAAGGAGGCTGCTGAAACACAACTTAAAAATGAGTCCTCTGCTAATTTTTCTTACCAGGTGAGCATGTTAATTTTTTTTATATCTTCCTGTGCCCCATAGGGCTTTGAAATCTAACCATGCCTTTCAATTCTACAATCTACCTTATAACAGGTGCAATCTTTTGAAATAGAGATTGAAGAAGATATTTTTGTTGGTTTGCCATTTGTCCTTTTGTCTAATGGAAGATGGATAAAGAATAATGGCTCGGACTTTTATATTGAATTTAGCAGAGGATCTAAGCATGTCCAAAAGGTTGTCCTCAGTTTCGTATTCCAACAAGTATTTTTTATACTCTTCTGTGTTTCTTTCATCATTTTAACTAACTGAAATTTTCTCGACAAAGGATGCTGGTGATGGCATAGGAACAGCCAGGGCGTTGTTGGATAAAATTGCAGAACTGGAGAGTGAGGCACAGAAGTCTTTCATGCACCGGTCAGTAAAATGTTCATAATCAATTTTGTAGTTCAGAGTGTTTATGAGAGTTTTGCTCCTCTTGTTGCAGGATATGTGCTAGTTATGTTCAGCATAGCACACAACATCTTTCGAAATGCTCATCTTTTTTTCTTTATATTGCTTGCATGTGTTGTATGCACACTCTAGTTTAGATTAATGTTCTCTGTTTAAATGTTGTCATGTGTCATTGGTTCATTTTCTTTGTTGCTCTCAGTAGCTAGAGATTAGCGGTCCTTAGCATCTCTGTTTCTTTAAAATCAGGTGAGGATGCTGATAACTGCTGCTTAGATTCTTTCCAACTGGGAAGCCAATTGAAATTGTAGGAATAAAGTGCCATAGAGAGTGTTTCCATTCTGTGTTATTACCTTTTTGGTGTCAGAGAAACAGCCATAGATTTCTGGACATATAACTTTCTAAGCTTGTTTTGTTTTATCTGTGGTTAGTGGATGTTTCCTGTACTTTTGCTTCTATTTAATTTTCCAAACTTTTTTGTATTTGATGATCGAATAACTAACCCTTTTATTTTATCTCCTTTGTAAAATTTTAGTGCAAACCATTTTCTCTCTCTATAATTTCCAAAATGTTCCAGTTCGGCCCTTATAAAGTCACAAAGTCATCATTTAATCAGAATCTATTTGCCTGTCATAAAACCATTCAAAGTGAATAAAAGAGTGATGAATATCTTAAGAGATGCAAGTTACATATAGAAATACTGAATACATACAGCTGAGCACTTAAATATCTTAGAGAACATTTTGTGATGGAAATCCTGCTCAAGTACAGGTGGTGAATTAGGAAATTACCTCGGCTTTTTTTGGTTCAATGGTGGCTTTAGGTGCTGTAAAAGGTGCTGTAACACATGCTTAAAAGTGCTTTTATTTTAAATAATGCTAAATAGCCCCCAACGTTTCATTTGATAGCTTCTAGCTTTGCATAAGGCTTTGAAAACAGCTTTGGATGCTCCACCCAACACGTGCAGAAAAGATTGCAGAGAAAGGATCATGGATGCTTAGAATTTTAAGTTATGAAATATGAAATAACAGAACTGTTTATTATAATTATTATCACAGCTGATCATGTCAAGACGCCACATGCACTACTAGCATGTTTCTTTTACATCTTAAGAACTTTTTTTTTTCTAAAAAATAATACTATCAATAACAACAGATTTTCTTATAATGTTTAAAATTTCTACCATTGTATTTCAATTGTAATCGAAGAAAACTCTCATTGAAAATTATTTTGTCCCTCCATACTATTATGGAGTGGGATTAACACTTAAAGGAATAGGAATAAAGCTGGGTTATATGCACTTTGATATCTTGGGAATTAAAAAATTTATGATGTTATTTTGTCTTTTACAGTAAAAGGCTTCCATCTCATATAGCTTGTCACCCTTTTCAAGTGGTATCCAATATGACTTGTTAGTTGAATCACATTCCACTCCATAAAGTTAAGCAACGGATCACAATGTTCCTTTTTACATTGTCATACTTAGATAATTAACTAGCTTTACTAAATGCTTAATATTTACTTGTAGAATGATTACTCGTAGAAGCAATTTGAAGTGGCTCTAAACTCTTTCTTCTTAGATCTTTGCTTGCATCTTAATAATACTAAAGATCACAGAGGAAAAGAAAGTGACAATGCTGTGTTGTTTTGTGTTCAATAATTTGGAGTTCCATGAAACTTAATGTGTCTTCTTTTTCTATTTTTTGCTTTCAAATCTTTTGTCATGGTGCCATGCTAATTAGGTGATAATGAAGAAATGGCCATGAAGCCCTGTTTGTTCCCACTTTCCCTGATTTTCTCCTTGTTTGCACAACAATTGAACATGGGGTAGTGGCCTTAAGTATCCATAAGAAAGTCTCTTATTTAGCTTTTTATTCATGATATTGTTGAAATTTTGGATGTATTTGATTAATTTACTTGGAGATCTTTACTGATTTGACATGTGAGCTCACATCTACCTTTCTAAGATAATTTTGTTTGTTGTTCTGGTACTAATAGGTTATACTTCTCTTTCATTTTGCTAGATTCAATATTGCAGCAGACTTGATGGATAAAGCCAAGGATGCTGGCGAATTGGGTCTTGCAGGGATCTTGGTGTGGATGCGGTTTATGGCCACGAGGCAGCTCATATGGAATAAAAACTACAATGTCAAACCACGGTAAAAGATTTAATTAAATAAGTGTATGATGGACTATCTTATCTAATGAGCTTCAGACCTTTGTGATATGAAAAATTACGGTGTTCATTCCTCTAAAAATTGGACTGAAAGCGAATGACCCAACCCAGCGCTATATTTTTCATTGCTCTCTTAGTGGAATGAACAATTTGTCATTCTTCAGATATGATTGTGACCATGTGCCATAATTCCCAAATACAAAAATAGTTCTTATTAGTTGCATGCCTGTGCAGTGAAATCAGTAAAGCCCAGGATAGGCTTACAGACTTGCTCCAGGATATTTATGCAAGCAATCCACAGCATCAGGAGCTCTTGCGAATGATTATGTCTACTGTTGGTCGAGGAGGTGAAGGGGATGTGGGACAACGTATTCGGGATGAAATCCTAGTTATCCAGGTCTATAGTGGATCTTTCTTGTTAATTTTCCTTTGTTTTCTCTATTTATTTCCTTAGCATGTGAGTTCATTGTAAGACTGATAAGGTGATTGTTTGTTGATTCTAGAGAAACAATGAATGCAAGGGTGGAATGATGGAGGAATGGCATCAGAAGTTGCATAATAACACTAGCCCTGATGATGTCATAATCTGTCAGGTGGTTGAAATGGGAATTTGAACATACACTTTTAGTGATTTTCATTTTTTTTCCCTTAAAAATTCCTTTTCTTTCAGGCATTAATTGATCATATTAAAAGCGACTTTGACATCAGTGTGTACTGGAAAACTTTGAATGAAAATGGAATCACAAAAGAGCGACTTTTAAGTTATGATCGTGCCATCCATTCTGAACCAAACTTCAGGAGAGATCAGAGGGATGGACTTTTGCGTGATCTTGGAAACTATATGAGGACTTTGAAGGTTAGTTGTTCTAGTCATTAGTATCAAAGCTTTGTGTTTAGTTCACTTTTAACATAGTGACTTCACTTGATTTGCTATCAATATTATACTTATGCAGTCATTGCTTACCTCGTATATCTCTGACCTGGCCTTCATACAGATCATGGGTTTCAATCAAGTGCCAAACACGATGTGATTTATGTCCTGATCAATTTAAGAATTTTTTAAACATATATGGGAGAACAAATGGTTTGAATTGCATGGACCTATGCATATATAGAAACCATGTATATTGTCTGTGATCACCTGGGAAGTGTTGGTCGGCCAGCCATACTCTATGGTTAGTGTTGGTTAATGAAGAAGCAACATCTTAATATGATTAGGATGAGATGAGGTCTTTAGAACTTTATGTTGTTTGTGATCGCCTGGTTAGTGTTGGTGGGCCAGCCATACTCTATGTTAGTTATTGTTGGGTGCTGAAGAAGCAACATCTTGGTAAATTAGCATGAGACAAGGATGTTAAAATATATCTATAATAATATAAGAAAGGACTGTATAAGAAATGTGTACTTCCTTTGGAAAGATGGAAGGCGGCACCAATTCAAGACAAGTTGAGGGGAGCTCCATGGTTCTAAATGATGCATGTTACTGATTGTAACATCCATTGCACAATGGAAATGGAGTTCACCGTGTCTTATTATTTCCATTTTGACTTACTAAATAATGATCATATTCTCTTTGAAACACAAAACACCTGCTACGGAAAAATAGTACCTTGTATAGTTTTTGGTTCTCCTTTCTCCATTGGTTTGAGAGTCAGTGCTTGACATATATACACACATACTTGCACACTGGGTTGTTGGTTGAGATTGGAAGCCGCATTGTAGAGGGAAAAGTTGGTGGCCAGTTCACTTGATTGAGATGAGAACTATGGCCAAGGAAGACAATGTAGTAATCTATGCATGGCCTGTAACAAGGAAAGGAGGTATTGTGTTTGCTGTGAAGATTACTGCATTAATTCATTGATAATGTTTCTTAGTGAAACATTTAAAATTCATGCATTAGATACTTGCTAAGAGTTGCTAGCAATAATGACTATGATGACTGACCATTTCAGAATTATAGTTTTGAAAGAGAGAATTGGGAGAGGTAGACCAAAATGAAACAAGCTGAAGCGATACAAGATGATCATTCCAAAGTATTGTTCTGCTGTTGTTAAAGCAGTGTATAAGAAGTTTAGCTAATAAGAAAACTAAATGGAGGAAGTGGATCCATGTAGCCAACCCTAACCAAGTTGACTGGAGCTGATCACATAGGTTTTAGTGATAAGAATTCTCCATTGTGTTTATGAGTCCGTTAAATTGTACTATTTGCTTTTTATGCCATGTGAACTTCCTCTGATTTTCACCTTTGGCTTCATTATCTTGATTTCAATCTATATTTTCTATTTTGAATTTAGGCAGTTCATTCAGGTGCAGATCTTGAGTCTGCTATTACGAATTGTATGGGCTACAGATCCGAGGTAATGCCACTTGCTGAAGTTTCTCTGCAATGTTTTCTTTTCTTAGAGTTTGATAATACTTTTCTCCTCTCTCCTCTCTCCTCTCTCCTCAGGGTCAAGGCTTCATGGTTGGAGTGCAGATAAATCCCATTCCAGGCTTGCCATCTGGTTTCCCAGTAATGTTTTGAACTTCATTTTGAATGTTCAATCTAGATGCCATCTATACAATACAGAATGATAAAACCATCTGTGTATGTTCTGTATCTTTTGAAACAGGAATTGCTTCAATTTGTACTAAAGCACGTTGAAGATAAGAATGTAGAAGCACTTATAGAGGTAATTGAAAATTAAATGTCAGAAGTTGTAATTATGATTTGCACTTATACTTTAACCTTGGCCTATTTGCTTATTTTTAATACAGGGTTTGCTAGAGGCTCGTCAGGAGCTTAGACCTTTGCTATTTAAGTCCAACAATCGTCTTAAGGATCTTTTATTTTTGGATATTGCACTTGATTCCACTGTTAGGACAGCTATTGAACGGGGGTACGAAGAATTAAGCAATGCTGGACCGGAGGTAAATCTATCTTATCAACAATTATCTTTGGATATAGACTGTGTTCAGTTTGTGTTAGTCTTAATGGATTCTTATATTAATTCTTCTCTACACGTGCTGCTTTAGTTTCACTCTCTAATTTTTATATTCTTGATTACTTCCTTGATGGCAGAAAATTATGTACTTCATCACTTTGGTTCTTGAAAATCTCGCACTTTCTTCAGATGATAATGAAGATCTTATTTACTGCGTGAAGGTAAAATTTCACTTTAGTACCCCCAAATATATGTGACGACTTGCATGAATTTAACATGTGGTAGCACACAATTATTTAGATAATGGAAACTTTCCATTATCATTTGATATTACCTTCGTATATGCAGGAATGGAAACATGCACTAAGTATGTCAAATAGCAAAAATGATCACTGGGCATTATATTCAAAATCAGTCCTTGACAGAACTCGACTTGCCCTTGCTAGCAAGGCAGAATGGTACCAGCAGGTTTTGCAACCATCAGCGGAGTATCTTGGATCACTGCTTGGAGTGGACCAGCGGGCTGTATGTTTTTAATTGTCTCAAAGTCCAAAACTCTTTCCCTCATACTCTAGATTATTTGCTTACAAACCCTCACTGTCAATTCTTTCAGGTGAACATATTCACTGAAGAAATTATCCGTGCTGGATCAGCTGCGGCATTATCTGTACTTCTTAATCGACTTGATCCGGTTCTTCGGCAGACTGCTCATCTTGGAAGGTTAGCATGTTATTCATGCCATGCCTATGCAACTAGCTCCTGTTGGATTACTAGGAAATTAGGGATGTTAGTCTTAATGAGAGTGATCACACATCTGAACACTAAACATAGGATAAGGAATACCTGCCAGTTACAAACTGTAACTCTGAAATGCAATTGTTGTTGGCCTCAAACAGCTGGCAGGTTATTAGCCCAGTTGAAGCTGTTGGATATGTTGTTTCCGTGGATGAGTTGCTCACTGTGCAGAATAAAACTTACAATCTCCCAACAATCTTAGTAGCAAAACGAGTAAAAGGAGAAGAAGAAATTCCAGATGGTGCAGTTGCTTTGCTGACGCCTGACATGCCTGACGTACTATCTCATGTTTCTGTGCGAGCAAGAAATAGCAAGGTAAGCAACTGTTACATTGAATTTATGCCCAAATCTTTTCCGGGTGATGTTAAGAGGATAACATTGTCAATGGCAGGTTTGCTTTGCTACATGCTTTGATCCCGATATTCTGGCCAACCTTCAAGCATATGAAGGGAAATTGTTGCGTCTGAAACCGACATCAGCAGATATAGTTTATAGGTTATCCTATTGTTCCATTCCATACTTATCCATTGTTTCTCACAATCTGCATCGAACATGTTTTGCAACTGTTGTACTGAAATTCATATTACTAATGATGAATCACAGTGAACTTAAGGAGGGTGAACTAGCAGATTCAAGTTCAACTAACTTAACAGAAGGCAGTCCTTCACCTATAAAGTTGGTCAGAAAGGAGTTCAGTGGCAGATATGCCATATCTTCTGAGGAGTTTACCAGTGAAATGGTTAGGCTTTAAAATGGGACCCAATCCATGTTTAATGAACCGCCTTCTTCCCTTTTCTCATTCTAGAAATCAATACAACATCCCAACTGTCATTTGAACTGTATTTATGGATTTTTAGAAATGTTTCTGGGATTCTCTTATAGGTTGGTGCCAAATCACGCAACATCTCATATTTGAAAGGAAAAGTGCCGTCTTGGATTGGGATTCCTACATCAGTTGCTTTACCATTTGGAGTTTTTGAGAAGGTTCTATCTGAAGATTCGAATAAGGTAATTGCAATCTCTGAATTTCATTTTGTCTTTTGCTAGCAGTTTTAGTTGTATACATCGACAACACTAGCTGCTCAATTCAGATAATGATTGCATGATGGGGTGAACACCATTTCTGTTGTGTAATGGATGCATGCTCAGCTAATGTAGAAATTCAATTGGAAGGCATAAAATTTATTAACTGACTTGCAAATGAATTATTTTTGACAAAATAGAATTTGAGTAAAACATAGGCCTAACCTGAAAGGAATGAGAGGACATTTGTATGTTGCATAACTATGATACGTCCACCAGTTAACATTTTGTGCTAGGTGTCCAGATTAGTTATTGTGAAACCTCTTGATGATCAGGGGATGTTACTGTATTGCTCTTAAAAGTCTTAAATGTGGAAGAAAACCCCTCTTTGATGTGTTCTTTCTGCTATCCTTCGATGATACCTTAGAGAAAATAGTAAGATATTCCTGAATGTGCAAAATGAACTTTTACTTCAATTAAATATTCTCACTGTCTAAACGAGGATGAGATGAAGTTGCACAATGGTCAGCCGAGATTTAGTTCTTATCAGCTTCAGAAGATATCTGAGTTTTTGGCATGCACTCCTGAGTTGTTTAGGAATTTTCTGCCTGATTCTCTCTCTGTCTCCCCCTCTTTTTTACTGGCAGGAAGTGGCCAATAAGTTGCAACTGTTGAAGAAAAACTTAGCAGAAGAGTTGAGTGCTCTCAGGGAGATTCGCCAAACAGTTTTACAGCTGACAGCACCACCGCAACTGGTATGTGCTTTCTACTAATGATGCCTGAGATATATTTCAGTCAATATACATGGATATCTTTACATCTCCTGCTGAGGATATCAATCATAAAATAATGTATTTCCTCCTTGGTCTTCAATTCTCTAGGAAACAATTTCAGTTGTTAAAGTCATTATGTATTTTAAAGTGCCTTTTCTTTAAAAAAAAAAAAACCTTTTATTCAAAGAGTTCTCAGTAGTGTTTCTCTATTCCCCCATCCTCTGAACTATCAATCAACCACAAATTAGCCTCTCTAACTTTGGTTGTAAAATTCTGGCAATGAGGATATCCTTTTGCTAAACCTCTCAATAAAACAGATTTTTGCCTGAACCTTTTTATTATTTTGGTACACGCTACGTTTGTTTTTGGTAATCAATTGTTTTATTAGAAGAAAAAGGTCCATATATATGGAAGTGACATAATTGGCAGCGACTTTTTTGTTGAACATAGTGTATATAAATGTTGTATCTTGTAAACTATACTGCTGTATCAGGAAAGAGTACTTCAATTGAAATGTAATACCTAAGCTAGAGTAAATTTTAGGTCCAAGAGCTGAAGACCAAGATGCAAAGTTCTGAGATGCCATGGCCTGGTGATGAAGGTGAACAACGATGGGACCAAGCATGGATGGCTATAAAGAAGGTAGACTGCTTTCCTTTACTGGAAAAGACCATTTTGATCTTCAAATAATTGTCAATGTAGTCTCTGTCGCTTCTTCCTAGAAGAACCCTCACATCCTTATGATGGTTTGTGGTTTACTCATGCAATTCCATTCCATGAACTCTTTGTGATAAGGTAAGCATGGCATGTTGTGATTTTCTTGAGAGCCTACCTTGGAGAGAACTAAATCTTTGGTTGTATAACTGGAATAGTTTCTCTAGCTTGCTTGTTGTAGATGTTGACAGCTACACTTTTCCTAAATGTTCAATGCTTAGCTGGAGTCCCCTAAACTTGTCTATGTTCAAACATGGCATGCATGTGCTGTATTTTGATCATTGCGAATGCTTGCTGTAGCTGTGCTTACAGTGTTTCCTTCCAATTCTTTCCAAGCATATTTTATTATCTTTGACTATTTTATTTCTCTGTTCATGACATTGATCTGTTACATAATTCCTGTCAGGTCTGGGCTTCAAAATGGAATGAGAGAGCATACTTCAGCACGAGAAAAGTGAAGTTAGACCATGATTATCTTTGCATGGCCGTCCTGGTTCAGGAAGTAATAAATGCTGATTATGCATTTGTTATTCATACAACCAATCCATCTTCGGGGGATTCATCCGAGATATATGCTGAGGTATTGTATATTTGGTACACTGTTTGCTTTTTCCTAGTGGAAATTCAGTCACAATATAGCTGGAAGAAGCAAAAGGCATTGATTGATCGCTCCTTCTTGACATAGGTGGTGAAGGGACTTGGAGAAACTCTAGTCGGAGCTTATCCTGGCCGTGCATTGAGTTTTATCTGCAAGAAAAATGATTTAAACAGTCCACAGGTAAGCACCTTTATATTATTAACAAAATACTAAAGGTATTATTAACAAAATACTAAAGGGTGTGGCTAAATCACTTTGCCACAACCATAAAATACTATTTATTAGAATAGTGTTTTGTGAATTTTTTTTTTTAATTTCACCCTTCAATAACCAATGTTTTTTTTTTTAATTTTATCCTTTAATATAAGATTTATTTTGAGAATAATTTTCCGTAATTTTTTTTTATGTTAGGTTATATATTGATTTCATGGATATAATTTTTTTTTCTTGATTTCAACATTCTGGTCTCTTAGATTTAGGTTTTTTTTTTTTCCCTCTTGATCTTAACATTCAACATTAGATTAGTTGAAAGTGAGGCTTCGTAATTTTATTTTTGATTTATTTTTTATGAATTTATCTTGATCTTATGATCTAGGTTGCAAGTTTAACCGATTAACCTATTCTGATTCGGATAATTTTTTTGCTTACTTTTTCTAAATATATATATTTTTAATTTCATCCTTTAATATTAAGTTGGTTGAAAATTGAGTTTCAAAATTTTTTCAATTTGCTTTCTATGGAGTTATCCTGATCTCATTATCTGGGTTGCGAGTTTGATAGGCTGATTCGGGTTGACCATGAGTTATTTTTTAATTGATTATTTTTTTAATTAGGCTTTGTGAATTGTTTTTATTTACTTTCCATGGGGTTATTCTAATCTCAGGATCTGGATTGCATGTTTGATAAGTTAAACCGTGTTGACTCGGTATATTTTTATGCTTGTTTCTAATTGAAATTTTTTTCAATTTCACCATCCAACAACAAATTTTTTTTATTTAGTTTTTTTTTCAATTTAGCTTCGTATTTTTTCTCAATTTTGTTTTTTGTAGAGTTTTTACGGTCTCATGGATTTAATTTCTTTTCTTGATTTTAATAATGGATATATTGAAAATAGAACTTTATAATTTTGTTATATGTTTTTTTATGAAGTTATCGCTGTTTAATAATCCAAGTCACGAGTTTAATAGGTTAGTTCATGGTGACCTGAGATTTTTTTTTATATTTATTTTCTATCACCATTCAATATTTAATATTTAATTAGTTGAAAACTAGACTTTATAATTTTTTTTATTTGCTAATTGTAGGGTTATTCCAATTTCACGACCCGAGTTTCGGGTTTGAAAGGTTAACTCGAGTGGTTTTTTTTGTTTTTTTTAATTTATTTTTTTCAATTTTGTTATTTAATATTGGATTGATTGAAAATTAATCTTCATAATTTATTTTGATTTGTTTTTATAGAGTTATCATGGTCTCATAACTCAGATTGTAGATATGATATGTTAATCCGAGCCAATCTAATATATAATTATTTTAATATTTAAAAATAAATTGCATCAAACATCTTTTAATATTTTTAAAAGATGTTAAATATTAATTATATTTTGAGTTTATGATTATTATTTTTTTATTAGAAAAGTTTTAGCAATGTTTAAATATTTTTTTATATATTAAAAAAATAATTGATCTATACCGTAGTGCACCGTGTAACAATGATATAGTATTTTCAATGGTGGTTGAACTTTTATAGGTTGTTTGAACTTTACAGTGGACATGGAGGAGTCTCAAGTTCAAGTAAAACTAATTGCTTTTATTGTTGCTTCGAGGACTGAATCTATATGATGTATAATTACTCAGTTTCGAAGTGGTGGAAAAAATTGAAAATAAAAGAAGCTGTGAGCAAACCCCTGAGAGCACCCCAATTTTTTTGTAATGTTACTTACAATTTTCCCTTGAACTTTGACATGCTGCAGGTGTTGGGTTACCCGAGCAAACCCATTGGGCTCTTTATAAGACGTTCTATCATCTTCCGATC
>Ga0325404_1004375_pt1 | contig 15025 bp, 8 predicted proteins | sample PopdelMetagenome_18_FD_205664 | JGI IMG/M metagenome (GOLD analysis project Ga0325404, IMG submission 205664) | Populus deltoides microbial communities from Bellville, Georgia, United States - Xylem-Control-R1 | ecosystem: Host-associated > Plants > Phyllosphere > Stem > Wood/Secondary xylem... | reverse complement strand
AAAAAGATTCAAAAAAAAGGAAAGACATTTCCTAGCACTGGAAGAAGACCCAAAACAAAGTGTTAACCAATCTACACACACAAACCCTTCCCAATTCCCATGGTGTTCCACGACTTGCAACCTCTCTCTTTGTTGAACCCACAAAGCTAAGGAACCTCAAAGTCCTAACATATATCTCAATCTTCATGTGTTCTTTCAACTTAGATACATACAAACAATGAAGCTTCTTCATCTTGTTCTTGCTCTTCAAACAGTTCCCATTTGGTTTTTTCACTTATGTCTAGTAGTAGTACATGCCATACAAGAAGACCCACTTGTTTCTTCACCACCCCCCTCTCCCATTTCTCCCATTTCCACTTCCATGGCTGCCTTCTCTCCAGGTACTTAAAGGCCCTTTTTAGTTTTCAAAAGAAATGATTTTGGGGTGGTTTAAGTGATTTCAAAAATTCAAACTTTCTGTGCCAAATTTAAGTAACGACTACATAATCTAGTGCATTTATGGCTTCACACTATATGTAACAAAAAGTTTAGTTCTTTGGGTCATGATCCCATCTCTCTACACAGTGTTGATAGAGTTTCAAGATTTAGTTTTAATGGTTCTTTTCTTTTTTGGAAAAGCTTAATAAGCTAAAAGGTTTGCTTCTTTGTATAATTTGACCAGGGGTTGAATTGGAAATGGGAATCAAAGACCAACAAAAGCACGAGGAGTTGCACAAGAAAATAATTTTGTTACTCATTGTTTGTTGTAGCATTCTTGTTGTTATCGTCTTTCTTTCTCTGTTTTCTTGTTTCATTTACTACAGGAAGTCCTGTCAAAAGAAGAAAGCTTCTCAGTGTTCAGGTGCTTAGGTTTCTTTTTCTACCAACAACCCATCTTTATATTACTCCAAAATTTGTGTTCACTGCTGTGTTTTTTGTTAGTAATTCTTTGTTTTGATGTGAAGATGTGGAGAAAGGGCTTTCAATGGCACCATTTTTTGGCAAATTCAGTTCCTTGGGAATGGTTAGTAACAAGGGATCTGTTTCATTAATCGATTATAAGATACTAGAGAAAGGAACAAACAATTTTGAAGATGATAAATTGTTGGGGAGGGGTGGATTCGGACTTGTATATAAGGCTGTATTGGAAGATGACTCAAGTATTGCAGTCAAGAAACTAGACTGTGCAACTGATGATGCACAGAGAGAATTTGAGGTGCTATCAATTTTCTTGAAGATTTGATGCATTTTTTTTTCCTTTTAGCTTTGTTTTCTCGGTGGTGATTTGTTTTTAATTCGAATTGCAGAATGAGGTGGGTTTGTTAAGCAAATTTCAGCATCCAAATATAATTTCTATTGTGGGCTATAGTGTTCATGAGGAGATGGGGTTCATTATTTATGAGTTGATGTCCAATGGGTCCCTTGAAGATCTATTGCATGGTAAAATATTTTTCCCATTTTTTTTTAAGGGTTATTGTGTCATGGTAGATGAGTTAAGACATTATGAAATATAGAAGTGCTAATATATATATATCTATTTTTTTTCATGGATTTTGTTGATGCTTTAGGAACTTTTCGCGGATCTTCATTAAACTGGCATTTAAGGTTGAAAATTGCTCTTGATACAGCAAGGTGAGTTGCTGTTTTCTTTCTGTTGATTTTTAAATTTCTTTTGTTTGTTTGTTTTTCTTTGAGTATTTGCTTATTTCAAATTGTTGACTCTAGAGGATTAGAATATCTGCACGAGTTCTGCAAGCCAGCAGTGATCCATAGAGATCTGAAATCATCTAATATACTTTTGGATGCCAACTTCAATGCCAAGGTAAAAATGTATAAATTTTTTTAGTTTGTGTTAAATTAATGAAACTCTCAATTATTTTCTTCTTCCATCACTTCACTTTGCCTTCTCTCTCTTTCTCATAACTTGTGTTTGGATTCAGCTATCAGATTTCGGTCTTGCTGTAGCTGATAGTTCTCATAACAAGAACAAGCTCATGCTTTCAGGCACTGTGGGTTATGTAGCCCCTGAGTATCTGCTAGATGGTATGCTAAACTAAACTGGTTAAAATTTCGATATCAGTAGTTTCGACTTGTTAGCTAGACAACAGGGTTGAGTTGAGAAACCACCTTTTTTTATATAAACTAGTTTAGTTTAGGTGAATTTAGGGAGAAGACTGATACATTTTGCATGATTTGATGAGCTTAGAAGCAATGAATCTCAGATAGCATTGTCAAAGCATCTCTGAAGTACGATGCATTTCCTATCAAAGTTTTATTGGGTCAAAGTGTAAAATGCTACTGCTTGTTTTGAGCTTTCACAATCTAGAACACTCGAATGTTGTGTGATCACTCCATTATTTTGGAGATGATGTAACACTCAAGGTTCATCAACCAAACAATTTTTTAAGGATGCCCTTAAGGGAGCAAATCACATGAGAATAGATGAAAAAAATGTCAGTGAAATGCAAATGACTGGAATCCCATTGTATTTGTTTTGCATTTTGCCATTCCCCCCTCTCAAGAAATAACTTTTTTAAATATTATAGGTGAATTGACAGATAAGAGTGATGTCTATGCTTTTGGAGTTGTGCTTCTGGAGCTTCTATTAGGAAGAAGGCCTGTAGAAAAACTGGCACCAGCTCATTGCCAATCTATAGTAACATGGGTATGTTTACTCATCCAAAAAATTATTTTCTTTTGAGAGGCAATCATTCAAGATTTCAATAACTATATTTAATGCTATGGCTATTTAAAATGCAGGCCATGCCTCAGCTTACTAACAGAGCTGTCCTTCCAACCATTGTGGATCCTGTGATCAGAGATTCAGTAGACGAGAAGTACTTGTTCCAGGTTTGTGAACCTCAAAAACCATAGTTTACTTCTTTGATTGGATGTGTACTATCTAAAAGTGTGAGTGGATTGTTTTGGTATTCTCTGTACATGATTGACTAATGCAAAGCAACCTGGAAAATTTTTCCTTAAAGTAATAAATCTGGATTGGTTTGGTAGTTGTGAGTGGGCACAACAAAATTTTGCCTCAGGTTTGCTTTAGTTCAAGGTCGAATTGATCAATTCTGCCCCAAGTGTTGTAGGAGAGAAAAAGGGTCTGTTGAACTAAGAAATTTTTTTAGCCAGGTAAGTTAGTTTAAGTTTTTTAACAAAACCAGACGCATATGGAAGCATACTTTAGGTTATTTAGTTCCTTTTTAAAGCGAGAGGAGCCAAGTTTCAAACTGGTGGCAATGATAGTTGAGCACGTTTGCCTTGAGTTAGGCCAAGCTTAGGTAATGTTAGGGTAGATTAGGAATTTCAATTTGCTTGAGTTGGCTAAATGGATAGCAATTTGTGCAGGTTGCTGCAGTGGCTGTATTGTGTATTCAACCAGAGCCGAGTTACCGTCCCCTCATAACAGATGTTGTGCACTCTCTTGTCCCACTGGTTCCTCTTGAGCTTGGAGGGACGCTAAGAGTTGCACAACCTACAACTCCTAGAGGTCATCGACAAGGCTAAGCATCAGGGAAACTATTTTCAGATGCTGCCGCATCTGCTTTAGTTTGTGTTTGATGAATCATTGATCCACTGCACTTTCTTATGTGCATATTTTGATGTATCATTTGATAATTCATGTCTTTGGTTATTTCGGACAAGAAGGTTGATATCGATGCGTTTCAAGAGCATTAGAATCTTTACTCTTGTAAATCGAAGCAAAGTTTAGAGATCAAGAAAAATAGCATCCCAAATTTGCACCAAGCTCATTTTCAACCTCTTGGCTGTGTACGCAATCAGTTCATCTTTTCAGCAACTTCAAAGAATCTGTAAAACAGCACTTTACTTATCTCATGAATCTTTTGGATCTCTAGATTCAGCAGCGAGCTCTCTTCTGTGCTGCAATTCTTTTCGGTTTTTCCCTAATAAAGTTAGAGGTTATCACAGTAAAGAGAATGCCTTGTGAAGAGAAGGTAGAAAGGAAAATTGGCACCATGTCGCTGTAAAACTATAACTCGCACCAGCTGGGATGTAATAAACAGCCTCAATCAAAGCTCAGTTTACAAGGATTTGTGACAGTCATACCAGTGAACATTATTACAAAATTTCTGTAAAATAATATAAACTCAGTAAAACATCCAAGTCACCAAAATTTATTAACTGTTGGTTCTGGTATACCCGTTCACTATCTCTTTCAACCGACATTATGGTAAGAGTCAATAATGGCATCAGCAAGGTATTCACATTTGGCCAAAGACAGTCCTGCCAAGGATATTCTTCCATCCTTTGTCATATAGACATGCCACTTGTTGGTCATATTTTCGCTCTGATCGAACATAAAAAGAACACACAGAAAGATCATGAATCAACGATGGCAATGGAGAGGTTTGAGGGAAATGGAAAAGAACAGATTCAAGAATTCAACCATGAATATAAAATGATAACAAATGTCATTTAAAAGAATAATATGAAGAAGACGAGTTTTTTTTTAATGATTCTACCACAACAAAATCACTCGAAAATCGCTGAAATGATAAAAATTTGAGGAGAAATCACCTGAGTTTTGTTCAAGCCTGTGAAGGAGAACATGCCAATCTGCTTCAGTATAAAAGACCAATCTTTCCCACTCTTATCTTTTGCGGAGAGACTGTCAAATAGTTTCTGCCTCACATTTTTTATCCTTCCAGCCAGCATCTCCATCTCTTCTTTCCATTCATTAAAGAGAGTTGGATCCCCAACAACGTTAGCAACAATCCTAGCACCGTGAACAGGAGGATTTGAGTACATTGGTCGGGCAATCCTTTTCAGCTGGCTCTTAACCCTGAAAATTAAAAGAAAAAAAAAACCATTATTTAAACAGGTATTATGACGTGAGAAGAAGTTTTCCCTATCGAATTGGCGGTTCAAACAAATTGTTCACAGGACACCTTTGACAGAACCCCAATTACAACAAAGGTTCACAAAAGGTCACCCAATAATGAGAAGCAAAAAGTGTAATATTCCATTGTTCACACGACTTAGGATACAATCAATGTCCTCACATCTATGCCATTCCTTTATGGTTCATTGGAAGGAAAAAAAAGAGAGAAGAAAACATTAACACAGTTCTACTGTAGATATTCAAGCATTCAACAGAAACACGACCTACCAGCTTGGAGACCAAACCAATAAATGGTGATGACAAAACGGATGGTTGCCTGGTTAATATTTAATAATACTTTTATGCCTCATATCGAGGACATATTTTTAGGTAATCTTAACCAAAACAAAGGCTAGAAAATGAACAATGCTGCAGTATAGAATAGCATGTATTTTAAGGGAACAGCATCTCAAACTCAACTAGCAAGTGAACAAGCTTTATTTAGCAAATCTATTAATCGCACCTTGCTGCTGCATCTGCCGATGAGCAGACAACATTAATTGCCCCAATTCTTTCAGCATACAAGCCCAAGTTTTTGCTGTACGACTGAGCAATCAAAAGCTCCATACCACGTGCAGCAAACAACCTCACTGATGATGCATCTGCATCGAGGCTTCCACTAGCGAATCCCTAAGAGTACATTGAACAATTGAAATTAAATATCAGTCCCTGAACAGTGTTACAATTCTCAAGGAATTTTTACACGATTACTACATCAACAAACCACTATAAAGATTTTGTAGTTCACAAAGGCACATCTTTGGTTCAGCAGGGCAATTAAATTGATGGTGCAAGTGTAACTCAGATCAGATTTAAAGCAATGTATACCTGGTAGGCCACATCAAAAAATGGAATGTGGTTCTTTTCTTGAATGACACCAGCAATTTTCTCCCATTGTTCAGGGGTTGGATCAATACCAGTTGGGTTGTGTGCACAGCCATGAAGCAATACAAATGATCCCTCAGGGGCTGCCTGCAATAAAATAATAGTACACTTCAGAGAAATGATTCAGTCTGAATCTGAAGTTATGAAAGAAAGATTACCCCCTCTGTCTCTGAATTCCCATACCAAGCACTAATAGTGTATGATTCAATCGCATGCCTGAGCACTGCCCATCCCCAGAGGGAGGGAGGGGGAGAGAGAGGAGAGTACGCTAGTGCAGATTGAAGTAGTGAGAAAGACAAAAAATGAGATGAAAGATACAGCAGCGCGCAGTTTAGGATGGCCATCAAATGATTCAACACAAAATGGCGAATTTTTTTTTGAGTGGAGTGTAACTGATCTACAACAAACCTTTATGTCTGATATCATCCCCTCAAAATCCAAGCCAACTGTTTTGGGATCATAGTATCGGTACTCGGACCATGGAACTCTTGCATCATTGAAAATATTCTTGTGATTACCTGCAAAATTAGTTTGCTGGCCATTAATGTTGATAGCAACGAGACAAATCATATAAAATGTACAAGGGAGTGACATCACACACCCCAAGTTGGAGATGATATCAGAACTTGCGCTCCAGGAAAATATCTCTCAATGAGCGCTGCAGCTAATCGAAGTGAACCAGTGCCTGAAAGACCTTGAACAGTTGCAACCTGGATAATTTTTACAAATCGATATCCAGTTTATTATTAATATGTTATTATGTTCTCAGTAGTTGACAGGGATAGGAAACTGAATTCCTTTTAAAAGAAATAAGATCTTATGTCTTCAACATACTCTTTGTTGTTTTATCACTGGGTTGTCAGCTCCGAATAATAACTCTGCAGTCACCTTATTGAATGCAGCCAAACCTTCAATTGGGAGATACTACATAAAAATGATCGATGTCAGGTGAGTTGAACAAAATATGGAGATTGGAAATTTGTCATTCTTACATTTGAAAATATTGACATACCTCCTTGTTTTCACCCCTCTCCAGCATAAGATTCTCAGCCTAGAAATGAAAATCAATTTCAGATATGCCATCATAGAAATCATTGTCGCTGCTTGTAAGTTAAAAGATCCAAAGCTAGATTCCCATTATAAAAACATATACCACGTAGACTGAAAAGTTTACTGACCTTCTTAACGACATCAAGCACGTAAGGCTGTAACTCTTCAGTTCGGTAGGCCCCAACTCCAAGGTTGAGCTTCTTTACATCCGTGTCTGCTCTAAAAGCTTCAGAAACACCAAGGATAGGATCAGGAGGAGCCATAGCTATACCCTCAAAACGAGATACATTAACTGCGACAGTCATAGATATCCGGCCAAATGACTGCAAATCAGGGAAAAAAAAAGAAAAAAACTCACATCGCGAAACCAATACATATCAAGCTCCAATCCTACCAAATAACGCATGTTAGGTCAAAATCAAATCATATCAAAATCTTTGAAGGACCAGAAGCACGCACTGGTAAAAAATCATGATTTGAACAAATATGTATAAAGCCTCAATCTTTTACACTTGCAAAAGAACATAGTTTCTGCTTTAGCAAAAATCAAGAATCCTCCATTAATTACAAAACACAGGATCATAAAAACAATAATTGAATAAAAAAACTAAAATCCCATTAAGAAAAACACGGCATATGTACCTTTGCCTTGATAAAGGGATTGCCTTTCTCCTTGTTAAACAATGTACTCACACTACCACTTCCAAGCCTCGCCTTTCCCTGCCCAAAACCACAATTAAAATTCCTGATCCACACCACAAACATCTATTTGGTTGCTAAGAAAACAACAAAACAGAAACTTTTGAATCATAACACAGATTTTCATAACTTCAAGTTACTTGATTGGCCACATTTTCCCAACAACCAAACAGAACACTTCAAAAAATGATGACCCAATATGGAAAAGCACTAGAGAGTGACAATCAAAGAGAGAATTATCGGTACCTTGATAATTTCTTGCATAGAAAGTGAAGCAGAAGGAGTGGTAGAAGCTAAAGAAAGCATTGTTGAAGCCATCTGAATAACAAAAAATGACACTGCTCAATGATTAGATTTCCAAGGAATGATTTTGATAAAATCGAACAGCTACTTGTGTGATCTAAAAGTATTTGTGTGACTGGATTTGACAGAACTGTAAATGGCGCTTGAAATAATGATGGGTTCATTTAAAGAAAACGAAACCTGAAAAAACCGTTGCCTTTAGAAACTAGAAGTGCTGTTGGCGATAGATACTAGGTGTTGGTCTCTGGTAATTTCGTTATCAAGGAATATTGTGTTCTGGGTTTCAGTGCATGCTTTGATATGTAAAGATGACCTAAGCAATTTAGTAAAAAACAACAACAATAATAATAAAATTATTTTCAAGAGTACTCTCGGGTCAACTTCATGCAGTAATTCAATTTAATTTATAACATGTTTTAAAATTCAAGTTATAAATTAAATAAGGTAATTTGAATTAATTTAAAATAAAATTATTTAAAAAAATTAAAATAATATTAATTTAATTTGAATTAATTAACCCGATTAATTAGTTCATGAATTTCATTAAGTCAATTTCCATCTAGATTAATTTGACACCCAAATTAAACTAGATAATTGAATAATTTATTAAGCTAGATTGCGTTTAATAATACTAATTCTTACCTAGTTCAACAAAATTAACATGTATTGTTCATTTCAAACATTAAGATTTCAAATAATATTGTATAAAAATCACATGATTTTTATATTCTTGAATAAAGAGATTTAAATACAAGATAAAAGAAAAAATACATTGTAACTTGTTTCAAGAGAATAATACATTGTAACTTGATTTAAGACAGGTTTGCCTTTTGAACTCCCTGAGAATAATAAAGGGATCATATGGCTTTTGGCACTCTTTTTGAACACTTTCTTTATTATTGTGTCCCCTCATAAGCAATTCTTTATAAAGCCAGAGGCAACTCGTTAGGTTTTCCCTTTTGACTATATATGAACTACTGTGCTGAAAATGTTGGAGTTTTCCTCACCCTCAACTCTTACTTTTCTTGTAAGAACAGTTAAGAAAGTGACTTCCTTTTGTCTTTTCAAAATTCCATCTTTCAATGTTTTCCTTCCTGTTGAATGCTTTTTAGTTTTTTTTCTTTATTTTTTTTTCATATTTTGTTAATTTTTATTTTAATTTGATTTCTATAATGATATTATTGTTTCAAACAAATATCCTAATATTAATTTGATTAATGCTTAATTTTACAGGTATATATTTTTGTTATTATATTATTAAATAAAAAATAGTTTAATCAAAATATTTAAAACTCAATAGAGTCCATAATCCGAATTGCGAGTTTGACAAGTTAAGTCATAAAATCTAAGTCGATTTAATAAGTCGCCGTCTCAATATTAAAAAAATATCATCTTGATTTTTTTTAATTCGAACCCAAGCTAGGCAAGAGATCGGGTTATGAGGTATAAAGTTTGATCCGATGAGTTGAGTTTAATAACAATATCAAATAGTTTTTTTTTAAATTCCATCTTTAAATTTTTTTTCTTTCAATTAAATCATTTTAAGCCTTTTTTTTTCTTCAACATTTTCTAAATTCATCTTCATAATTTATTTCGGTTTGCTTTTTATTAGTTTATCGTAATTTCAAACAAATATTTCAATGTTTGATTGCTACTTAATTTTATGAATATTTATTTCTATTATCATATCATTAGATAAAAAATAGTTAAAGAACAAAGTTGTTAAATCCAATGAGGTTTATGATCCGGCTCGCGAGTTTGGTAAGTTAAGCTGCGAAACTCGGATATTAATCTAATACTTCATTGTTTCAATATTACAAAAACAATGACTTCTTCAAAAGTTTTTAGAGTGAAGCCATCCTTTTTAATAGTTATTCTGATTATTTTTGAATCATCAAATCAACTAGATTAAGTTGAAATCATAATCTCAAACATATATTTTAATATTGTAATTTAACATAATATCAAGTTATTGTTTTAAAGATAAAAAATATAAAAATAATGAAGATAGAAATCACATGTTTTATTGTTTTCTATATTTTAAAATGAGAGAAATTCATTTAAATTATCAAAAGGGAAAAAATTATTTTATGTGTCTTTATCTCTCCAATCAAATATAATCCTGTTTTTTATACATATTGTTTATATCCTGAAACACCGATTAAATTCACTTTAAATTCAAAATTAAATGAAAAATCAGTTTTTAAGCGGTCCAAAGGCCTTCATGATCATAGACCATTGCCAACCCATAGCAGTGGAATCAAAGCTCTGGGCTGCAATTGCTCGACCTTGTCTTCGTTCTTGCCTGCTCGTTCGTTGATTCGTCAATTCATTTTTTAGTTCCACCTCGTCAAAGATGATCATTAAAGAATACTGTCAAAGATGATCTGGCTCTTTCCATACATGCTATTGCTTCTTATTAAATACATCATTTTAAATAAAAATATGGATTTGAGTCGATGACTATAAGTGCTTCGATTACAAACCGAGTCTAGCAACTATATGCTAGTTTTGTCTCCCACGCACCCTCGTGTTAACCCTCAACTTTGTCAGCGTTTTCTCTTCTTAGAGAATGTTTGGAACGGTTCAATTCATGTTATTAAAAAATCTGATTTATTTTATTTAAAATTATTGTTTTTTAATTATTTTAGATTGTTTTGATGCGCTCTTATAAAAAATAATTTTAAAAAAATAAAAAAATATTATCTTAATATATTTCTAAACGAAAAACACTTTAAACTATAATTGCTACCCCAACTTACTAGATATTTTTCTCTTTTATTATCTCTGGGAATAGAATGATATTGATTTTATATACAAAAAGCTTCTTCCGAGTCATGAGTTAAAACATGAAGAATTACATGGCCTATGGTCTCCATTGGATTGGTGGGTGGCTGCCATGATCAAGCCAGATTTTGTTCTTAATTCATTGAAGAATATTTCTTTTTTTCCCATTAAAAATAATGCAACTTTGGCAAGTTAATTGTAATTTATCCTAACTATTATTAATTTTCTTCTTTCGCTTGAGTAGAAGAGTGTCTTGTATATAAAAAGAGTGGTCAAAAAGAATATTAGAATATCTTCAATATCAACAGAAAGTACTAGAATGTTAGGCATTTTTATTAAATGGAAGAATTAAAGAGTACCGGTACAGAGAATCGATCGAAGATGATGGAAACATCTCTAACTCTTTCTATATAGTCTATAGTTTCTTAATAGAAAAAACTATTTTGGTTTTATGTAAACAATGTACAGTATATGGTAAAAATATTTCAATAAACGTCGACCTAGTTAATTCAACACTCAACATCATATTTGCATCATTAACATCCAAAATCAACAAACCAACACGAATTAGGGAAAGAAATATTTATCAATGATCATTAACTTGCATACAAAAGGACTCATTATATCACTCTCCTTGCCACATTCTCTATTTCCTACCTGTGCTCTTAATTTCCACAATTCCACCATCAACATGATCCCTGCAATATTTTGTACGTAAATTAAAAAAAAAAACATGATCAATCTAAATCCAGAGAGATCACAAGATCGTCAGAAATTAAAAGAAAATAAAATTACAAAGCAAAACTCAAATATAGTCTATATTGAAAAGAGGTAGAAGAAGGAAGGGAGGGTATTTCTATTAAAGAGAGAAGATAAGATGAAAGAAACATATCTCTTTCTGTATATTCTACAGTTTCTCTGTAAAGAAAAATATTAATGCGGTAAAAACTGAACCATTTAACATGATCTAACGACAAACCGCAAGATTTGAAAGAAGAGAATTAGGAAAAAGTAAAAAAAAAAAGTCTTCTTTTCCTTAAGAAACATACCGTGGACGATATACATGAAACATACATCACTTAGGAGGTTTGCATTGGCCTGATCCAGGCAGGTAACTGCACGGATTAGGTCCTGATGGCTGAACGGGACGGTTACTTTGTGAAGAATACATGCTTCTTGCTCGGAATTTAGGTTGCCTGGTTGCAATCACAAGATCAGTAGCACTGGCAGCAAGGATCAGAAACAAAAGGATGGTGAATTTTGACACAAGAAAGAGAGGTCTCTTGAAGATACTCATCATATATGGTTTTGAGTAGCTTTCAGATAAGGATACGAAATGTATTGAGAGAGGAAGGGTTTATATATATGGAGTTTCGAAGACTGCCAAGGAATTTTGTGCTCTCCCTCTAAAAAAACACAAAACAAAGAGGCGGTTACTGATAAAAAGACGCTCTTCCTTAATTTGTGCACCGAATGTTCTCATATATAGTCAAAGATTCGGAAATCTAATTAAGACAGCTTTCGCGTGACCGAACCTTGTACTCTCATGGCTAAAGGAAGAAATGCCCGCGCAGCTAGTTGCACTGGAAGACCTTAAAGGTTGGAAGAAAGCTCTTTTACGATTCCCCTCACACCGACTCCACCCACAACAGGCAGCGTGATAGTTGTCTACAACAGGCAGTGTGACCCAACCAAAGCAGCTAGCCCTATAACCCAACCAAATTAAGGTTCGATTTTACGCTATAATATCACCAAATCTCAAATAAATAATTCAATACCCGATCCAACACCCTTTACTTTCCCGTCCTGCAACCTTAAGTTCTTTCTACGTGATTTTTTGAACACGAAACGCATATTCCAGGACGAGGTTTTCACCTGCTTTCAAATTCTGTACACTGAAGGAAGGTCAATTAAGCCAAAGGACAAGAAGGAAATTGTTTCCATTGAGAAATTAAGAGTCACTTAATGAGATGGCCAAACAGAGTGCGAGTACCAACTTTGCACACAAAATATTACGCCGAGCTCCCTCATGCTGGCCTTCAACATGAAGTTTTTTCCGAGCCACACCATGTTCAAAAAGATTATTTGTTTATATTTTGTATTTTTATTATTATATCATTAATTAAATAAAGAATATTTTTAAAAAATTATAGTATTTAAAACGTAGTGGAGTCAATGGTTCAAGTTGTGGTTTAATAACAAGTTAAACCACAAAATTTAAATCCATCCAATAAATCTCCTTTTTAATATTAAAAAAAATCATTTTAATTTTTTGTAAAATTCAGACCCAAACTAGGGGTCGGATTGAAAATGAATGTTCAAGATACAGGAGTTGAAACACTGAAAAACCTTGTCAAGCAATTACTAGGTATTCATTCTTTCAGCACATTAAATATCGATCATGATGATAACTGATCAGAAGATACCATTTTATCAGTGGAAGGGAGCAAAAAAAAAAAAAAAACAGATGATAATAGGTAGCTTATCAGTGCCAGCAAAGTCTCCCATAAATCTTCCGCAAAATCAGATTCCCCTGGTGTGGATCTCGATACCAAGGAAAAATGAACGTTGAACGCACAAGTGAATCTTCAGAGAACTGCATCAAACTACAGAACAGACTACCACCAGATCATTAAATGGTGCCTAGCTATGCAAGGTCAGATGGCTTGTGCCATCTAAGGGTACGGAATTAGATGAAATAAGAACCCACTGAATTTGGAGATTGGCAACACGTTTATTAACAGGTAAAAAACCAAGTAGTTACAACTTGAAAATTAAATTCATGGTCGTGAAAATACAAGCTAAGTCAGACTTGAACTGTCTTCAAGAATCCATGATTAAGGGGGATTGCATTTAGAAACTTGACCACACAAGATATGATCAGCATCAGAAAATATGTTGAGGGCAAGGAATTTTGTTCAAAAATCAAATGAAAAGAAGACTACGATTCTAAAAAAGAACATCAAGCTGAAAATCAGACATGTAAACATTTTACAAAAGAAACAAAGAACCTCGTTTGAACATGCAAAGTTGAAGCGCAACAGAACCTTATGTAGTAAATAGTAACCCTAGAGTGCTGCTATTATGGCTTCTATACATGGGTTTCTTGGCGGTTATGGGTTGCCCAGATGTGAAGTTTTTAAGGGTTTGGGCCGTTGACGTTTTGGGCTGATATATGAAGTTGGGCACCCATGCTCTACCTATTGGGCCCAGTGGGATTGGGCCACTCACTGCTGAAGATCAAGCTCGAAGCCACTGATGAAAGCAAGCGTGCAAGAGTAACAAAATATGTTGCAAGCAAAGTTTAGAAATTGATATTGCAATATTTAGTGATCAGTTTATTTCCAGGTTCAATGCTCAAATCAATATATTTATATATATATATTTTTTTCCTTTCCTAATTTGAATAAAGACAATCCAGCGGGTAGGGGATAATATAAAAATTATACTTTTTTATAATTTATCATAAAGAAAGTAATACGCATTTTAAGATAATATCATATTATTATTTGTAGATAGAAGATATAAGAAAAATGGGGATAAAGATAACACGTTCTATTGTATTTTATATTTTTTAAAAATAGAAATTCATTTTAAATTGTAAGAGAAAAAAAATTATTTTTTGTGTCTCTCTCTCATCACATTCAATATTAAGTAATGTTTAGTTTGCCTTTTCTTGGCTTAGGACTAGCACAAAAGATCGAACGTCAAAATCTTTATTGCCATCAACTTGAGGTTTAATCTATTAAAATGCTAAAAAGATATTAATTAGTAATCTCAGTACGTACGTATATTTTCAGTTCTTGAACATATTTAATCGACATTCCAGTTGCTCACATAGCCCCAATCATCTGTCGGTCCAATTTAACTTGAAGTTAGAATATAGACTGAGTTAATTATAAAACGAATCATTTGATTGACTGATTACTTTAGTGTTTCCAGCTATTATTATATTTGTTGGTTGACGCAGCAACTCTTTTTTTTTAAGAAAAGAAAAATAGCAATTTTACTTATACTTGGAGCGAGTTCGCTCGGACCATACCAGTATGGGTGGACTGGACAACAGTCCATTTGGATTGGTTGGGGATTTGTGTGGTACTGGTGAAAGATCAAGGACTGAAGTGGAGGGGGAGAAAAAAAGGACCTTGATATGGTATGAAATGTGAAATTGATATTGCAATATTTAGTGATCAGTTTATTTCCAGGTTCAACACTCAAATCAATGTCTCTCTCCCTCTCCCTCTCCCTCTCCCTCTCTCTCTCTCTCTCTCTCTCTCTCTCTCTCCCCCCCTCTCCCTCTCCCTCTCCCTCTCCCTCTCTCTCTCCCTCTCTCTATCTCCCTCTCCCTCTCCCTCTCCCTCTCTCTCTCTCCCTCTCCCGCTCACTCTCTCTCTCTCCCCTCTCGCCCTCTCCCGC
>Ga0325404_1004374_pt1 | contig 15027 bp, 10 predicted proteins | sample PopdelMetagenome_18_FD_205664 | JGI IMG/M metagenome (GOLD analysis project Ga0325404, IMG submission 205664) | Populus deltoides microbial communities from Bellville, Georgia, United States - Xylem-Control-R1 | ecosystem: Host-associated > Plants > Phyllosphere > Stem > Wood/Secondary xylem... | reverse complement strand
CCGCTGCCACCGTCCCTATCCACGGGCCCGTGGACCTCCTCACTCGACTGGACTCACCCGACCCGAATTCCAAGCTCAAGGCACTCAGAGAAATAAAAAACCAGGTAATCGGTAATCGCACCAAGAAGCTCTCTTTCCTCAAGCTCGCCGCCATTCCAGCTGTCGCCTCTATCCTCTCCTCCACTGCCGCCGAAGCAGACTCCCAATTAGCCAATGCTGACGTCAGCTTCACCAACATTATTGTCCACTCAGCTGCGGTTCTCGGCAGCTTCGCTTGCGGCTTCAATGCCGGCGTCCGAGCGGTCCTTAAAGCTGACGCTTTTCTAGCCATATTCGGATCCTCTCCAATCCCGATAAGAAAGTAATCATGCTCTTTGTTTTATTGAAAGCTTTAAAATTTATTGACTGGGAATCTTATTTTGTTTAGAAAGGAATTTAAACTATACATAAACTACTTATCGGTGCTAAATATTGAAAATTTTGTGTTTAATGCTTAAATTTGTTTATAATAATGCTGCAATTTCATAAAATCACTGCATTGATGGAGTTTGTGCTTGGAATTTCTTTATAGAAATGTTTAATCTTAATTTTTTAAAGCTGCGTTTGATTTCAGAAAGATGAAAAAGAGTGGATATAATCAGTGCAATTTTTTCTCTGCTTACTGAAGGAGTTCTTAATCTATGACTGATTGTGTATGGTTAATTTGAAATTTGTTGGGAATTTTCCTTTCGTAAGGTAAATGGGTTTTGTTTGATCTTCAGGTGGTGGATGCGAGTGCTCTTTCACTTAGAGTGATTTATCATTCGAAATTGGCACCGAAGTATGAGTTTGTTCAAGGAAAAAAAACATGGAATTCCTTATTTCTTTACTTAATAGCGATAATGAAAATGTTACTGGGCTCGGTGCAAGTATCATTACACATTCTTGTGAGACAAGTGTGGAGCAAAGGGCATTATGTGTTGCTGGGGTTCTAAAAAGTTAATTAGCCTCCTTGAAGGTTCTATAAGCCAGAAAAATGCTAGTTTAGAGTCGCTGGCTGCAGTCTTTAAGAACAATCCTGGGGTCATCTCTAAATTCACGGGACTTAAAAATGAAAGAGCTGTTGAAGGCTCTTTAAGTCAGAGAGATGCTAGTTTAGAATCTTTGGCCACAGTTCTTAAGAACAATCCTGAAGCTTTCTCGAATTTTGTGGGACCAGAAAGTGGGAGTGTTTTAAGCTCTATAATTGAATTAACAAGGGATAGATATCGCCAGACAAGGTTGCTTGCCTGCATGTACCTGATTGTCATAAGAATGCTTCTCCTAATTATATGCAAGTGACCATTCCACTGCTGCCAATTTGCAACTTCTAATATACTTCTAGTTACACAGGTCTTGAACCAAGTGATTGATGCGCACCTATGTCTACGTCTTGCTGATAGAATGTCATTCAGAACTTGTGTGCAGGTTACTTCAAGAATGAAATTGCTTGTATAGAGCTCACTGATTCCTTGTTGGAAAGCCTTATATATGGTAATGATTATAGTTTCTACAACTGTTAATTCCTTATGGTGATTTGGTCCGTTCAAGCATAATCCGGTATCACAATTGAATTTGCACCACAGACCCTGAGCCTTGTGTTCAAGAGCAAGCTTTGGCCCTTGTTCGGAATCTTGTTGATGGATGTATAAAGTCCATTGAGTATGTGTTTGCTGAAGATGGTATTCTATTAGATGCTGTTGGAAGGCAATTACACAATGCTTCACACGAACTTGGAATACAGGTTAGAAGTCTTTTACACTCTCTCCTTAGATGTTGTTGGCAACTATTATTGTAACTTTTTAACTGCTACATGGATGATGAGTATCCATGTAACATCCTCAAATTATAATGTCATGAAATCTCACACATTTCTTTATGAATATCAAGCATTAAATAATATGTCTAAAATTATGGAATTTATTTATTTTTTTAAATTTCGGCAGAGTTTTTTCTATTTTTATTGGTACCAAGTTATCGACAACACTTTTATCATATGTCATTACAACTTCCATCTTGATCCAATCATCCTGGATCACATCCCATTCATCAATCAATCACTCAATACTTATACTTATCGATATATTCAAGTCTCATAATATCAATTAATAAGTCAACATAAAAGAATTACTAAAACAAATTGAAAAATAAACAATTTCATCACTAAAGAGTAATAAATGTTAACTAACTACATATATGCATTTAGACTAAATGAATAGAATATTAAGATTAATAGTCATATTGTCTTAAAACATCTAATATATTCTACTACTTTATATTATAATTTTGAAAATGATTTAGTCATACTACCATCTATACATATATATAATACATCCATTACATACTACACATCTTCTATTTGATTTTTACAACACAAAGGTTTTCAAAGAAAATAAAAATATAAATATTACATTTCAAAATGATAATTCATAAACAGAAAAATCCTACATCACCTCATGGTGCACCTGTTTCAACAATAACCATATTAATTAATTTACTCAATATTTTAGTCATATATTAATTATTTTACTCTTAACCTTTGAAATTTAATACTTCTAACTTTAATCAATTAATTCACACAATCTTTTTAAAAATTAAATATCCAACCAACTCATCTCGATTGCCAATAATTCTAGTACTTTCATATAATTACTCACAAAATAATTATGGTACTTTCATATAATTACCCATAAATTCGGTTAACCTTCCTCAGTTACCATTAAATTCGGTAATTCCATACGAATTACTCAGCATTCGGCTAACCTCTTTTGCTAGCCAATCAATTCGGTAATTCCATACGAATTACCCCATATTCAGCTAACCTCTTTGTTAACCAATAAACCCGGTAATCTCTTAATTACCCATGAAATCCGGCTAACCCATTTTGGTTGCCAAAATTAATCCGGTAATTCTATATGAATTACCCAGCATCCGTCTAACCTTTTTTGTTAGCCAAATAATAATTCTGGTAATTTCACATAAATTACCAATAATTCTCATTTCTAATAATCACTCAATTATTCATTCTTTTAACATCAATTAAATAAACAACATAGATATATAAGGAAAGCTAATAATTACAAAATAAGGTGATAAATCACCTACCTTCTGCTCGTGATGGCCTAGCTCCTCCTGTCTGATGACCAGCTCCATACGTAACTCCTGAATCAATCAAATGTCATTATATCATTAGTCCATCAATATTTTTCTTACGTGCCGAAACGCAAAGCACACAATTCTTTTTTAATTCGTTCGGATAAAAATTCATTCTCAAACATAACATCATCATTTCACATACAACCATATATTTAAATCAAGTTACTTCTTTTCTTGCTTTATTTTCATAATTCCTCCATCAAATAATCCTTCTATTCTTTATGCCTTCACATCATATTATTTATTTTATCTAAACATCTTGTCTTCATGCTTTCTTTTTAACTAGTTCAATTCTCTTTTAAATTGAATTTACTTAATTCTCTCAACTTTAAGGCTATTTCTTCATTTAGTCTTTCTTACATATTTTAAATATCATGATTAAACATAGTTTCCTAAACATTAACATTAAAAGTCATTCCTCCACTTTTTCTTTATTTGGCCGAATGTTGTCTTCCTTTTCCTCCCCAAGATTTTTCTTCATTTACTTGTTATTTCAACTTGTTTTCATGCTATTCCACTTCATCATTTTTCCTTCCCCTCCTAATTTCCCCAAATTCCCATAAGAACCCTAAGTTCAAGAATCAAGGATTTAAGGAAAATTTCATGAAATTACATCCTAACTCAATCAAGTAAGCTTAAAAACATCTAAATCAAACATTAAATCCAAACTTCTTATGCTTACCAATTGACTTTCTTCCAAGTTCTCCTCTCCCAAGGTTAGCCAAATTCCCTCTCTCAATTCCTCCTTCCTTCACTTGATTCTTCCTTAGATTAGTGTTTTATAAGTTGGACTTTTTAAGTTTACAAGGTTATTCTTTCACTTTTCTTATTTTTTCCTTGGTTTTTATGTTTTTCCCTTACTTTTCTCTCTCGCGTTTTCTTTTTCCATTCCGCTTCTGCCCAGTCGGCAGCATATAAAAGGAAGGGAGAGCTGATTTGTTTTTTTTTTTAATGGCAAATAATCATTTTGCCCTTAATGAGTCCTTTTGCTTTTATTTGACGGTCCTTATTTTTTTTTGTTAGCAATACCAGGCCCTGTTCATTCTAAAATTTTAACCAGATTTGATTCAATATATTTTGAGGTCCCTCGTAAAATTTCAGCTCAATCTCATTGTCGGATTGAAAATTACACTCAATAACATAAAACTAGTAAAATTGTGATTTTTCATCAAATTTCTGAATTTCTCCAAAAATCTTGAAATTTTAACCCAAGCTAAGACATCATATTAGAAGGCTCCACATAAATTTTTAGAATTTTCTGATAACCCGATCAAGAGTTACAAAAAAAAGAGGTGGGGTTGGATGAAATACTTGTAGTAAAGGAGTTTCCAGATGTATTTTCAAAGGAGTTACCAGGGTTACCTCTTGTGAGGGAGGTAGAAGTTTCTATAGACATATTACTTGGAACCACACCTATAGCTCAAGCACCATATCAGATGGCTCCTGCAGAGTTTGCAGAGTTAAAGATACAGTTACAAGAACTATTAAATAAAAGATTCATATGCCCTAGCATATCACCTTTGGGAGCTCCTGTCTTATTTGTTAAAAAGAAAGATGGGACATTTCGACTTTGTATAGATTACAGACAACTTAATAAGGTGACTATTAAGAATAAGTATCCTTTTTCATGAATCGATGATTTATTTGATCAGCTAAAAAGGGCATGTGTATTCTCAAAGATTGATCTAAGGTCAGACTATCACCAATTGAGGATAAAGGAGCAGGATGTACAAAAGACAGCCTTTAAAACTCGTTATGGACATTTTGAATTTGTGGTTATGCTATTTGGATTGACAAATGCCCCAGCAATATTCATGGACTTGATGAATCGGATCTTTCGATCCTACTTGGATAAATTTATAGTGGTGTTTATTGATGACATATTGATATACTTTTCACAGATAGAACATGAACATCATTTGAGAGAAGTCTTAGAGATCTTGAGGAGGAATAAATTGTTTGCAAAGTTAAGTAAATGTGAGTTTTGGTTGAATGAAGTGGTCTTTTTAGGGCATGTGATATCGGGAAAAGGAATATATATGGATCCAAAGAAGATAAAAGCAATAATGAAATGGGAAAGACCCACAAATGTGACTAAAATTCATAGTTTTCTAGGTCTAGATGAATATTATAGAAGGATTTTCAACAATAGCTTCTCCGATGACTTGATTAACTCGAAAGGAAGTTAAATTTGAATTGTCAAAGGAGTGTGAAGCTAGTTTCTAAGAGTTAAAAAAAAGGTTAAGATCAGCTCCAGTGTTAGCCTTGCCAAAAGGGACAAGAAGAAATTGTGGTGTATAGTGATGCTTCCATTAAGGGTTTAGGATGTGTACTAGGGCAACATGGAAGGGTAATCGCTTATGCATCTAAACAGTTGAAACCGCACGAAGTAAATTATCTTGTACATGATTTGGAGTTGGCAGCGGTTGTATTTGCATTGAGGGTATGGAGACATTATCTGTATGCAGCACAAGTGTAGATTTTCACAGACCACAAAAGTTTAAAATACTTGATGGCGCAAAAGAAATTGAACATGCGACAAAGGAGGTGGATGGAACTAATCAAAGATTATGATTATGTCATTGATTATCATCCGGGAAAAGCAAATGTTTTAGCAGATGCCCTGAGTCGGAAGAATAAAGCTTGGATTACTTGTGAAAGGAGATAGAGAACTCTTGGAATTGGGTAAATTGAAGGTGCATTTGAGTATGAATTCAGGGGGATGCTTATTGGCAAAGTTAGTATTACAGTTTGACATGAGAGAAAGGATTCGAAAGGCTCAGTTTGTTGATCCTGAAGTGATGAAAGAAATGGATAAGTTGGAGTCAGGCCAAGAATCATTGTTTCAAGTATCAGAAGATGGGATGGTGGTGCTGGGAAAAAGAATATATCTACCCGACAATGAAGTTTTGAAAGGTGATATCTTGAGGGAAGCTTATTAATCTAAACTGGCAATTCACCCTGGAAGCACAATGATGTATAGAGATTTGAAGGAGAGTTACTGGTGGCAAAAAATGAAGAGGGAGATAGCAGAATACATGGCCAAGTGTACCATATGTCAGCAGGTGAAAGTAGAGCATCAACAGTCGGCTGGAGAATTGCAACCTCTCCCGATTCCTGAATGGAAATGAGAGAAAATTACTATGGATTTTGTATCTGGGTTACCTAGAAGTAGAAAAGGAAATGATGTAATATGAGTGATTGTGGATAGATTGACAAAATCATCTTTATTCTTGTCTATGAAGATGGGGATTCGGTTGAAAAACTAGCCCAATTATATTGTGTTTCATGTTTCGATGCTGCGGAAAGCAGACTTGGATCCTGCACGAATTTTGCCACAAATTATGATGGAAGTATGGGAAGATTTAACTATGGAGGTATAGCTTGAGCATATTATGGACTGAAGTATAAAGGAATTACAAAATAAAAGCTGTTAGTAAAGGTATTATGGAGAAACTCTCAAATAGAAGAAGAAACCTGGGGGAGAGAGTCAGAAATGAAAAAGAAATATCATGAATTATTTTCTTACATAGGTATGAATTTAAATTTCAAGGACGAATTTTTTTATAGGAGGGGAGAATGCAAATCCTCTAGGCGAAAAATCATAAATTGACTAGTTTTATGAAGAAAACAAATTCATAACTCTTGATCGGCTTATCAAAAAATTCTGAAAATTTTCATGGAGCCTTCTAATATGATGTATTAGCTTGGATTAAAATTTCATAATTTTTGGAGAAATTTGGAAATTTGACGAAAAATCACAATTTCACCAGTTTTACGTTGTTGGGCGTAATTTTCAATCCGACCATCAAAATGAGCTAAAATTTTACGAGGGACCTTTAAATATATTGAATCAAATCTGGTTAAAATTTTAGGTTGAACGGAGCTCAGTAGTGCTAACAAAAAAAAATAAGGACCATCAAATAGAAGTAAAAGGACTCATTAAGGGCAAAACGGTTATTTTCCATTAAAAAAATAAAACAAATCAGCTCTCCCTTCCTTTTATATGCTGCCGACTGGGCAGAAGCGGAATGGGAAAAGAAAAGGCGAGAGAGAAAAGTAAGGAAAAAATATAAAAACCAAGAAAAAAATAAGAAAAGTGAGAGAATAACCTTGTAAACTTAAAAAGTCCAACTTATAAAACACTAATCTAAGAAAAAATCAAGTGAAGGAAGGAGGAATTGAGAGAGGGAATTTGGCTAACCTTGGGAGAGAAGAGAAATTGGAAGAAAGTCAATTGGTAAGCATAAGAAGTTTGGATTTAATGTTTGATTTAGATGTTTTTAAGCTTACTTGATAAAGTTAGGAAGTAATTTCATGGAATTTTCCTTAAATCCTTGAACTTAGGGTTCTTATGGGAATTTGGGGAAATTAAGAGGTGAAGGAAAAATGATGAAGTGGAATAGCATGAAAACAAGTTGAAAGAACAAGTAAATGAAGAAAAAGAACGAGTAAATGAAGAAAAATTTGGGGGAGGAAAAGGAAGATGACATTCGGCCAAATGAAAGAAAAGTGGAGGAATGACTTTTGATGTTATTGTTTAGGAAACTATGTTTAATCATGATATTTAAAATATGTAAGAAAGACTAAATGAAGAAATAGCCTTAAAGTTGAGAGAAATAAGGAAATTCAATTTAAAAGAGAATTGAACTAGTTAAAAAGAAAGCATGAAGACAAGATGTTTAGATTGTGCTTGAAAATAGTTCTTACATATGTTTAGATAAAATAAATAATATGATGTGAAGGCATAAAGAATAGAAGGATTATTTGATGGAGGAATTATGAACATAAAGCAAGAAAAGAAGTAACTTGATTTAAATATGTGGTTGTATGTGAAATGATGATGTTATGTTTGAAAATGAATTTTTATCCGAACGAATTAAAAAAGAATTGTGTGCTTTGCGTTTCGGCACGTAAGAAAAATATTGATGGACTAATGATATAATGACATTTGATTGATTCAGGAGTTACGTATGGAGCTGATCATCAGACAGGAGGAGCTAGGCCATCACGAGCAGAAGGTAGGTGATTTATCACCTTATTTTGTAATTATTAGGTTTCCTTATATATCTATGTTGTTTATTTAATTGATGTTAAAAGAATGAATAATTGAGTGATTATTAGAAATGATAATTAATGGTAATTTATGTGAAATTACGGAATTATTATTTGGCTAACAAAAGAGGTTAGCCGGATGCTAGGTAATTCATATAGAATTACCGGATTGATTTTGGCAACCAAAATGGGTTAGCTGGATTTCTTGGGTAATTAAGAGAATTACCGGGTTTATTAGTTAACAAAGAGGTTAGCTGAATATGGTGTAATTTGTATGGAATTACCGAATTGATTGGCTAACTTGATTTTAGGAATGGATTGGCTAGTAGCATATAAAGCTCAAATAGATTGTTTTACAAAAGTAGTAACTCTTCAGGGTGAGGGAGGTAGAAGGGTGGAGTTTAAAGGAGAAAGAAATGTCATACCGAATAGTATAATTTCGGTAATGACTGCTGGGAAACTACTAAGAAAGGAATGTATAGCCTATCTTGCTTATGTAATAGATTATGATTTTTTGCCCAGAGGGTTTACAATCCATGCTGTATGATAGTGAAATGTTGTGATATCTGGTTTGTCATTTCAGTTACTAATTGTTATTGTAACTGCTTAACTGTTGTGGATGGTGAGTCTTCTATTTTTGCAAAAATTGTTTTAAACATAGCCGTCATCTGATGTTGTAATCAAGCCATGCTGCTTAACTAGGGGATGATGTCTGTCACTTTTGGCATTATCATGATGGTATGTGGATGAACATTTTCCAGTTCATCAGCTTTGTTCTTAATGAATAGGGTTGTTTTCAGATACTTTGGTTGCATTTATGATCTTTCAGTTGAAAATGTCCAATTAGTTGCTTTACATAGCTGTGGATATGATTGGTTGTCTTTACAATGTCAAAACCATGAGTAATATCTATGTGTGCGGAATTATAGAATGTAGAAACAATTTGATTCGATCAGTTGGATTGCTGCCACACCCAATAAAGGGTGTAGCCTAAGCTTTTTTTCGTTAAGTTCAATTGATCCCATGAGTGCTGAATGATTTTTAATAACTTTTTTAGAAAAAACTAATGGACATGAAAGAGGAAAAAATTGCAAAACATGCACATGCATTATAACAGAACATCGATTGAAAATTGTAAGGAGATTCTTGCGTGTACATCCACCACATGTATTATTATGTGTTCTTACATTCATCATTATATGTATTCATTCCAAAAGGTTTCTTCTTTGTTTGTTTTTTTTTTAAATGTCATCACTGTTTCTGATTTATCAAAAATAAAACTGTAACTTGATGTTCACTTGAGATTGTCACCTCGGCATCTGATTTATCAGAAAAGAAAACAGTGACTTGATGTTAAATTGAGGTGCTCTTTCCATGTCCTTAGCATTGATCATGAAAAGAAACTTCTCGCAGGACTGTCACATATTAAAACTGTTGATCTTCTTGCTCACTTTGCTAATCATCATAGTTGTTTCATATTTTAAGGCACATCAATGATTTTCCATTGAAGGTAGAGGCTGACAAGCTTGAAGATTGCAAGTTCCACATTGAAAATTTAGACATGCATATTGAGAAATTAAACAATACAAGCTAGTGTATTGTTGAAGGATAATGAACATACAGGGACACAAACAACTTGCATTCTACATGGAATTTGTTATTTATAAGAAAGTCTTGACATCATTGATAAAACATGGCCGCATGAACATACACCTTTCCTAATAGTAGCAAGAAATCTCAGAGACACCATGGTGCATTAGTTATTAAACATAAATAGGTTAATTATCTTGCTGTGTGATGGTTGGTTGTCTTTTATGGTTAGCGGGTATTAATCTGTGAACTCTGGGATGAGGGCAAATCTCAGCTCTATCATCGAGATGAACTTTTGCATTTCCATGTGAAGATTGTTGATATGCAAGTAAAAATGTCATTTATCAAGTAAGCTCAGTAAAATGTCGGCAGGGGAAACAAGACTAGTTTATATTAACAAGACATTTCTGACATGTGCCTACAACTATATGCTGGATGATTTAATTTGGTCTCTATGTTTAATCTGTCCACTTTTTGAATGATGAAGAGCATTGGGAAAGGTAACATATTGTGCAACTATTGTTTCTGCCAATCATGATTGAAACCATGCAAGAAAAAAGTGGGTCTCGGGGGAATTTACAGTGTACTGCTGTTTATAGACTGCTAATAGATAATTAAAATTCTTATCATGTAGGGAATGTATCTTCTTGGCAACGTGGCAAGTGGAAATGAGTTTCATAAGGAAATAGTTATGCAGCAACTTTTTGTCCGAACAGATAATTGAGCCCAATCTTTCATGATCAATTTCTTGCAGTGTAGTGATAGCAGGTGACGTACAGCTGCTGTCTGGATGATAGTAAATCTCACATTCCCTTGTCCTGGTGCATTTGGTCGGCTAGTACAACTTAAGAATGCGGGCATAGTATCTCAAATAAGGAACATGGTTAATGATTCCTGCCTTGACGTGAAGGTCACTGAACTTATACCTGAGTTTGGAACACCCTTTTACTCGTTTTAACTGTTTTACTAATGTTCCAGTACTATATTTTTTGCAGCTTCGTGTAAGAACAGTGATGACTCAGTGGATGACTTTTGGTGATGGCCTCACATGATCATCTGTATGCATCCCTTGAATGTAGCACAAAGAGGAGAGATAAATGCAGAACAATCTTTGGTCTTGACCTTATTTTGTAAGATATGTCCAGCATTTCTCTGGAAGCTTGAAACATTATGCTGCAGTTAAGGTTGGTGCTCATTTAAATTTTGACTGGGTTGTGATGGTATATTTAATTGGCAAATTTCTCTCCTTTTCGATGGACTGTCATTGGACAAAATCTTTTATTTGTTTAAATTAGTTAATTTATTTTCCTTGGCACACAAGTAGCTCTGCTATAAAATTTACTTCCAGCAAATTGGTTGGACCGGTGTCAATTACTCGATTAATATAGCATCATATTGGCATGAATATACGCTCTTTATTCTCTACCTTTTCATTTAGTAGGTGAAGATGCTGGCATTAACCATAAACTATTTTGCTACATATTAGTCAATTTCCCTTCGAGTTTTAAATTGGAGATGGTGATTGCTAGTTATCTGAGCCATATTTCCTTCTGTTCAATTCTTTCTTTTGTAGGGATCACATTGCATTGCTTTCAGTTTTTCCAGTTAGAGAGCAGTGTGGTTCTCGATTTGTGGGGGCAGCAGATCCCTTTCCGTGATGCATTAATTTTTGTATGTAATCGATGATCCTTGTTGTAGCACATGGTATCAACTTGTAAATTAAACCACGACATCCATACATACATACATGTTTTTTTGTAAATTAAGGATATATGCTTGTTCCTCGACTCTTCTTCTGAAACATAATGACTTGCTCTGTAAGTCCCCAAAAATCCATGTTTCGAAACCATGTCATGGAGTATGGTACACGAAAACCCTTCTATTAATTTAAATCCTTCTTTTTTATGGTATCTAGACTGATGAGTAATGTCTATATACAATATATTTATCATGTCTTGTTAACAGGAGAAAGATAATAGTATAAAGAAGACAATATTTGGAACCAAATGGGTTGATATTGAACCCAAGATAAACCTGCACTAAAAACACGACAGCAGACAGAAAGAGAGAATGAATATAAATCTGCATCCCTTCAGCCAATCTTCTCTGTGTTTGTGTCATCTGATGGCCATATCACAGTCTCTTTGAGCCGTTCACGCATCAACTCCAAGTTCTCATCAGAGATTTCTTTATATATCTCAGCATGATCACATTTCTACATCACAATAACAAGAAAATACCTTTTACATATTTGTGTGCTTAATTTACATGTCAAGGCAAAAGCGGCAGTCAATTACCTTAATCCATTTCCCATACAAGTGAAGGCGTGTGACCATCACTCTTTCTGCAAGGTCCTGCTTCTCCTGCCAGTAAAAAGGATGAATCCATTCAAATGTTGTTACTCTTACAATTCTATCCTCTATCTACCTGTCTTTGCTAAAATACATCATTCGTTTTAATGACCATGTGAAAATTACACTTGTTTGCTGAGAAAAATTGAGCGAAAAAAGCACATATATCTTGCATCTTGTGCCCTAAAAGGATGTCAAACGTAAGGCAAGCAATCAATTAAGCTAGTTAAGGGAAAATCCGCGTAGCGTCAAAATCTGGGGAAACTATTGAAGCAGTTTCAAGGTAATCAAGTTACACATAAAGGCTTACAAAAAGACTACCTTCACGAGAGAGCGAAGGAAACGCTTGCCATCTCCTGGCTTATTATGCACAACAAAACTGCCAAAATATAGAAATAAGCAAACTCAATAGGAAAAAAGGAATAGAACAATCACTAATCAGAATACTTGATAGATAGTCCAGCATGCACTTGATGAAAATGTTCATGTTATAATGGTTTCATGTCAACAGACAACCTGCATCTACAGTTAGGATATCTAGAAGTACAAGTGTTGAAAATCTATATGTCTCTCGTGTATTATTTTCAGTGCTTAAGTTTTCATGGATGAGAAACATGGGTGCTGCCTTTTTGACGTGAGATTCTCAACTTACAGAGCTTAAAAGCTAAATCACATCCATTCCATTTAAAAATAACCAAATGTGCGAAAAGGTGTTTGGTTGGAAAAATAAAAGGAAAACAAAGCGTAAATAAATAAGAAAGTTACTAGGAGAAGCATTGGTCTTGGCCCAGTGAAGACTCCACTTACTTATAAAACCATGTATATTGCGTTGGATTCATCTCGTAGAGCTGGTTAAGTACAGTCCTTACGGCTTTGTATGTGAAATAATTGAGTAGTTGCTGCAGGCAGGAGCATCTTGATCAGCATAAGAGAAAATTACAAAGCACTATCATTAACATAGGCATGTCAATAGTTATCAATGTTCTTGAAATTCATGGACAGAAAACTTTTATTTCGAAGAACAGGGAATTTTTATATCACAAAATCCAGCAGTAACTGTAACTGTATATATCTCATGCTTCCAGAAGCAAATCAAAGAGGGAATTGAGATACGTACTACGGTTCTGTAAAAATTTATCAATCTAAGCTTATGATTTCTAAACGATCATTTGATTTGATATCCATTATGTTATTCAGTTGATAGCTAAGTTTATTATTTTTATAGTAGCAACTACTAGCAAAAGGAAATGTCTGTGACACCATGTTTAATTAGCTAATAATTTATGCAGCCATAGTCTTCTACATTCAGCATATTAACTTCCTTTGAGTTGCATTCCTTTTCCGAATTTAACTTGATGAGTTTTATTTAAGTAGGCTTTACGCTTCAAGACATTGTAACAGCAGCATATTTGGAACACAGACGTGAATTCATGATTATTGACATCTGAGTTTCATCATCTACAGGCCAAAATAGAGGAGGAGGGGGAGGGGGAGCTAATAAATGCATCAAACAACAATAAAAGCTTACCGTTTTGACATCCTCAAAACTATCCTCATATTGCCCCGCCAACTCGCTGACAATCACAAGTCCCCTATCCTTTCTCTGTTTCCTTGAGCTCTTACTAACGATTCCTGAAATAGCTTTTGATGAGAGCCTCCAATCATGCCATGAGTCCACGAAAGAACTCCCCAGTTCCACTGATCCTGGCCTTGTTAACTGCTTTCTCTTTATTGAACTCCTTTGCAAAGCCAAATCTCCACTGTTCTTAAGACCAATATTAGTTGTGGGCAGCGAATCCAAACACAAACATGGACTGGTGTGTGGATCCACCACAGATGAGCCCATTACAGATAAAGCTCCCACCATTTCTCTCCGCCGAATTTCAGCTTAAGGGAATCCTTCAGAAGTATATCAATACCCTAGTCAAGATTATGGCTGAGCTTGATGTTTCTTTGGTGTTAATGAATAAAATACAAAGATACCCAATAACAGAAATCAAGTAAGTGCAAATGGGTATCCAATAAAATGGGAGATACAATACACGTTTGTAGTCAAATACTCATGAACGGAAAGAGAATTAGGAGGGGCTTGAAGAGAGAGAGAGGTATAATGGAGCAAGGAAAGTGGGAAGGATGTAACAGGTGTGTTCTTTAGAAGGTGTGACAAGTCTAGACCAAACAAAATTTTGAGGTCCAAAATTCTCCAAGCCAGAAGGGACGAGGGGTTAACACGTTTAAAAATCAAAGTTTTACAGCTTCTTTTCTTGATTTTCAGAGTCTAACCAAAGTACCTGGACAGATTTTCTCTAATTCGGTGGCTCCCCTGTTCCACGTGTTATTTGGTGTATATGAACGTGTTAAAGTGAACAAGAAGCCTTGCATAATGCATACTTCATACCGTTTAGGCTAGAGAGTTTCAAACGGTAACTCTATCTATGCCCACGCTCAACATTACAAGGTGGAACTGAGTCGCCGGACACTCCGAGTCACTGATGGAAATTGGAAACTAGCGGGAGCAAAAGAGTTAAACGACGACAGGTAGTGTTATTTTCGAGAATTACGTGGTCTCGACCAAACCATAGACTTGTGGACAGTGAAAGGATAGAGTTAGCGTGTGTATGCTTGTGAGATGCTCCGCGCTTGAACAGTCACACTCCTAAGTCCAAGAGCTAGCAGAAGCTACGGGCAAAATATCTTTCAATTCAATCCATCAACTTTGTGTGAAAAACATGGCTGTTTGTTTTCTTGTATGAACTATGAACAAGGTCAATCCATCCATAAACGGAATATAGAATAGAGCTTGACAGAGAATAACGATGCCTTGCGGTTTTATTAGCACACGAAAAAAAAACCTATT
>Ga0325404_1004372_pt1 | contig 15032 bp, 8 predicted proteins | sample PopdelMetagenome_18_FD_205664 | JGI IMG/M metagenome (GOLD analysis project Ga0325404, IMG submission 205664) | Populus deltoides microbial communities from Bellville, Georgia, United States - Xylem-Control-R1 | ecosystem: Host-associated > Plants > Phyllosphere > Stem > Wood/Secondary xylem... | reverse complement strand
CTATTGGTGGTGCAAACGACATGTCCCTCGATTTTGTGGGTGGGTTAATTAAAGGAACCCCAGCATTGCACCAGTCCCCTCCATTGCCCTTAATTTTCTTCCTCTTTCACTGTTTCAGATCGAACTTTGCTAAGGTTCCAATTCTAGATCTGCTTCAAGTTCTCTTTTTGATATTTTAATTTTCTTTTTTAAGACACTAATCTTAACTGTGTTATGATTCGTTTTTTTGCAGACAGGAAAATGGATCCTGATGCAGTTAAATCAACACTGTCAAATTTGGCATTTGGCAATGTAATAGCAGCAGCTGCTCGTGATTATAAGAAGGTTTGGTCTTTAAAGTTGTCTTCTTTTTTTATTTTCTCAAATGGGTTTTTGTCGAAACCGTCGCATATGTCCTTGCTTACTGTTGGGTCTTTGTTTATTTGAAGGAATTTGATGTAAAGCTTGCTTCTTCTTTTTTTGTATTTCTTTCAACTTTAAGCCTTCAATGAAGGAAACCCACTTTGCATCCCTTAATGTTTTGTGGTTTATCAAGTTTGTTGTGTGGCTTTGAAATTTATTGGAGAAGAAATTTATTGCTTTATGAGAATGTTGATAGAAGAAAGAGGGAAGCTTTCTTGCTTCTGCTTCATAGAAAAGATTGAATTTTGGGCAAATTGATGCCTAGATAGTGTGTTGGTGATTAAAGTGGAAATTTTGAAGAACTTTTGCCAAATTAAGAAGTGATTGTAGAAATCCAGGTTTCCTGTGTGTACGTGCCCATTGGGAGATCAGTTTACTGGATCAATAGTAATTAGGGGCAAATATATGGTCCAATGATAGTTAACAGTTTGCAACAGAGATGGGGATGCATTTCAGGTTGTGTGCGAGCACATACCTTTTTTGTGTACTCCTATTGCTTTTGTTGTGCTTGTTGAATTGCTAAAATATATTATGGTGTTCTCAGAGTTCTTAACTGGAAGGCTTTTGCTTCCAACAATTATAAAATACTGATTTTGATTGGGGAAACGGGAGGTCAAACTTAATTCCTGGCTGTACATATTAGCCTTTTCCATTCATGGTTGGTAAAGATATATGTGTTTGAATTGATCTGACGGACTGAATACTCAAATAAAAAGGTGGCGTTGAATGGTTATCTTTGATTTTTTTTTTTACAGTTATTATTGACATTACATGCTTATGTTACAGGAAATTCTTGCTCAAGAGAAGTTAAAGTCATCGAGTTCTTTCAATGAAGAAGTTGACCTTGATGAGTTGATGGATGTAAGTTTGATGTTTCATTAATATTGGTACCTGCATTTTCCATGATCTCATTTATTGAAAGTTGCTTGCATTTGTTCTGTAGGATCCAGAGCTGGAAAAATTGCATGCAGACAGGATTGCAGCTCTCAAGGTAATAAGTTCATATTCCTTATTTTACCACATGTATGTTTAGAAATGATTAAGCTTTCTGAAACTGCTAAAATTCACCATAGGATTTGTTTGAATAGAAAGAAGCCGAGAAACGAGAAGCACTACAGAGGAAAGGCCATGGGGAATACAGGGAGATAAGCGAGGGGGATTTCCTGGGTGAAGTCACTGGGACTGAGAAAGTAATTTGCCATTTCTACCATAAGGAGTTCTATCGATGCAAGTATAGCACTTAATCCTCTCTTGCATGCACATACACACGCACACGCACGCATGCACTTGCTACTGGAATTGACACATTCTATGTGCTTTATGATCTATGATGTGTGATCATGTTAATCAACTACCCTAGGATAATGGATAAGCATTTGAAGTCTCTTGCACCAAGGCATGTTGATACCAAATTCATCAAGCTGGATGCAGAGGTCAGTACTTGAATTTTTGTTGTTTGCTTAGGCAGCTAAATTGAAATCACAGTTTTGTTTATTGCAAATGTCTGCTCTAGTGTGTAAAATGAGTTGACGTACATTGTACTTATTTCCAAATCAAATGCAGAATGCACCCTTCTTTGTTGCCAAACTTGGAGTGAAAACATTGCCTTGTGTCATGCTTTTCAGGTGAGGCCACATTTGTTGCATTTTGTTTTATTTATGCTCATCTTGAACGATAGTTTCCTTGAAGTCGAGAGAAGAACATAAACATTGTATTTTGGCTTTGCTTTCATGATTCTATTTACTTGTAAACTAAGTGGTAATGGCAGACATGTAGTTGGGGGGAGAATGATGTCAACCAATCAATGCTAATGATTACTGAATGATTTGCCAAAGTGTGCTATTGTTATGCTTCAAGCCATACATATCCATCTGCTCTTCTGTGACCTTAATATTTGAGTTTTGCATCAGATATTGAAATGCAGAAGTTACATTTTTGTTTATCAGGTATTATACTAAGATATGTACTGTTCACTTTTTCAGTAAAGGGATTGCAATAGATAGACTGGTTGGCTTTCAAGATATAGGAGGAAAAGATGATTTTGCCACTAGGACTCTTGAGATTATACTGATAAAAAAAGGTAACTGTCCAACTTGCTGTGCATTTGATAGCTCCCGGCCAAGTCTCTAAACCATTGTCTTACAGGTATAATTAGTGAGAAGAAAGATAACGAAGATGATGAAGATGATGATTACCATGAAAACAGTCAAAGGACAGTAAGATCATCTACCAATCCTGATTCTGATTCGGATTAAAAAACCGGAAACTGCAACTTTGGGCTTCAGTTATCTGTTTCTTTTGAAATTTGAGCTTGTATTATTATTCTCGCTTGTTATTTCTATCAATTATACCTGTAGTTTCATTCTCCTCGTTGGAAATTACTCAGGAACATTTTTTATTCTCTGAGAACTGAATTGCTGTCTGATCCTGATGGGAAATGTGGAGTTAAATGAATAGCACTTTTGTTGCAACAGCTCCGTGTTTCAAACATACAGCTAGTGGCAAGTGATATCCAGTAGCAAGTGATACGAGCTTGTTTTTAAAAACCAGACTTATTCTACTCACTGAAGACATTTGATCATTTGGTTTAGAGATTTCATCATAAAGTTAAGAGATAATTATACTTTCTTGCACAACAAACTTAAACAGGTGTCAAAATTTTCCAGCTGATAGTTGCAGTTCTGCATGGCAGCTTGGTGAAATTTGACTAACCAATTGATGAGCATGACAGCTGCTCCTCAAGGGCTGGTGGTATTCCTATTAATATTCTGCAGTTTTCAAGTCGTCATTGAAATGTAAAAGCATTAAAGATGAAGATGAATATCAGGTGTCAAAAGGATTTTTAGCTCTAATTGTAAGATGGGTTTACTCAAATCGTTCTGTCCTGAAGTTTTTCGCCTGAGTGCTTCTTTAACTTCATTTTCATTTATCTGGTATTCCCTGTAATATTATGTTGTTGTTTGGCTTTCTGGCTTGCGTTCTAATTATATTTTTGAAAAGTTTTGAATATTTTTTCTTAATTTTAAATTAAATTTGTGTTTTTGAATATCAAAAATATATTTTAAAAAATAAAAAGTATATTTTCAAAAAAATAAAATAAAAAACAACTCTTACAGCTCTTCCCCAACAGTCACTATTACAGCTTTTATATCGAACGGCTAAGGATGCCTCGAAGTTTCCCTGGTTGTTATAAGGGAGATCATCGTTACCCAGAATATAGCAAGGCCAAATTGTGATTCAGAGAAATTTGATATGAAACATCGCGCCGTTAACATTAGGGTAAATTTCTCTGATCCAAGGACAAGAAATAGGATCAACTCAGGAGTTTATTAATTGCCACGTAGCATAGAGACAAGTGTCGCTTAAGCTGTCTGTTCGGAAGTAGAACAATGTTTTTTTAAGGGAAATGTGACAGATAGATTGCTGTTTGGAAATCATTTTCAATTTTTCTGTCAAGGAAACAAAGTGGTGGCCTTCCACTCTCTCCCCCCATTAATCTCCCTGTCTTAGCAAAGTACAGCTAGCTTAAAAAAAACAACCTACTCACTATCTATGGCTTATGAGAATTGGTCAAGAATAACAACATTAACAAGAAGAAGAAGAAGAAGATCAGCATTTATCATTAAAAATAAACATAAGAAAAAAATTGCCGATATACTTGTCTACCCTTCCCGCGTCGTGTGCGCCTCACTGTCCCTCTCCGCAAAAATCTCCACAAATTATTTGTTTTTTCTTTCTATTTGTAGCCCTTCCTCACATTTTCACTCACTCTTTGCGAAGGTACCCTCTCGCTCTCTCTCTTTCTTTCAATCTTCATTTTTTTCGTTTTGTTGAAGGAAGAAAATTGCTTGCTTATTTGTTTTGTGTTTGTGTTTTTGTAATTTGTTTCTCTTTTTGGTGTTATGTTACAAGTGGTGTTATAATGGTGAAATGCAGGCATTTGGCTAAGGCTTTTGGTTGGTTGTGGCATCGTTTTTTATGTAAAAAGCACATTTCTCACACCAATGGCAACAGCAGTTTGTGTACCTTTGTCTCCCAACCCAGGTTAGCTACCTAATTCAATCTTGCATTTCAATGTGTTTTTATCAACTAGTCACATTGAAAAGGCTATCATTTATTCATCAAGGTCACTTCTTTTCTAATTTAACAACTTCTGTTTCTTTTACATTTAGTAGTGTTAGTCATCATGTATTTTCTGATTGAGCAAATTCCTTTATGTTTTGATTTTGAGTTTATATCTCATCTTCTAGGATATATGGCTAAGGTGGATATTTTGTACGAGTTTAGGCCAATTTTATGCTTTCATATTCTGATGCGTCTTGTTAATCTTTAGTCGTGCTTGCTCTGTGTTTGCAGTGCCAGAGATGGAACATTCTGGGGATGAGAGGAAGAAAAGAATTGAATCACTGAAAAAGAAGGCAATCAGTGCCTCCAACAAATTCAGGCATTCATTAACAAGAAAGGGTCGCAGAAGCAGCAAAGTCATGTCCGTTGAAATTGAGGATGTGCACGATGTAGAGGAGCTAAAGGTTGTCGATGCTTTCCGTCAAGTGCTTATATTGGAGGAATTGCTTCCTTCAAAGCATGATGATTACCATATGATGCTCAGGTTTATTCTTCTTCTGGTTTCATGCTCAATGGTTTGATTGAATTTGTTTTTCCAGATTTGATTCTCATCCATTTTGAAATACATAAATAATCTGTATGTATACTTTATTAATCTTTAGATTTATCCTCTGATAATGTAGATTCTTGAAGGCCAGGAAATTCGATATCGAGAAAACAAAGCAAATGTGGTCTGATATGCTTCAGTGGAGGAAGGAATTTGGTGCTGACACAGTCTTGGAGGTATTGATCATACAAATGACTTGATTAAAATATCTTTTATTATCTTGATTTAGTCCATAATCCACCTAGACAACCCCACCGAGCATTGACGGAGTCTCATGAGCTTCTTTTCCTGCTATTTTCCTATTTTTCAGGAGTTCGAATTCCAGGAACTCAGTGAAGTCTTGGAACATTATCCCCAAGGGCATCATGGAGTAGATAAAGAAGGAAGACCTGTTTACATTGAGCAATTAGGCAAAGCAGATCCTGCCAAGTTACTGCAAGTCACATCCATGGACCGCTATGTCAAATACCATGTACGAGAGTTTGAGAGAACTTTTGATGCCAAGTTCCCAGCTTGTTCACTAGCAGCAAAGAGGCACATTGATCAAAGTACAACCATCTTGGATGTGCAAGGAGTGGTATGTTTGAACCATAATGATTGATGTGGGTAAATAAAACAATTGTCATCATGTGTATTAATGTGATTTAAGATTTTGATTATCACGAATCCTTCATGTGGCTTTCAAAGGTTCAGCACAGTCAGTAGAAGGGATAGTAGTGGGGTTCTAGACGAATGTTAGGGTGACCTTCAAACATGTGTTCCTTTTCTTTCCCTTATTCTATAGACCATAATACAAATTATAATTACCTCAGAAGTAGTTATTCACTCTCACAATTAATAATTACAGGGCCTCAAAAGCTTAACTAAAGCAGCAAGGGATCTCATCTCTCGCCTTCAGAAGATTGATGGTGACAATTATCCTGAGGTACGAACCTGTGTGTTTTGTCTTAGATTCGCAAAAGCAATAACTTTTCCTTGGCAATGACATAATAATTGTGATTTGGTGTGAATTGTTGGCTTCTTGGCAGACCTTGAACCGCATGTTCATCATCAATGCGGGTTCTGGATTCAGGATGCTGTGGAATACCATTAAATCTTTCCTTGACCCTAAAACCACAGCAAAGATCCATGTAAGTGTACACATTTCAATTCTGAATTGCTAGTTTGATGTAGGAAATTATCTAATTACAATATATCATTCACCAGGTTCTTGGCAATAAGTATCAGAGCAAATTGCTTGAGATAATTGATGCCAGGTAAGTTCATAAATGGTTGTTTCCGCAATCTTTCTCGTCTCAGTTTCTAGTCTTCACAATTGTATTCACTCTTTTCTCCAAGTTACACGCTGTGTAATCACCTATCCCCATATGCTTATTTTCTGTTCACAAATCATGTGGCCTTTTTTTCCTACCCTCTTTTTATTTCCTTTCTCCCTTTTGATCGCAACGGATGGCTTTTGTATCAGTGAGTTGCCAGAGTTTCTTGGAGGTACTTGCACCTGTGCTGACAAAGGAGGCTGTATGCGTTCTGATAAAGGCCCTTGGAATGACCCAGAGATTATGAAGGTGATGTGCAATTCTTAGAGCAACTTCTTCTGCTTACTACAGTTGAACTGACCATCTTAATTAGTTTCTTGTAGAATTCGATTTCTTATTCGATTCAGTAACTTGCAGATGGTTCAAGATGGCGATCACAAATGTGCAAAGAAATGCGGAACTCATTATCCTGATGAAAAAACAATCTGTGAGGATGACCTAAGCAACTCAAAGGTTTAATATTGAATATTCACTTCTCATTCTATTACCCCTTTTGGAATATCTAGGCTGCCAAATTATTTCTTTGCTCTGAGTTGTTTGCTTTCTTCATGGCGTGAGTTTTGAGCTACTCTTACTTCCTATTCGATTGACAGCTGCATGAGGCTCCTAAGGTGGAGTCAGCTCCACAGCTTCCACAACCCTCCTTTGTTCCTGAGAAGGTACAATTCTAACAAACTTTCTCTGGCTTTATGTTTCTCATTGCGGCACAACCGTGTTTCTGAATTTTTTTTAATTTTTTAGCTTTAAATTTTTTATAGTGTTTTTTATTATTTTAATATGCTGATGTAAAAAATAAAATAAAAAATAATATTTTAATATTTTCTTTATTCCCCTATGCCTGACAGTTCAAATGCCTTTTCCTTTTACCTTTTTACTGGAAAATTCAACCTGCAGGCTTACAAGCTAGAGGACTATCAGCTTATGGTTGATAAATCTGTGGATATGAGCTGGAAAAAAGTGGTAAACAATGGTAAGTTTGCTCTTTCCAAAGGCACATTTACTTGCTAATATATATGATTAAATTAAGTATATTATTGTGATTTCTGACTGAATTTTAATTGAACCTACAAATAGTATGAAAAATAGAAGAATGAATTATTGGTATATTTTTTTTACTATAATTATAAGATCTGATTCAAGGTCGACTCAGTAACAATGGTAAGTTTGCTCTTTCCAAAGGCACATTTACTTGGACGGTATCTTATAACTAGGTTTTTTACTATATCTTTATAAAATCTTACCATTTAATTTAATCGTTGGAAAAAAAAAAAGCACAGAAATGGATTGACAGCTCGACACTGTTACTGGTGACATTTAAACAGAGAAATGGGAAAATAATTAAAAAAAATTGGATATGTTTTCTTTTTTAAGCAATTTGCTTATCATCCTAAGATTATTTGGACGGCAGTTGGTTTGAAGAATATAGATCGTGACAGGACAATAAAAAATTCATCTGCAAAAATTTTCTTCATTTAGGAGTCTTCAAATTTCCATCTCCTAGCCATGAGCACATGTATACATGGACGGTCCGACCTTTTTAATATATAGTTTTTTTTTAATAAAGCATGAGTTTTTTTAACATATGTAGTTATAGTAATTTCCTTATAATTGTCATATAATTTCTGTTCAAAGTAGTGATTATAATTATAAGAACTGATCGTGCAGTGTAATATTTATTATTTTTAATTAAAGTGCTTATTGTAGCTGTAGAGAATGTTTTTCTTCAACGACAATGCATGTATAATATTGTGATTTAGCATATTATTTAGATTTAATATATCATCTTTAATTTGGATTTTTTTTCTTTGCAATCTTTTTTTCCCAATAATATCTTGAATATTTTCGCGATATGATCATGTTATAGTTTTTGAAATTGATCCAAGTTTTTTTTTTTTTTGAAATTGTTATAGAAGGATGTTTTATTTCTAGGTTGATGATTTAATGTATTTTTTGTTTTAGATATTTTTTAGCATTGATTTTGTACAAAGTGTTTTTGAAATTGATTTTAAATTTATTGTTTTATATTTCTGTGTGGTTTTCCTTCATGAATGTATTTATCTTTTTTTTATAAGATAATATTAGTTTCTCCTGAAAAGCACTATTTTCCTTCTTAAGAAATCATGACATGCAGATTATTCCAAGTTTTAATTATTATTATGTTGGTGACAAAACGATATGAGAAATTTGGCTTGCGTGAGTGAAATTCAGGGCATATATCCAGCCATGTTCAAGATGTTGATCAAAGTTTCTATAATTTTCAAAAGCAGATTGCTATACTCAGTATGATGCTTGCAAGGCTCCCCAGGCAATCAACTCACCACTCTTCACTGGTGTCATGGCTTTGGTTACGGGCATTGTCACCATGATTAAAGTGACACGCAATGTTCCCAGGAAGCTGACCGATGCCACCATCTACTCCAATCCTGACTATTGCGATGACACATCGGTGAAGGGCCGGGAACAACAGTCACCTGCCATCTCTAGTGCAGATTACATGACTGTCTTGAAGCGCATGGCTGAATTGGAAGATAAAGTGAGTGTTTTGAGTTCTAAGCCTGTTTCCATGCCACCCGAAAAGGAGGAAATGTTGAATGCTGCTATAAGCCGTGTTGAGGCCTTGGAGCAAGAGCTTATGGCAACCAAGAAGGTATTTCAACATGGAAACGAATGCGTGGTAGTGAATACAGAGTTAATAAAAACAGAAACTATAAATTAGAATTCTCATTTGTATCAATTACTCCTTGCTTATTCAGGCTCTCGAGGACTCACTTGCTCAACAAGCAGAGCTTGTCGCTTATCTTGAGAAGAAGAAGAAGAAGAAGAAGATGGTACAGTACTAATATACATCATAAGTTTGCTCAGCTTTGGAATTTTAATGGCTATATCATGTTTAATATTGTTTGGCCTGTGATGCAGTTGTTCTGGTAAACGAAGAGAAGCTGGATGCTGAAAGGTGCTTAAAGAACTGCTGTTGTGATTTTCTGTTTTGAAGTATACTCCATTGCGTGCTCTCTTGTTCAAATTCGTGTATATAGCAATTAAAGGTTTTGTGAAGATCCAATTTGCGTTTCTAACACACATGTATCTTCAATAAATCCTGGTGTCTTATAACTCTATATAATATATATCTTGTAAAAACATCTGAACACCTATTACTTGTCTACTGAGAGTGATCAAAGGGAGAATAATATCCCTCTCAGTTTATACTGTACAAGTACTCTTAAATATCCTTTAAGCATTTACCCTGCTATGAAGAGCATTCTCGTGACTCAAAAGTTAGGCAAGCATGACCTCTGAGACCCGAGAAGTTTGGTATCAGTTCCTTGAAGAATGACTTCAGATGTTCATAGATTCATCTGTCCTTAACTCACAGACAATATGAAGCTAAGGCAGGCTTCCAAATAATCCCTTTCTCCTTGTTAATCTGTGATTGTGGCCAACAGAAGAAAATGTCTTCTAGTTGGCTATTATCCTGAACTAGTAAAGAAACTACTTTCTACAATTTGATGTTTGAAAAAGGGATGTGAATTTATGAGGTACAAACTGATAAAAGAAAGACTTGTTTATTCCAAGAATCAATTGTTGCATTACTAAAACTAAACATTTCACATAGAAAACCTATCTTTATTACAGCTTTGAGCTCATCATGCATGAAGTCGTCGAACATCTTTCTCATATGCTATCTTCAATTCTTTCCATGCGGAGCTTTAGATGTCGCCATTGCATGTGTTGAAGAATGATACACAAGATAGAGGCACAAGGCATAACCCTCTACTTCTGAGATCTCTCTTTTGTTGTCCCTTCCCATCTTCTTCATTTGAACTCTGTTAACAATACATTGATGATCACATTAAAGAAATTAACAGAATGAAAATAAGTACAATGGTTCTCAAACTTCCCTTGGAAACAAAATATGTGTGTGTGTGCGTGTGTGTGTTTGTGTGTATTGGTACAACGGATGATCTAATGAGATACTTGTAACTGTGAGGAAACTTCCCTAGAAGAATTTCTTACCACTTGCGTTGTTCTAGCTGGCTTGATGTTTGATGACTTCATATACGGCACGCTCAGTGTCTGTCAGCAACAAGGACTAAATAAAGTTAGTAAGAAGAACAAAATCCACCAGTTTATAAAGTTAAGAGCGAAGTATGTTAGTTTGATAGTATTACTATGGACAGAAAAATGGAGAGGGATAAATCACCTGCACTTGGTCATGAAGAAATTGTATATATCCAATTGCTTCTGTCAACACAGAGGCAGTGTCTGTCTGCAAGTTACAATGGACAAAAAACTAAAAATATAAGCATGGTCAAATTAATATTTTAATGCATTTCTTTAAGACATTCCTCATCAGGAGAATAATGTGCAGATTTAATTATCACCTTGCCATAAGGTGCCACCAACCTCTGAAGAGCTGCAATCCTGTCCCCTAGTTTCTCCTTCCTGACCTAGTTAAGAACCCAACTCCACATTTAAACAAGAATCTATGGTATAAATTCTGACTTAATGAAGATTAAACTAATACTGCTTTAAATCATCACCTTCAATGGGGGGCACAAGGATCGTGGTGTGGACCTGTTCTTCTTAGCTTCTGTGAGAAAGTTCTTGGACTGAAAATTACTGCTAGGTCTCTTTTTTCTCCCAAATCCATCTTCAATGGTTGATGTCTTCAAAATCAAAAGGCGCACTTTCAGTTTACAGCTTTATAAATGAGGTGTACATCATCAGAAATGCAATCGATCCAAGGCGTATAAATAGAGGCACAATTAGAATAACTATACTGAAATTAATAAGATTAAGAAACCCACTTTGTTGCAGCTTTTTGAAGGGCTATCTTTATGTTCTCGCGTGAAATGATCGAGAGTGTTTTCTGAAGACTGGCTAAAACTTGCGGCACCATCATAAGTACTAGTTGATAAAAGATCCACAGCTTGTAAGTTCAAGTCCAAAGAACTTGAAACTAATGAAGAACACAAATCTGATGTTGAAATACTGATACTTGGTAAAATATGGCTAAAATTATATCTGTTACAACCAGATAGATTCTGCAGACTTGCCGTTTTTTGAGCATTAGAGTCTGACATATGGTGAAGAGAAGATAAGCTGTTGAGAGGCCATTGATTTTCACCTAGATCATGAGAATATTGGTGCTTGTATTTAGATGACAGGAAATATGACCCCTCGACATTAGAGCCAGTGTGCATCATTTCACCTGGCTTGAAGAAAGGATCTGGCAACTCTTCTTTGGTCTTTGCCAATAGAAATTCGTTGGCCGTAGATGGGTGGTTGAAACCACTTGCATGGCAGAAACTCAACCCTGGAGTCAAGGAAGCAGGTGGCCAAGACACCCTTGAATTTGGGATGCAATCAGTTTGATAGTTGTTGTTGGTATTACTGTTAATATTCCTGCATGATCATAAATAAGAGAAACAAATGATCATGATACGAAATTTTTTAGCAACATCCACTAAAATCCGAGGTTCTGACTACTTGCGTGCTCACAGACCCTAGAAAAATAACTATAATTTTAGAGAAAACGCCTTTCGAAGATTCAGTACATGAACCATTTGGCAAATAAAGTTAAGCTTGCCTAAATTACAGTGAAATAATAAAGAACTTCTTCCTTTTCCAGTCCCTATTCCAGCAACCAAAAGCTGCAGCATGGAACCTAGGAGAAAGCATTAAGTTTATAGAGGAAGTAGCCATGCTTTAAAAAATGAATCCATCAGAAGCACTACTATATATACAGTGCACTTAAATCCATGAACATGTATAAGCTTATATACCCGTGTTTCGTAGAGCTTCAAACCAGAAAAGACAAAGTAGAGTTCTACTAAGAGAGGAGAAATACTTACAAAATGAAGCCTGTTCCTGGGTTCAAGTCACCGGTGCTGGAAACCTTATTGTAATCAGCAGATTGTGATAATAAAGAAGAATAATAACCTGTAAACTGTTCTTGAAACTGATGCTGGAGGTGGAGATTTCCAGGTTCCATCATATAATTTTTTAGACTTGAAATCCCTAGATAAGCCTAAGAAATTAACTGGGATGTTATCAGAACCTTTCACTCTCTACTGAAAGAATCACCCACAGGAACCTCTTTGCTTGCCTTTAGCGCGTTACTTTCCTCACTTATATTCTCTTTTCACCTCCTTGTCTCAGCTTTAAAGTAGCATGCATAAAAAAGAAAGCAAGATCAAAAACCATGTCCTTCTTACCTCTCCCAGTGTCCCTAGCTTGATCATCACCTTAAAGAAGAAACTTTTTTGCAGATTCACTTTGCTCTAAAACTGTGTTTGGATGGATTTTTTTGCACTCTCTGGATATATATCACTCATGAAAGACGGAACTATTGCTAGCTTGACCATATAATCGAGCCCTTGTTTTGCCTTAAGGCAAGCAAAGGTCCTAAAGGTAGAGGGAAATAATGGCAAACTTGAAACTTGAAATATTTAAACACTTGTGTAATAGCAAAACTTAGGCAAAATGGTGTATAACCTAGGGGGGAAAAACGACTTAACTAAGATTCTATAGGTTTAGCTAGTGCATGGTCTTTTGATAATTAACCTCTGTGTTAACCTAATCAATCTTTTCTTGTGTATTATGGAAGGGAACATTTATATTTATATAAAAGTTGATGAGTATGAAACCCTAATGTTCATTAATTTTATACAGTAATCATGTAGGGGGGGAGATAATTAAAGTTATAGTGCTGCTAAATATAATAATGCTTTTTAATTAACAAATAATAAGAGGCCCTTCATCAAAAAGAGGAGGTAATACAATAATCCAAGAGCATAAGAAAAGCGAGGCTCAGGGAAAAGGTGACAGGGAATGTGTGAGATTTACATTATGGGCAAGTTTGTCGCTGCCTTCCCTTCATTTCCTACACTCTTCCAGCCTGCTCCTCTCCAACCTTTTTATTCTATTTCTTTCGATCCAGTCCTCATATGTTCAAGTACAAGTTGGTGTCCAAAGGTTCGCCTTCTTTTCTTTTCATTTCTTTTCTTTGAAATAATTAATTTGTATGAGCCTTGAACATGATTTATGTATTAGTGGCACTAGTTTTTGGAAAAGGGTTTATTCGGGTTCAAATTCCACTGCTTTCCGACCTAACCGAGAAGGGAAATCCTTGAAAAGAAAAAACCCTAGAGGGAATGATCATTTGAATCAACACATGGATTCTTTTTGTAAAGAAATAGCATAAAAATGACATTATGCAAATTCCTTCCCAATAATTGCAAGCCCATTGGGATTCCAAGATGCCTATAGTACGCTCTAAGTCAGCTGGAATTTTAAAATCTAAATGAGAGAACCTAGTCTGTCTAATCCACTTTCATCAATAGGCAGGCACCCAATTGGAATCCACGTTGGATGCATTATGCTTTGACATTATACTAAAAAAAAAAGGTTCTTACACGCACATAAGCATACCAAATTCTATATATGAAGGAGAAAGGAAATGGGGGGACATCAAATTTTTCTGCCATGATCTCCTAATCCCTTTTCAGCTATTGCCAGTCAACCATTCCCAAGAATTTGTTTCAACATTAGCACCATTTTGCTTTCACTTCTTCTGAATTGCCTCGCCTCAGAAGGAAGGATTACTCGACTACACATATATGAGTGTATGATATTTGACAAGCCTTCTCCTCTAGCTTGTTGATCGCTATATATGCATGGGTTTCTGTATCCATACGAACGGATGTCCATAACATTTTTCAGCTAAATACTGAACTTAATTTTAGATTTCTATCTAAGCAATAACTTCAAAGAGAATAATGCATGTGATGTTGCTCAACTCCACACAAGTGAAGAAGCATATAATAATATATGGGAAGAAACTTGCTACTTTACTGTAAAATATTAATATTTGATTTAACCTTGCCAGGAAAAATAAAGTTAAACCAGGGAGTAACATACCGTGTAGAAGCAAAGGCCTGAAAAGGGGGCCTAAAAAAAGTCGATAGGGTTAAAGATGTTTGAGAAGAAGACAAGGCATTGGAGCCAAAGAATATATGCTTCCCTTTTTCTTCTCTTTTTTTTTCCTTAGCATAGAGAAGGGAAATTAAATCGTGTAGTATTGTGGACCATAATCTTTCTGCTCCCGTGCCGAATACCATTCTTTATGTTTCTTCATTATCTTCCATTAGATTTCATCAGTCTTTACACAAAAGTATACCCTCACCTTGTCTGGCTTTTTAGTTCACAATAATTGGTGGTTCTGCGCTCCAAACATTGCCCATACAATACCATATACGAGCTTGTAGCTTGCATTTCATAATATTTGGTAATATTATTCACATATAGATCTATATCAACAGCATGCATGGCTTAGCTAGCACCAAGTGTAGTAGGGTTTTGACACCTTGGTGCAGTGTAATTAATATATATAGCTAGTAGCTAGCAAGTTCTGAAGCTCCACCATCTGCATGCTCACAAAATCAAGCCAATTCCTGAGGTACCACCGTCCAAATCATCAAATAAGACAAATCTACTAGCAAGGATTCATTGTCCAAAGCCACCTCCTTCATAATCTAATCTAATTGTGGCTATTGAAACAAGTTATAAATTCTCCATAATCTCTGTTAGATATAGATAGCTAGATCGATGAAGTTATCTCTAATATAATCAATCAGATC
>Ga0325404_1004370_pt1 | contig 15034 bp, 10 predicted proteins | sample PopdelMetagenome_18_FD_205664 | JGI IMG/M metagenome (GOLD analysis project Ga0325404, IMG submission 205664) | Populus deltoides microbial communities from Bellville, Georgia, United States - Xylem-Control-R1 | ecosystem: Host-associated > Plants > Phyllosphere > Stem > Wood/Secondary xylem... | reverse complement strand
TATTAAAATCATATGGAAAATGTTCTTTTGGTAGCGCTATCCTTCTAAATAAATCAGTGCATTAACTAATATCTGTTCTCATCGACCTAGACAACTACATAGAATACCAATATATAGAGGTCGGAGACGAGGTCCACAAAGCTTCAAGCTGGCTGTTCTACCTGCTATGCTTTTCACCATGGACGAGGTTGGTCTATCAACACCATAAAGTACAGATAATCATTTCAATTTTCGAGCGCGGAAACCAGGAATATGAAAGACCTGGGATGAAAATAAATCCTGGCCTCTCTCACCATCACGAGGACCCATTAAAGACGCAAAAAAGGAAAGCAAATTTCAAGACAGCATCTCTGTTGCTTTTCCGTCTGCTGGTTGCCCGACGAGTACATCTGTAGAAAAAGACCAGCTTCCTACTTCTCAGTACTTGACCAGTCTTCTCAATACTGAAAATATCTATGGATCCTTAAGATGCAAACCATTGCCAGGTTGCTGGATAACTAGCTCTTACTAGAACACTGTTCATATGTTTTTATTCATTGAATAAAGACATGAAAGTTGGTGCGCATAGAAACTGACATGGAATTGAACATAAACCATCGTAAGAGGAAAGCGAAAGCCTGGAGGAATTTTCCCTTTCTTCGACATCCAATGTGTAAATTGGGGAATAATGGGGGTGGGGTGTACACACTCATACACACTAAAAGGATTCTCTATTCTTTTCCCTTTAATGGGAAATCAACCTAAGAAGCAGCTGTTGCTCAGAAGCAAAACGTATAGCCATAGTACAAGAACACCAGTAATAATGACTTTGAACATGTGTATCCACCTAACGGAAATCTGCAACTAATTCCTTGAAGAGTCCGAGCAGGCTCTCAATACTCATCACTGAATGGTCAGCGTTATCTCTCACCCGCACACTCACCTGGAAACAACGCAGGACGACAACAATTATTTTTTCTATTGGAAAAGAGAAGAAAAAATAGTCCAAATATAGATCTTTTAGGAGAACACTGGGATATTTATTATAGTTTATGACAGTGGTTCCAAAATAAAAGAGGTTCCTAGAGCATAATATCCAGATTCATGCTAGTATTTGGTGATTCCTAATTGAAAATAAGCTGATGATCTACATGGATTTGGAAATCCACAAAACTAATATTCACTTGTATCCAAGGCAAGTAAAATACTCAGCATCCCTATAAAAAGCAGCAGGTCACACTTGTTAAATCAAGCAATCACGTATACTTAGTTCAATTAATAGAAAAACTGCATTACCTGTCCAGTTTTGGATTCCTCTTCGCCAACAACCAGTATATAATTGTACTGTGCCAACTGAGCTTCTCGTACCTGAACAAAAGGCTAAAAATTTACTAAAATCTAATCGTGTAGCATCCATATTTGCAATAATAACCACTGAAAGACCACAATTGAGCCAATGCATGTCACCAGAATACAGGAAGGGCATTCATAACAAAGAATATGTTATTGGTTTGTTGGATGCTAATTTGATGTCAAGGATGGAAATTGCAAAAACACCTTTTTCTGGATCTTTCTGTCGGTTGCGTCCACATCGACAAAATAGCCAGCTTCATGAATCTGATCCCGCACCTATTAATTGTAACAAGAAAATGCATTGATTTGTGTTCAGTGTTATTAGGGTCCAAATATGATAAATAATACAATCAAAAAGCTATTCGCATTGCATCATTTCGCACCCAAAACTAGATCAATCCACAGCTAAAAAGGACTCTGTAATCCACTATCACTGCAAGGATGGAATTAGTGAGTCCCTTTCACAAGCATTGCTCAATAATAAACTTGAAAACTATTGTGCCACGACACGACTGGTTACACAACTGAAACTACCTCAACAAAAACATCCAAGCTGAGTAGCGCGATCGAAAAATATACAAGCAAAACTTAGACCATGTCATCATGTACAGAGTATATCTGATACAATAAAATAAATATTTGCCATCCATTTTGTGCATGAAACAAGGGGCTCAGGTGAGTATATCATGTCAGTAAATGTAACAAGAAAACCAAGACCCCTAAAGTCATGTGAAGTAAAACCCCATCACCCTGCATGCATTCCCATGCCAATCATAAGGCCAACGAAATTGCAAGGGAGAATTCAAGAGTGTTGACAAGCAAAATTTTATATGTTATATGATGCACTATGAAGTTCCTCATCTAGGGGTTAAAAAGCATACAGCAAACTAACCTGTGATGCATAAGACTGGGATTTCTCAGACACAGGGCAGACAATCGCTTGACGGGGACTAAGCCAGAAGGGCCACTTGCCCTTGTAATGCTCCAATAGTATAGCAAACATACGCTCAACAGAACCTAGGATTGCTCTATGTATCATAACAGGTGCTTCACTTTTGGCTTCATCCTCTGCTGAATATTCCAACTTAAAACGATCCGGAAGCTGGAAGTCAAGCTGCAAACAGAGACAGACATTCATTCATTACATGAAAATTCTGCATTACTGTAAAAAAGCCAGAAAGCCAGAAAAAATAAATGTCAACAATCTGAACCTGCAATGTGGCACACTGAAATTTCCTCTTTAATGCATCAGATACACTGATATCTATCTTCGGTCCATAAAATGCACCATCGCCTTCATCAATCTGTAGAACATGAACAAAAATATCACATCAGAGTCAAAGCTAACAAAAGAAAAATGAAAATATGTAATAAGAAGAGAAACCAATTATTTTCTAGACACCTCAATTGGCTGAAATTATAGGGATAGAAATGGAAATAGGAAATAAGAAAAACCAAAAGTCATCTATAAATCAAACCACTTTCTGCAGTTGACCATATTCTTCTAGACTTCAGAAAATTGGCATAACTTTCATATGATCCAGAGCCTCACATATAATCAACGAAGCCTAAGCACGGTTAAATATGTTGCACCTAACTTTCATATGATTCAAAGACTTATCGAATTGATGAATTCTAGGCACAGTTAAATATGTTGCGATGGGTACAGTAACATACTCTAAACTCAGCAAGGGAAACTAAAAGGCAGTTTGAATATTAACAGCTACAGCCTCTGGTGTGTTTTCATCAATTGGTAGATGAACTAAAGATACATTAAAAATTCTGAATAAAAAATTGGGAAAAGTACTAATAAGTTGACTTTTGAAAGATAAATGATTATCAAGTTCTATGATGCTTTTTTGGACATATAAGTTCACTGTTATAATTTATCTTAAAAGAAAATTCTTATTTGGTTATGATAGCCATATTACCCTCCATATTTAACAAATTTTCATTTTGGAGTGCTTTTTATTTTCTTTTTCTCTGTTTTAGTTTGTTTAAACAAATTCTTATCACCATTTTTTATATATTTTTTTCTCAATTGTAAAATAGTTTATTATTGTAACCAATTGTTATTATATTGATATAATTCTAAACCTCAGAAAAATTCAAATGTAATTATGATCATAAAAAAGAAATAATAAAATTCTTCATATTTGTAAATCTTAATTTTAAAAAGAAACAAGATTAATTATAATCTTATTTTTGAAATTTATTGTCTGGATATTATGTGGAATATAACAAAATATGAACTTCTTTGAAAGAAAAACTTGATAAGTGAACTTGTTGGTCTTCAAAAAATATCATGGAACTTATTGATATAATTTTTTCAAGGAAATTAATTCTCTAGAAAATCTATAGTCGGCAGATTGCAGATGCCAGAGGCACGACAAACTGGCATGAAGAAGAATTTCAACTGCATACATGCAAATCTGCAACCAAGAATTCAAGCAAAGACCAGAAGTACCTAAGAATAACATTACCTTCCATGGCTTCCCAAACTCATCCAGTGCTTCTGTAAGAGCTTTCTCAGCTTCATCCCATGTTTCCAAGACTCCTAGGTATTTCTCTGGCCTCTATAATACAGACATCAGGAGGCACAAAATAAAAACCTTTTTTTTCTTTTCTGGGAAGCAAGACACTGTAAATTCATCAATTTCTTCAAGAAAATGGGAAATGATAAACTTAATTTACAAAAACGTTTTCAAAAATAGCTGAAGAACAGAAAAATTGCATCAGTTCAAAATGGCTGAACCACAACTATCTAAACAAATTCAAAATATCTCCATCAATCTTTTATGCCTTGAACAAAGCTTGGCTTGGTCAAGGAATAAATCATTCTGTATATAAATCCACGAAGGTAAAGGCAAAATGATATTTTTTGAATATTAAGATTTTTCAAATTCAGGTTTCATTTAAGAACATGCAAAATTTTATCTGAGTTGACAGGATCGTTTCCCTTAGCAATCAATTTGCAAAAAATTCAAGTTCATCATACCGTAGATAGCTTCAGCTCATAAGTGAATCCGAATTTTCCATAAGTATAGTCAATGAATTCTAAGACACCTCTGACTTCATCTTTTATCTGAAAAACAGAACACCCCATTTCTATTAGGGTTAGGCAACAAAACGACATTTAAGAGGTTAGTCAGGTGTCAATGTAACTTATATTACCTGGGATTTCCTGCAGAATATGTGAGCATCATCCTGTAGTAGCGAAATGCAAGACAAATGAGGGACAGAAGAGCAGATACAATGATAGCCATGTATTAAAAGCTAAAGTGATGGATTGGAAAATAAATAAATAGATTACTAGTACAATGCCACAGCTAACGATTGATCACATCAATATAGATGAGCTCTTGAACTTTGTGAAACTTCAACACCACATATGTGGTAAGAGTTAATTGCAGCTCTTAAAAGAATACAGATTAACTCAGAAACCTAAATTCATAACTTTTAAGTACAGAGCAGGCAGTTACGCCACTAGGGTTAAAAACCTAAAATAAGTTTTTTTTTTTACTAAATGCATACCTGCTGAAATCTTCGAACACGTGTTAGTCCAGTGAGTGCACCGCTTGCTTCATTGCGATGCAAGGCCCCAAAATCAGCCAATCGAAGAGGAAGTTCTGGAAAAAAAATCTAAACATTTAAGATAGGATGGCAGGAGTATGATGGACCCCACTCAAACATTCAAATCATTAGAGCTTTCCACAAACAGCAATTGCATCCTTATAATTAAATGCACATAATTTCCATACCCATGACACCAGAACACTCAAAAACACCTCAGCAATTCTGTTAAAAATAATTCAAGGGAAAAGAGTGCAAACAACCCCCACCTCAGCCCCCCTAAAAAAACATAAAGATGATAAACGTGGATAAAATTTCAAAGAAAATGAACTTGCCTCTATATGAACGAACTCTATGTTGAAACATCAAACAGTGCCCAGGGCAATTCATTGGTTTCAGTCCAAATTCTTGATTTTCAATCTGCAGCACACAAAGTATCATCACGGCATTTTTTCTTAAATTCCAAGACGTAAAATAAGAATGCTCTCATCACTCAAAATGACATGCACTGCCTGTAGGTCCTTTGCAGTTCCGATCATTCAGAATTTTGCAAACATAACCCCTAGAAGAATTTTTTCACTTTACATCAATTTTTATGTGGTGCTTGTCAATCCATCCAGCCTCCCAAGCATGTTTTCACACCCCCCCCCCTCCCCCCAACAAAAAAAATAATAACCAGTCACATGTATATCTGTGCTTATTTCCCATAATGACCCATTATCCTCCAACTTCACACTGCAAATAACTTGCACCAATTGATCATCTAACTGTCCTGTTCATCAGAATTCAGAAAAATATATTTCACTCACCTCAAGCAGAAACATATTCTCTTTGTAATTGGCAGCATGACCAGATGTCTCCCAAAGCTTCATGTTAAAAATATTTGGAGACTTAACCTGCCAAACTTGATAAATTTAAGTGATCACTTTTAGACATTATATAATATAAGATCCAGACAAGCATTTATAACTTCAACCTCTTCGTAACCTCTTCTTCTGTACTCATCTTTTATAAATTGCATTAGTTTGTTGTAAACCCGAGTTCCATGTGGAAGGAAAAACCAACTTCCTGGACTGAAACACACCAAAGATGCAAAATCAGCATCATGGAATGCAACAACCTATAGAGATGAGCAAAATACAAGAGCCCATATCACACCTCAGTGGATGACAAAAGAATAACTCCTGCTTAATACCCAGCAACCTGTGATCGTACTTCTTTGCTTCTTCCAAGAACTGCTTATACTCCTGCACAAGAAATTAAAGCTCAGAAAAGAAATGGTGGCATCTTAAACCAAATAATATAATCACATTTCCCATTTTCATATCACTGGTTTAACTGTTTACATTGTCCGATCTGTGCCATGCAAACCTGTTACACGTTTCTTTATACACATAATGTTGTGGCGCCTTTTCCAGTTTAATCAGACAGGAGGCAGCCTCCCTCAACAGTACACCCTGAGCTATTGACTCAAGAAACAACTTCTCTATGTCTTTGAATTTTTCTTGAGAGACACAAATCTAAGGCTTGAAAACAATAGTTCCCATCATGATTCGAAGTCCTTGTTGGTTTCATTGGTTTAACTAGATTAATGATAGTTTGTTTAAACCCAACATTCATAGGCAAATCTGCTGTAGCAATCACAATTTTTATTTTGCTTTTGCTTTTATGGCACACTGATAAGTGCACACCATATAATAATAAAGCAACCTGTTTCGGTGTTTATGTGAAAAATTTAGTCAGGGTATACACAATAAAACATTTTTTCCAAGAGAAAAAAAGTCAAGACAGATTTTTCTTTTCCCTTGTTTTTCTTTATTGGGAAATTTAACAACCAATATAGCAACCCTATGAATTAAAAATCAACCATGATATGAGTCATTATATGAGCCCATAACCCAGTTTGGACACCAAAACTGAAATCACACAAAATCATACACCATTTGAAAGTATTCAACACAACTAAGGAACAGCACACAGTTGAACGTTGCAAAAGTCTCTGCAATTGAAAAGTAGAAATGCAGTTCACAGGGCAGAGAGATGAAAAGGGCACCTGCAAACGTTTTTTATCAGGATAAGAAATTCCATACACTCTTTGTAAACTTTCACGATCTCTATTGCCTCTCCAATAAGCCGATGAAGCCTGCAATTACAAAATTCAAAAGTAAAGCAGATTACATTTGATAAAGCAAATTGATTGTCGATGAAATAATGATTAAAAACACATGATAAAGTATCACCTTCAAACATGCAAGAGCTTTCACAAAGGAAGTATTAGGTATATGAGGCCCACGACACAAATCTACCAACGGGCCACATCTGTATACAGTTATAGTTTTGTCTGCGGGCAGATCTTTGATTATTTCAACCTGATAATAACCAATTTTTGAAAATAAAAATGAGAAAGGTGGATTTCTTTTGTTTAGGAAGGGAAAAAAACCATCAAGACATTTTTGTTTCAGATAAAACTGATACTTAAACTTGCCTTAAAATTATTGTCTGAAAACATCTCAAGTGCCTGTTCCCGTGATACTTCAATGCGCTCAAAAGGTTGTTTCTCCTGAAATGTAAGAGTTATCAAATCAGTAAGCACAACTCAACTGCACCACTAAGAACATTGAGAGCATGATGAAAAAGAGACATTGGTTACAGTAACCATGCATCAAAAAGAAGCCAACAAATTAGAAAATCATTATAAATCTTGTGTTTGTATGCATGTGATGCAATCCTAACAAATATACCAACCCAACCCATCCCCACTCGTTATAATTAGTTACATTCTATATATTTATTGCATGAATAGAAATTATCTGCATGCCCTTCCACATGTCAAATGTATCCAGCTCTCATATACAAATATTTAGAACAAGAAGTGGTTATATACAGTACTCTCTATCATTACCGACTTGACATTTTAAATCATTTACCCTGTTAAGTCACTTCTTATATTAACAAAATTGCAAAACATACTAAAGATTGTCAACAAAAATAAGCAACACGTCAACCCAACCAGCCCTTGGTCATAATAATGAGCTATATTATATTTATTTATTGCATGAAAAGGAATTATCTGCATGCCCATCCACATGTCATACGCAAACAGCTCTCACGGGAAGATGTTTAGAACAAGAAAAAAGAATCAGCTATTTAACACTTTTATATAAACATATTTGCAAATCATACTCAAGATTATCTACAAAAATGAGCAATATAACTCTGCTAGACCAACAACAGTAAGCCTTCCTTTATATACTAGAGAGCCAAAACAACAACACGGCAATGCTGACTTAAAGGATGAAACAATACCGCAACAGCTTTCAACGCAGCTGCATCAATCTTCTTGAAGTGATCATCATTCAATCCCAATTCACCATAGAATGCATCATAATAGAATCCCTGCAAGAAGAACATATGAATTTCAAATTGAAACTTAGATAGGGCTTCAAAAAGAAATGCAGCCATGGAAGCAAAGGGCATGATGAAAATGCAACATTTTTAAGCACTTAAAGCAGGAATTGAGTTGCTAATATTTTGTTGTTGGAGAGGGGGATTTATGTAACCATCCAGATAGTTTCCATTTAAAGGATAAAAATGACAGAAAATTGTGCTGAATGAACAGGAGCTCATACATTAAATGGTCAAAGAGATGACACAGTCCTGACAGAGCACCTAAAAGAAAAAGGGCTTCTGAAGAGCAATCATCAACAGGACATTAGAAGAAAAAAGTTCAGCTTCATTGAAAAAGAAACACAAATCCCAGTACCATAAAAATGGGGAATGTCACAGAAATAAACTTTCAGATAATACTCGTCACACACACACATGCATATGTGTGTGTGTGTGTTGCTTACCCTGTCTGATAATTTAAACCAGGGTTAACACTAATTCTCTCCACCCCCTCCCCTTGGAATTTTGATCTGAATCATGTGATCCCGACCGTGGTACGTTAGCTTTCAGGAAAGTGAAAACTGGCAATCACTTTCTTTATTATTAAATTTCATGATAGATTTACCAGTATTTTTGTTTAAATATAGCAGTAAACATGTGAAACATATATAATCAAATAATCTGAGTTGAAGAAATAAATTATTAGTTGGAATCTAAAAAGTTGCATATTTAGGTTGGACTTCTCAATTGTTGCCCTTAAAAAAAGGACAGAAGATGATTTTGTACAGCTTCATGATTGGATAAAATAAAAAAAATTTGGGGGAAGAGATAATTTGCAAGCTATTTTCTAGAGCCAGGGATGGAAAATTTCTTTTTTGTAAGTTTTTGAGTACATGCACCAATATAAATACAATACTTCTATCTTTTGACTATACACGCATATATATGGAAGACCAGTATAAAAACAAATCACAACCCAAAGTAGAGATCCCTCATACTGCCTTCCGGGGGATAGCAAACATGTACATCACGTTCCAAGCAACATTTATTGAAACTCATATATTTTCTCTTGGAAGATTCCCAGCACACAAAACAACAATATAAAAAAAGTTTTCCTTACACTTCCAACCATGAAATTCAGAATGAAAAAAATAAATAAAACCAAGACACACATTAATAGATATGAAAAATCTTTAAGGATAAAAGAAAATCCAAGAGAAACAATCTAACCTAACCAACCAGTACAAATTTTCATAACTCTTTGGTTGTTACTTAATCTAGCAGGCTGAATAACTATCAGTGGAATTAGATGTACGTTAGTGGAAAATAAAGAGACGGTTCATAAACCAGTCTTAAGAGCAAAAGTATAAATCATACCATATAGGAATACGGGTTGAAAAACAAGAAGACGGTTGCAGAGACTTAAGCATGGGAACTAAGTCTTGTAAGTTAAATCATCTTTTGTCCACATCAAATAAGACCCCTCGTCACTTTCTCATCTTAACTGACTGAACAGGCTCCAAACTTGGGTAAAACGTAAGTTCCCACCAAAAGCCCTTGTATCTAGGAAAAAGATGGTTTCTTATGTTTTTCAACACGATAAACAAGTAACAGTGGTACTTGGTTCCATAAACTGCACTGCTGGTATAGTGAGAGTCATTATCAGATCTCTTTACAATTTTTGTGAGTTGTGACAGGAAATGATCTCACCAATAATTATTGACAACAGGTTACAAGAGGCAGACCTGATCAAGAAGAAGTCAACCAACTTGGCAATCCCAGTAAAGTTTTTTTTGTTATTGCAAGAACAGACATTATGGAAATAAGTCACAATGAACCAGAAACCATAGCAAAAAGGTCAACAAATAGAGGAATATTTGAATTTCCACGTATGTAAAATATATAAATATCATACCTCTCCTCTAGTGGTACAGGGCCCAATGCAAAGCTTGCAACCATATTCCATCTCAAGAGCCTGAACCTCACAATGATTAAACCCGATATTAAAACTGAAGTAAAAAGATAGTAGTACATTGCCGCTAATCAAACCAGCACAAATACCTGGCCAAGAATGTGAGCACTGGAATGCCAAAAGGTGTCGCGTCCTTCGTCACTTTCAAAATTAAAAATCTTGAGCTCACAATCATCCTCTAAAGGCCTATTCATGTCCCACAACACTCCGTTGACTTGAGAGATCAACGCGTTCCCAGCCACACTCTTCCCAATCTCCTTTGCGATATCCATAGGAGACGATTCCCATCTTTTTCCTTCCTTCACTGTCCCGTCAGGCAAAGTAATCCTAAAACCAAAACGAAAATGAAAAAAAAATAGAATACAATTTTTTTTCAAGAAAATAGAGAAAAACTAGGGTTTTACTTGATGGAGTCGTGAGGAAGGGATTGGAGGCGGGAGAGTTGTTCAGATTGAATGGATTGGAAGAGCTGGATGCGTTTAGGGATTGCTATATTGAGATATTCTTCATCTCTTGCGTGAGACTTGGAGACAGCCATTGTCGTGGAAGAGGAGAAGGAGAGGAGACGGCGAGGAGGTATAGAAAGAAGGAGAGGAGAGGAGGATGAGAAACGGCGGAGAGGTGAGAGCAGCCGAGAACATATGCACATAGCACACAGAGACTGCGTGGGTTTTGCCCAAGAAAGTGGTTTTAAGGGCGTTTGGGCTATGGGTTTTCTGTACCTGGCGTCGGGATCGAAAAGTGGCCCATGAAATTACCCCCAAGGAGAGTCCCGTTCTGGCCCGTTTCTTTAGGCTTTCTGTCGTTGTTGGGCTTAGCCTACAAGTCCCCTCAAATTGTCCTCCATTAGACAAAACCCAGTCGTTAATCTACGCGTTTGGAGTTAGCTTTGTGAGGTCCTAGTTTTTTTGTTTTTAATTATCCAAAAAAATAGAGTCTGAGTCAGTGTTTTCTCATGGGGATTCTCCTGCCATCGACGAGGCAGTGTGAATGACTTGTCTTTTAAATTTGGATAATTCGGTCCTAGAGCCCGAGTCAACCTCGGCTGTGAAAGTTATTGCGTTAGGAATTCTAGAAATTGAGTGCAGAGCTATTCACTGAGTGAAAATGTTACTGGCAGTTTCTTTTTAGAGCATGATCAAGCTTACAAGCACCAATAATAAAAAAAACACCCTTGTTAGCAGATCTATGAAAACTAGCTATCAAGGACGGCTGGAGCATTTTCTTGGCCTCGCCCAGTAACGAGACTTTGTTTCTTTAATCGATTGAAAATTGGTTAAAATGATGAACAAAATTTTATAGGATTTCATGCAAAACATGTCAGGCAATTGCCATCACCAGAAGAGAAAGTAACAAGATTTAAAGTTCTTGCCGATGCCCTAATAAATTTTAATCACGTTCAGCTTGCGGTTAGCTGGGAGCACTATAATTGAAGGCACGAGTGACCTATTTTGAGTTTCAGCATACCAAACCTTAAAATTGCTAGCAAACAAAGTGGCGAGGCAAAAAAGGATGGCATGAGGCCCTGGTGATGAATCGCACTGCAGAAGTCATCATACTAGTAATTTAACTACCAGTACATATTCTAAAGCCACAAAGCATATTCTAAAGAACTATCGGTTCAAGTTTTGAAGACAGTGTATAATTAAGCTCTTCTAAAGAACTACCGGTGCATATTCTGCAGCCACAAAGCATATTCTATATTCAATATCAGCAACATAAAAATACTGATCCTGTGTCTGAAATGCCAAATCTCCTCTCCTTTCTTCTCAATAAGAAAAAACTTCGTAAATTTCAAAATTGCCTTGACCTTAACTTTCATTTCGCATCCACTGCTTTATAACTGACAGCTTTACACATTACTCGAATCTGGCTCGATCACTGATCGTAATCCACCACGAATCATCATCTGGGAATAAAACTCAGCATGTTCCTGCAAGCCAAATTCCACATTTCAGATATTATTCATCTTAGATAGCTTAACCTGGCAACTCATTCAATCATGGTTATCTAAATCCACCACCAAGTTCAAGTAGGACAACGGTGGTAAGGTGAGTGCTAAACATTTTATCCATTGTCATGTTAAAAGCAGCCATCAATATAACATTTCCACATCATAGCTGTACCAGCCAACTCTGTTGTCTTGTTAGGAAGCAATATGTGGCTTACTATAAAAGCAACAGTAATGATATTTCTTTCAACAAAATATTTTGTTAAAAGAAAAGGATATTACGTGCTGTGTGTGTGATTGTGTATGAGTGCTAATACATGGATGAACGTCTTTTAAATCACAATGCCATAACTTGGATGGTACTTTCTCATTCCTTTGGGGGGTCATCTATGATTTTCTACAGCAGTTATCGAGTTATGGTAAGGTTTAAAGTGTGATTTGAGTAAAACATAAACGCATATATGCTTTTTATCTCAACTAATGCACTTGGGGCCCATCATGTAACTCAACAATTCTGCTTAGCTACAAAAGCAATCACTCTGACACCAATTGTTGACTTGCATGATATGCTGCCAAATGAAAATAGCTCTTTATTCATAGTACAGTAAACAAAGGACAGCTATGACAACCGTTCGGTGTGTGCTTCCGAATGACAATGGGGCCAAAGGCAATATTTTGCAACAATCTGCATGTTATAAAGGAGGTTATCATGCTGTTTATGCATATTTTGAAGTGAGATATTATCATGGCACCGCAATGACCTGCATTTTACAGCATGATACGATGCAGGGAGGTTTGGTTACTAAAGGAGTTTTAAACATAATTACACTACATTAAGGTTTGATTGATTAGACAACCCTTAGTCTTACCCTGACAATGCATATTTCAAGAATGACTATTATGCATCACCACGTAAACATTTAAGACATCATTCAAACAATTATGCAGAAGCAAGATCTTCGTATAGCTTATATGATGCAGCGGAATAATTATACCTTAACTGTGACGATAACGACCGCTACACCATTTTCGCGTGACTCGTGAAATAGTTTTCTAGCATCCTCAGGTGTGACTGATGGCACAGCTCGAGGTAATACCTTTGCAACTGCACAGAAATGGACACTCATAGCAGTAAGTACAGAAGTAAAAATGTGAAATACATATTTTAACTTTTCCTATAATTTGCTCGTTCGCAGAAAAATTGAAAGTGATCAGCAATGAACTGCCTTCTGATTTCTAGCTTGTTAACTTTCAAGAAGCTTTATATATGTTGCTTTACACTGATCAAAGTTAGCAATTTTAGAACCCCAGAGCATGAAAATTTTATGCTTCCATCTACTCAAGTTGTTCAATTGAGTATTCAAATAGCCACTCGGCACACAGTAGAGTGGGATCCATTAAATTCCGTAATGCTTGAGGCAACCAAAAGAAATCCATAAATTAGCCTTGCTATACTTCTAGAGGGTATTCAATTCATCATTATTTGAATACATAAAAGGAGAAAGACCACTTAAACTCGTACCTAAGCTTTCAGAATGGCGGCTATCATCAATTAGCAAGACTCTATAACTATCTCCACTCCCAACACCTCTCTTATCCCTTAGTCGTCCGATATCCCCTCCTGTTTTGACAAAGAGGAATACAAGTAAGAAATCGAAAATCCAGCAATATAATCCACCGCAACTTTCACGGGTGCTAGCTATTAAAGGAATACTAGAAAAAACTGCTTCAGTTAAACCAAAAACGAAAAAAAGTACAAAGCAACAGTGTCAGCAAGAATGGAGAAGAAATCAAAACATTCTTATATAGACAAGAACAATAAAATTTAATGCTTCCTTTCCAATCAAACGAAGAGGGAGTAAACAACTGCTACTGGAAAATCCCGATAAAAGTGCATCATTTACAGGAGAGAGAAAAACCCGCCAAATCTTGTCAACAAATATTATCTCCTTTTATGCATTCCTTGTAATAAAACATGGAGACATAAAGAAGAAAAAAGATAGAGACCTTCGAGAACTTGAGAAGAAGGGTCGAACTGGGATTGATCAAAAGTAGGGCGTTCCAAGACGCCAGGACCTCCCTTGGTAAAGGAAGCCTTGACAGTGAGATCCGTAGACATGGTAATTGCTCTTTTTTGTGGGAAATTTGCCTTGAAGTTGCGAGTGAAAATTGAACCGTCAACGTTGTTGAACTGAACAGGCTGCTGGGTTGTAGAGGAAAACCATGTTGTTGATGCCGCTGTTAACAATGCCATTTTCTTTGTTCTGTTTGTTCTCCTATAAGGAAATCTTGTAGGTGTGCTAGAGAGTCTAAGGAAAGAAGACGAAGCAGATGGATCTGAATGGCTTTGGAGCTCTGTCTATGGCTATAATAAACCCTGGGTGGTTGTTTATCCACCGGCTACTATGGTAGAATTGTCTTTTACTGGGGAGATATTTGTCTGGCTGTATATTTGTGGCTGGGCTCTTCCGCTATCGAATTATTACTCATCACTGTTGGTTGTTGTTCTTACTCTTATTATAATTATTATCTTTATTTTTTTAATTACCGCTACCACTATTTTTTCTTCCTCTTGTTTTAAATTTCTTATACCTTAATCCCTTCTTCTTTTTTTTCTTTTTCTTTTTTTTTAAAAAAATTTTCAGCGACACACCGGGCGTTGAAAAGGAGTGGCTTGGATTCAAATTTCAATTTGGGCCGCATCTCTTGTGAGAATTTCTAGAGCCTTCCTTTTGTCGGTTCTTAAAAGATTTTAGACGGGATAGATTCTTGTTGGCACCGAGATGGCCATCCCTTGTGGTGACAGTAACGGAGGTATT
>Ga0325404_1004364_pt1 | contig 15042 bp, 8 predicted proteins | sample PopdelMetagenome_18_FD_205664 | JGI IMG/M metagenome (GOLD analysis project Ga0325404, IMG submission 205664) | Populus deltoides microbial communities from Bellville, Georgia, United States - Xylem-Control-R1 | ecosystem: Host-associated > Plants > Phyllosphere > Stem > Wood/Secondary xylem... | reverse complement strand
ACCCGGGTCTTGGACCGGGCCGAATCTAAAAACTATGCTATTTTGCATATTTTATACACTAAAATAGTGTTAATTTAAAGGAAATTCGATGACAAAGTTAATAAACCTCAATGTTTTCAGTCTAATGTCCATATTTATGTACTAAAAGGACATTAATTTGAAAATATTCGATAAAATCATCGACGAGCATTGACAAAAAGATCTTATTGAAAGGTTTTTGAAATATTTGGAGCCTAATTAATAAAATTTATAGATTTGGTAGAGTGGCTGCAACATGCAACGTGTAATTCGAGTTCGGCTCTAGCTTGTCTTTAAGGCAATTAAAGCCCAAAACAAACATAGCTTTGGCCCATAAGATTAGCCCACAGAATTTCAACACCAGCAAACGTTAACGTAGTGGAGAAGGAAAGGGAATACCAACTGCCCGTTTAGTTCGCCACTGACAAGTAATAACAAAACACGGGATACCTGAGATAAAAAAATTTGCTTTTTTTTTTTTTTTAATTTTAAATTTAAATTATATAGTTATTAATTTAAAAACATGTAAGATTAATTAAGATATACACAAACTAACAAACTAGCCCGAATACTCATATTAATAAAAAAAACACAGCATAACATCAATTTTAAAAGAGTACCAGTGGTTTTTTTAAAAAAATATTTTTTATTTATAATTAAATTAATATATCTTTTAAATTTGTTATTAATATTAGTTTATTAAAATAATTTTAAAATAAAAAATAATTTTAAATAAAAAAATTTATTTATTTTTAAATACTTTTAAAGCATCAAAATAAAGTAAAAGCTAAACTCGTACAACTCCTCCACACACGCGCACATAATATAAGAATTCCTTGTCATCGTGTTTTCCGTTCCAGTGTCGGAACACAATTTCCATAGGAGAAAGGAAAAAGAGATACAGAAATGGCGTTGAGGCTGAGCTCAAGAGATGTAGCTGGATTCAAATTCCTCTTCTTTCTAGCGACCATCTTCAGTCTCATATCGGTTCTTGTTTACTCCACAATTCACATGAAATTCATCACGCCTCTCGAGATCGACGCCCCTCTCGATCGCTTCTCCGAGGCCAGAGCCATCCAACATGTTGCAGTTCTAACCAAAGACGGCCGTCAAGTCAGTCCCCCCCTCACTGTCTTTGCATGTATATAATTATTTAATTTTCTTTTAATTGTCTTTGACTTTGAAAAACTAAAGGAAGGGCGTCCCGGATTAAGAAAAGCGGCGGTGTATATTAAAGAACAGTTAGAAATGCTAAAGGAGAGAGCTGAATCCAATATCAGGTTCGCCGGTATGGTTCGGTTTTTAGAGAGAATTTAACTATGAGTTTGGTTTATTCACCCTTGTCATTTTTTTTAAACTTTGCAGAATTGAGGTTGAAGAGGCAACTGTTAATGGTACATTTAATATGATGGTTCTAGGGCACAGCATGTCTTTCTCTTATAGAAACCATATAAATATTGTTGCCAGGTAATCTCTTTACTTCTTGCTGAAATTCGATTGCCTGTTTGAGTCTGTGTTTCATGTCCTGACGTTCAATTAGTGTTAGTTAGAATCATCCGAGGAATGAGACTTTTTTCCCCATTAAGTATGAGTGTAGTTACAATTAGCTTTCATTCGGGGACCGGTATTTTTCTGTGGGATTTTCTTACATCCTCCAAGGAACCTTGTGTCTTCCATTTCAATGGAATGGGCCATATACCTTTGTCAAGATATTGTGGTCCTGGAGTTATTACATATAAGTTATCCAGCACCGAATCTGGTAGGAATAATAAAAATCAAAGCCAAGGTTGGTTGGTGAGCCTGGTGACAGGAGACTATCTAGCTTGTCATTTTCTGGGTTAAAGATTTTTTTGTTTCAAAATGTCATGGCCTAAATGCTGAACTATTGACCCTACTTGTTCGGATGGGTGTTCACACCCCAAAGTGTTCTCCGACTGCATGCATACATCTGTAAGTAACTTAGTGCAACATGGAAAATTTCACTTAAAGGAATCAGACATTTAAAACTTCGCTGTTCACTGCTGGAACTAAAGCCAGGAAGCTGAATCATGTGAAGGGAAAATGTTAAATTTTTTTTTCTTCTTACCTCAGAAAATAACAATAAAGGTACCACATTATGTTTTTTATGCAGGGTCTTCGATTACAGTTCCTAACTACTATGTTTTATTAGTTATAGAATTGATAGGTTAGGAAATGGGAAAATAGGCTTTAGGTGGGTAATGGGGTGTGTTTAGCTTAAGGTTGTGTTCTAGAAATGTAAATGAACAAGGAACTAGGCTCAAGTAGGCTAAAAAGGAAGAAAGCAAACCTAGCATCACACTAGGGCTCCTAGAAATCACTCCTATGAATTATTAGGCATCACACCGAAGATAAGATGCATCACACATCTAAACCTTAAAGGCTTAAATCACTTGTACTTTACATATGTGGTATTATAATTGGCTATACTGTGTATGCCTTGTGACATGACAAAGGTTGTATTTTTATCTTACATTTTTGGAAAACACCATTGTGGACTAACTTTTACTTAATGACAGGATATCGTCAGCAGATTCGCAAGAAACTGACCCGTCTGTTTTAATTAATGGCCATTTTGATAGTCCTCTTGGTTCACCAGGAGCTGGTGATTGTGGTTCATGTGTTGGTGAGTAATTATATATCTTAACCACTTGGACTGCCTTAAATATCTCAAACGTACTTGTTGATTATGAATTTTCATGCTTAGTCATTTCCGTTTGCATGTTTGATTGTTTTGCAGCATCAATGCTGGAATTAGCTAGAGTTACTGCAGAATCGGGCTGGATTCCTCCTCGACCTATTATTTTTCTTTTTAACGGCGCAGAAGAACTTTTTATGTTGGTATAGGATCTAATCACAAGCAATATTACTATGTGATTAGCTTTTTAAAACACTTCTCGAGGTTTCCATTGTGGACCAATCATATTTCTGAAGATATTGAATGCAGTTTTCTTTTTCCTACTTTGTTAGACAACCTCGACAAATATCTAGTAAAAAAAACATTTAATAGACCATTATTTCACTATTTATTTTCTATTTTACCTCTCTCATTTTCAAGACTAAAAGAGGTTGGTTGATTATGGTGTTTCAGGGTGCACATGGCTTCATGAAGACACATAAATGGCGTGATTCAATTGGAGCTTCTATAAATGTGGAAGCATCTGGGACATCTGGACCTGGTAGGATGTGATCCAATTTGAATGTTACTTTTCTTCAGCCTTTTTAGAATGCATATGGTACATTGACTCAATGATTTGGAGAAAAGGGAACTGGATTTAGAGAAGAAAATGTAAAGCAGCCTGTGAACTACATGACATACAACTTCTTTCTTACATCATGATTGATCCAGGAAGCATCTTAAATTTAGTTCAACGTAAATTCACATAATATCATAATGATTTTACCATGTTCTTGACATCACTCACTTCCTAAGCTGCCAGATATGGAAATATAAGAAATGAATTGAAACTTTATCTGTTGTTAGTTGGTAACATATGTTTTCGACCTTTTCTAATGGTCCTGAGTTGCTTGTAATGGTCCTGCTACTCTGTGCTAATGTGAATACTGTTGTATTAACAGATTTAGTCTGCCAATCTGGACCTGGGTCTTGGCCTTCTCAATTATATGCAGAGTCTGCAGTATATCCCATGGCACATAGTGCTGTTCAGGTTTTCTTTTCTTTTCTTGGTTTTGAAAATTAACTTCAAAACATTCTGATGAGTGTTTTATATGATTACTTGTAAAGGAAACAGGCAAACAAATAACATTCATATAATTTTGTTTCACATCATTTGGGCCAGGATAAAACCCTCCTAACATATTAATGTGGCTTATCCCAATACCTATCTGCTGCGCTTGACTGCTGTTTGCATTTAATTGTTTCAATTCTAGTGATCTATTTCTCTATGTAGGACGTCTTTCATGCTATTCCTGGAGATACAGATTACAGAATATTTTCCCATGATCATGGAAACATTCCAAGCCTGGATATTATCTTTCTTCTTGGTGGTTATTACTACCATACATCCTATGATACATTGGACAAATTACTGTATGCTTTACTTCTGCCATTTCGTCATATAAATATTTCATTGGAATTCTTTTGTCACTTTATTCTTAAACGCATCCTCTTATGCATCTGCATGTACTCACACCAGACCTGGGATCATGCAAGCACGTGGAGACAATTTGTTCAGCATACTGAAAGCCTTCACAAATTCTTCTAAGCTACAAAGTGCTCGAGAGAGAGAATATCTTAAAGCTTCAATCAATGACTACAAGGATGAGAGGGCTGTTTTCTTTGATTTCTTATCATGGTTCATTGTATGCTGCAAAATTTATGATATCTGCTCTATCCAATTTCATTATTTGTACTTAAATTTTAACTTATTTATGACTTACTGTGTGATCTTATTGTGAACTTGATTAATTCATAACATTGTCCTTATATCTTTAATGTTTTTTTTTCCAGATATTCTATTCAAGAAGGGTAGCTCTGGTACTTCATAGTATTCCCATTGTCATTTTTCTTGTCATGCCATTCCTTTTGCATTTTTGGGATTCTAGGTCACGTTCTTGTTTTGCAACCTTCTATGATTTTGTGAAAGGTTAACTCTCTACTGCTGGTTTCTATATGAATTTTTTTCATCTGAATCTCCATGCTCTGATACCCCATACACACAACACAAGACATGCATATTGAAGATTTTGTGAATAATACTCAGAATTTGTTTACTTTCAAGGAATGCTTTTCCATGCTGCTGGAATTATATTGGCTATTATTTTCCCAGTTATCTTTGCCACTGTGAGACTGTTCTTCACTAGTTATGCGATGAGCTGGTGAGTTTGTTCTCTGTTTCTTTTCTTTTATTCTCCCTGGAATTTCAAACGGGAAAAATTTCACCAGTTGTGAGCGTGGGGTCTCCATAACTGCTGGTCATGGTCTTTTTCAGTAGTTTCATTGTATTCAACAGAAATATGAACTTCTATAGGATGATGATGTTATAATGATGAACTTCCATGGGACACCATGAATGTCTTCTGTTACTCAGAAGTAACTAGAGAATGATGTTATAACTGTTGGTCATGGTTCTCTTTGACATGCAAGATTCTAATGCAGGTTTGCACGTCCATACCTGGCATTCCTGATGTTTGTCCCAAGCTCAGTTGTTGGTTTGCTGATTCCAAGAACTGTTTGGGGTTGTTCCCCCCCCTCACAAGATGTTTCAGTCATCAATAAATCAGAGGTACAATTAGATATCATATAATTTTCAATTGATTACTTATTCAGGCCATGCTTGTTACATTTAACACACATGAGTAGAAGTGCTTGCAAATCGGGATTTTTTCTAGCTTTACATTCTAGGTTGCATATTCATTTGGAATATATCTTTGGTTACTAATAAGAGTGAAGATACCATTTAATATGGTATTCAAGTTGTGCAGCAACATTTACTGGCTTCATCAATGCAAAGAAATTTCAAAATAATTGATCTGAATGCAAGTCTGCATCAAAATATGAGAAAATAAGATGAAAACCAATTTATTAGGAATTGAAAACCAATACAGAAACATGATCAGAAGATAAGTTGTTTTCATAAATGGGGAAAGAGGTCCTCTGATTGCTATGGATGAGCAAACATTTGATATGCGTGGCATTTAGTAGAGATCAGTGGCCAATTTATGGTCACTTTCTTTACTTTTACTACTGTATTGTTGAGCTTCTCATTTAATAGAGCCTCATTGAAAAGTAAAGCATTAATTGTAATCTTAGGTCTAATTAGGATATTTGATAATTGTAAAAAGCTCTCCAAAATTGAATTGCTGAAAACTATTTTGTTGAATGAAAACTGTTTTCTTGAATTGCATCAGCTACTTTATATGAAAGATGGACACGTTTTACTTCTCTCTTGTAAAAGTTTGTTTCTTTCCTTATGATGTTAACTATGGGTCATTGCTTGGCACAATGGTAAAAATAAACTCGTGGCTTGCAACCAACAAGGTTGCGTTTTGAGCCCTGAGAACAGCAGGCAACTTCATGTTAAAAGGTAGAATGGCAAGATTGCTTCCAAATTCTCTTTCCAAGACTCCCCTTTAATGGGTCAAATTGCAATCTTCATAAGATAAACTTTACATAAAATATGCAATCCCACCACATTTGCTAGTGATTTGATTCATTGGACTCTTTGATTTGCGTTGTATGGCTAATCATATATTTCCCCCCTTATTTTAAATTGCTTGGTAGAATTATGCCTTACTTGGAGTTTGTTGGAGTTGTGTATGCGTCCTCTGGATGGGTGTTAAATCTAATGCAGGAGCACCATCCATCACTGAAGCTAGCAGATATCTGAAATGGAGTGTATTTTGTAGGCTCTATCTGAAGAAGCAAGGTTTTGGGGAGCATTTGGATTTTATGCTTGCATAACTTCGGTATTCAGTTTACTATTTAGAAGAAATCTTTGTGGCTTCTAGATTTTGGTAATTTCAAAAATTTGCTAACTATAGTGAAGGCAGGCCTATCTGGTAGCTGGGCTCGGTGGAGGGTTTCTGACCTTTATTGTGTTGGCATCTATGCTTCCTGCATGGATCTTCTTTTCCCTTTCTGTCAAGTCCTATGATCATCATCAATCACCCAGGTACTGATTTTGATGGATCACAATCAAATTCCTTCTTGTGAATGTTGGCTTGAATTTTTCTTCCCATCTGCTTATCATGTAGAAGTTGCATGTATCTCGTTTCTGGTTTCTGATGTTGTATTTGGAGACTCCTTAAATTTGTTAAGATGTTAATATCTCTTACAGCGACTTTGAAATGCTATCTTTTCTCTACATGTTGAAGCATGCCTCAAAATATCAGCTCTTGGGTGATTCATGTCTATTTCTGTATCCCAAGTATGCGAGGCGTTTACCTTTGGCGAGTTTTTAATAAATTTTAGTACACTGCAATGGTAGTAGCCTCAAAATATAAGCTCTGGCTGATTTTTCACCATTCAAGTATGCTGGACTTCCATTTTAGTAACCCTTTAGCATTGTTTTGGAGCCTCCCTGGAAGATAGGCGTGTTGTCATCTTCAAATGTCTTTCAGATTTCTTTACAACACACATCATGTTGAACCTAACACAACAGTTGCCATCAAGCTGTCCTTCCTTACAACGTTAACTTTTTGAGAAGAGGCTTCAATTAATTGAAAGACAATATCAAATATTCTATTGCTGAATTATTTTCAAGAACCGCTCCTTGTGATCCACTTAATTGACTGTTGATTCTGTTGAAATGCATCATGTTGTTTTCTGCTGCTCATGGTTTGGGCTGTTGTTTCATTGGATCCAAAGTGCTGCTTGTTGATGGCATGTCTTAGAACTGTGGAACATTTTGAGAGTTCACACCTTGTTTCTCTGTTTTTTTTTTTTTTTTTTTTTTTTTTGTGGGTCGGATCTTTTGGCACTTATTTCCTTTATTATTTTTAAGTGTTTTCTTTCATTTTTTCTTTTTGTTTACAAGAAGACTTGAAACTGTCTTGCAGGAGATTAATGGTGATAGCCTGCCAAATGGAACTATAGATTGTTGTCTCTTTGCTCTTTTTTCTCACATTAAAGTCCTTTTTTTTCTGTATTTTAGTGACTTTCTAATTGGAAAAAAGGTGGTAAATGGCAGTGAAATAAACAGAAATGGTCTGACTGATGCTCTTTCTTTCAGGCCAGCAGTTTTTTATGTAATACCTCTAATTCCATGTCTCACTTACTCAGCATATTTTAGTGGATCTGTAATCCAATTTTTGATCGAGAAGATGGGTATGATAGGTTTTCTCCCACCTCCCTATGGTTAGTATTCCTGACTATTTATTCTGATGTCATTTATATGCCTTTTCAATTGGATTATTTCCGGTTTTTCTTCTGAACTTGAGACACTGGCAAAACTGTTGAATCAATATTTGCTCATTTCTCACATTTTAATTGTAAAATTGAATTTTGTATAAATAATACTGTCAGTAAATGCAAATTGCGTACTACAAGAGGTTTATCAATACTCTTTTCACCTTTTGTTGAATTCATGGACTCGGAGATCCTGGTATTTTTTCTACACTGCTGATTGTCAAGAACTTTTGGATAGGTGTAAAAAAGGAAGAATTGGCCTGTTAGTAATTTCGAACTGATTGTTAAATGAATTATCCTTTCTATATATTTTTTCTGTCGTAGGTTCTAATATTAAGAATTCTTGATATAACGTTTCATTTTGTTGAATAAACTTTATTATTGACTGCTTTCATTGAATATCATATGGTTGTACTTGCAACTTCCCCATGGCTAAAAGAGGATGGTGAACTTATCTCTTTAAAATTTCTTTTTTGTACTCTTGTCCCGATGACTTTCAAGTATGCCACACCACAGGGTAGTTTTATTTCCAGTAGTCAATAATCTACTGAAGAATCATTATGGTTGTTTTGTACCATTATAGTTGAGCAATCAATTATATGCTCTGAAGTGAAGAGTGGATTATGATTATTAGATCCATATTTGCAGGGTATTATGTTGCTGATGTTTTCGTGGCAGCAACAATTGGCGTTGCAACTGGTTTGTGTGTGGGCCCAATAATACCTGTGTGCAGTCACTGGTTAGCTCGGTCTTCAATCGTGCAGCTCTTGTTGCATGTTAGTGTGCTTGCTCTGGCTTTGTCATCTCAATTCTTTCCATACAGCAATCTTGCACCAAAGAGGGTTGTTTTTCAGCATACGCTTGTTACTACAGGTATGAAGATGAGAGCACTTGATCTTTAAAGCCGTTTAAAACTTTAGTGAGTTAGAACTGCTAGACAGCAATTGATGTGTGAATAGGAACAGAGTTCAATTATTAGCTCTGTTATTAGCTTCTTGATTTGTTCTGATTTCTAAAGCCCCCTTTCTCATCCATCTTGCCTGAAAACGTCTTTTTCTTGTGTTGATTGACAGATGCGAATAGGATTGTGAACTCCAGCTATGGATTTTCTGTTTTAGATTCCAATTCTTTATCATTTCTTTTCAAATATGCTCCTGAAGTGGCAAAGGGACTGCATATGGGCCAAGAGTTATCTTTTGAAACTGCTAGTATGTCTCCCCGAGAGACCTGGTTGGTAAGCAAATTTTGCCCTTGATGTGTGTTGCTAATGCTATGCCAAATTTATATTTTGAGGTGGCTCTTTTGCCTCGTCAAGATACAACAAGTTATAAAACTTGCAAGGGCATCCACAACAGATGGGTGGTTTAAATCTGGAAGCACGTGATAATTTCCTTTTAATTTGTTAATCTTTCGTCTCTCCCCAACCTGGGGCATTTTTCATAAGAGCCTTGTTGAAACAAATGGGGGATGGTATCCTATTCTGAACACAGAAGTTATGTCAGGTTTTCTCAAATTCCATTGGAGCGGTAGATTTAATTTTTGTGCCCAGCAAGGGCAAGTTACTTCGTTTTCAATTACATGTTCTATAATGATAGTAAATCCTTCAAATTCAAAGATAAACCTTTATTTTTTGTAACTTTCTTTCTTTCTTTAATTTCTTTGGCAGGGAATTTTTCCAGTGTCTCTTTTGTTTTCGCAAAGCTTAAAGTTCCCTGCAAGGAGTGATGGCGTTTTTAAACAATATAGATATTTCCCCTACTTATCTACTTACAAGCCACATACCATCTCCAGTGATAGATCTCGGAGAGTTTACTTGGAATTTTCCTTGGGGTAAGTAGAATGAACTAATGGTCATGGAAGTGCATGAAAAGTTGTTTTGTGCTCCAAAAATCTACTTCTTTGAGTTTGTGCATCCTCAGTTTGGAGGGATAGGATGTGGGTATGCTCATAGTTCAACTGTATGCTCAGCAAGTAACTGTTGGGCATTTTTTGACAATAGCACAGTGCACGCGCTAGGGGGAGGAATTCAAACCTGGATTATTGCAGGCGAGGGTATGCTGTCTAGCTCAGCTGCACCCACTCATCTGAAACCATGGGACCATGTTGAAAGATCTCGATGTTGCTTTAACAAAATTACTGCTCTTTCAAATGAACAAACTGTCTATATGTTTCTTGCCTGATTTGAATATACATATAGCGGGTAAATATGTGTTTTTGCACTGTATGTTTAATGGATAATTGGTAGATGTTCTATAAATCCCAGACATGGGGCAAAAAACTTGAAGTGTCTACAACAGGGATGCTATTTGACTGCATAGGAGTGAAACAACTAAAAAAAGTTAAGTTTAAAATTCAAATCTAACCTTGTGTTCTCATGAAATCTTGTGTGCGTATGTTATATCCTAGAGCATATATTTCTTTTTTAACATTTTTTATTCAGATGTGTGGGTTTTTATCTTCATACGTTGTGTCTTTTCAGTGATTTGGAGGAGGTTTGGGTTGCAGTCCTTAACATCACCGGTCCTTTATCGAGCTGGTCATTTGCAGACAACATGCTTCCAGGTATGAAATTTTAAGATTCAACTTTTGCTTATGAGCATTTTGCTTTGTTGTACAAGCAATCACCCCGGAAATCGCACAGATCCTGAAACAGTGGAAGGTGGTCCGCCATCCTACATATTGAGACTTAGTGGAACCAGCCAAGCAAACTGGACTTTCTGGTTAGAGGTAAAGTTCTGTCCTTGATTTGGTTAGGCTACAAAGATGATCTTTTTACACAGTTCAATTCTGTTTTCTGTTCTCTTTGGAAATAACAGGCCAGCAGTTCTGATGATTTAAGGGTGGAAGTTGCTGTGGTAGACCAAGTTTTAGATGATGAGGCACAGAGGTTGAAAGGCCTTTTCCCAGACTGGGCAGATGTCACTGCTTATTCTAGCTTTATGTCCAGCTACATTTTCTAATCCTCTGGATTTTTGAACTTCCAATGTATTAACTTTGCCCGAAAATTATATAGACCCAGATGATAACCATCGCAAATATCGTTCAAAATTAAATTTGCAGAAAAATACAAAGCGGCATGGCCATCATCCTGAAGCTGTTGTGCTCCAAAACATAGCCAGAAACACCATTTTTCAGCTATCATTAGTTCGACGAACGATCGACCAAGAACTATATACACCAACATTAATCGAATCATCTTCAACTGGTTTCAGGTTCCAGCATTCTGAGCCTCTTCCACTTGCTAGTTCTGAAAATTGGGATATCAATAGTTATTTGAGTTGGCTATTTTAATAAAAAATAGAAAATTAAAAAACCAAGCAAGTAATGGATAGGATTAATGTCAGCCATGCCCTTTGTGCAAGTGTGCTTGACTATAAGCTTGTTGATCAATAAATCTCATTGGCTTATAAAAAATATTAGTAATATTAATTTTATATATATATATATATATTCTTACCAGTAGATGCTCCTTAATTACAAGAAACTAAGGAAGCTTCAAATTCGAATTAATTATATTTCTTTAATTTTTTTGAATTCGAATTTTGGAATCAATAATTAAATATTTTTATTAAATATTCTTCAATATACTATATTGATATAGGGATGTAGCTTTAAAATCGTTCAGAAGAGAATTTAGACATAACCTTTGACATCAAATAAAAAGATATGTATGAAAGCATGAATTATCTTATGTAAGAAGAAGAAAAAAACTTCTTAATTAGTAGGCTATTGGATCTTTTATGTGCTCTAAAAGCCTATTTGGCCTGATATTATGTTTTCTGAAAATATTTTTCTATTTAAAAATATATTAAAATATTTTTTAAAATTTTTTCTATTTTTAATATCAATATATTAAAATTATTAAAAAATACTAAAAAAAATATGTTTTTTAAATGAAATCTACTCAACACCTAAAAAAGAAAAAGAGGTGGGCTTCAGAAGACAAGCTGAATAAAAAAAAAACCCCAAGCCCAAAAGGAGCAGCGTTGAAGTCAGTCTGCAGCAGGAATTAGGGTTTCTTTCACTTAGAAACCCTATATAAACCGCACTCAGCAGTCTCTCCGCCTCTTCTCTGCTAGAGCCACCAAATCAACGTATCTCCAACTTCGACAAGGCAGAAGGTGCAGCCACCATGGTACGCCACCGCTTCTCTTTCCCTTTCTTTCTCACATTGAATCTCCACATCACTAAATCACATTATGTCCCTTGTTTTTCTTTTCTCAGGTGAAGTACTCTAGAGAGCCTGATAACCCCACCAAATGTAAGTCAACTAATGTTCTTCCATTTGGGTTTCCCGAGCGTGCTTATCACTGAAGGAGATCTTAACTTGATGTTATTGTGTCTGATGTTTTTGCAGCTTGCAAGGCAAGGGGCTCTGACCTCAGAGTTCACTTCAAGGTATTATGTGTAGAGTTTTGATGGGTTTTTTTTTGTATGGCCGTTGTTATCTGAAGAACAAAAAAAGTTGATTTATTAGTAAAAACCTGATGAAAAAAGCAGGGGTCTGTTGCCTGTGTGAACAGGTCTCTCGTAAACTTCAGGGAAATCAGTTTCATTGTTATTGGGTGAACCTCTGTGTTTTTTCTTTGTGGCTGAAGGTTCAGTAAACGATGGCACATTTTCTAACTAAAATTGTGTTTAAATGAATAGTTTTTTATAGGTTTGATTAATTAATATACGCTTTTTGGCTTATGCTGGTGTTAAATGATTTTTTGACCTGTTTTTGCTTTTGTTGAAGAGCTATTTGATGTAGAAGCTGCTGAATTCCATGTTTTTTTCCTCGCTCCTTCAGGAAACAACATAACGAAATTATATTTATATTGTGGCTTTATCTATTTGTTACTTGGACTATGAAGTCTTAAATTTAATAATTACGAAGCATTGGTTAGGTTATCCGACCTTTCATGTATAGTTAGTTGTATCGTCTGTTGTTGACACTTTGAATTAAGGATAAAGGAAATCTCTTTCCTGTTAAATAAGATCATGTGGAAGATTTGAGAAATGAGGTTTTGAATATTTCATCAACAAGAAATGGAGACACTCGATGTTTTTCTTCATTTTGTCTATGATTGACATGTTTTGGTTGTAACTGACAAAAAAACCCCCCATTTTTTCTGTTCTGATTCTTATCCTGATGAAAAAAGCAGGGTCTTGTTGCCTTTTTGTGAACAAGGCTCTCGTAAACTTCAGGAAAATTAATTGCATTGTTATTGGGTGAACCTCTGTTGTTATTGGTGGCTTAAGGTTCAGTAAATGATGGCACATCTGTTTTCATGTTGATGTTTCTCCATGCATGTTTGAAGTGATGGTTCTCGTTTATAGCTGTATTGATTTCTATCAATTGATGCTCGGGCCATTGCTTCTGATTAGCTTTGTCCCTCAATTGCTTTAAGTACTGCATTTTAAAAACTAGTTAGTCATAGCATGCATTGGATGATCTTGATTGTAATTATGTTTCCTCCATTGATAGGTTTTCTAAGCTTGTTTTGACATGTGCATCCTTTTTAATGTCATGCAGAATACAAGAGAGACAGCTTTTGCTCTAAGGAAGTTGCCTCTGGTCAAGGCCAAGAGGTATTTGGAAGATGTTATGGCTCACAAACAGGCCATTCCATTCCGACGTTTCTGTGGTGGAGTTGGGCGTACTGCACAAGCAAAGAACAGGCACTCTAATGGACAAGGACGATGGCCTGCCAAGTCTGCCAAGTTCATCTTGGATTTACTCAAGAATGCCGAGAGCAATGCTGAGGTACATCTATCTTCTTATTGGTCTTCACTTTCTCATCATCTTCTGCTTGCCATTTTACTGACATTACTTGCTTTTCCAGGTCAAGGGTTTGGATGTGGATGCACTCTACATTACTCACATCCAGGTGAATCAGGCACAGAAGCAGAGACGTCGTACTTATCGGGCGCATGGAAGAATTAATCGTAAGCTTGTTTTGATTAGATTCGTATTAGTTAATCTTACAAGTACATTTCCATCTGTATTCACAGGAATCTTTTTTTTCCTTTCCAGCTTACATGTCCAGCCCTTGCCACATTGAGTTGACTCTATCTGAAAAGGAAGAGCCAGTTAAGAAAGAGGTAAATTCATTTCTTTCTAATTGGTAGATGGTTTAATTAATATACTAGTGTTTTTTGGACCTTTCTAATTCTGTGTACTTGTATTGCAGCCTGAGACCCAGCTAGCGACCAGCAAGTCAAAGAAGTCTCAAGCCTCCTCTTGAGTGGCGATCTTAGTTCAGTGTGGATCCCCTTTTGATTTCTGTGTTTTTTTCTTAAGAAGGATTTTGTTGCGTATCTTATAGAATGATCAGATTTTTAGATGTACTGGACATCTTGTATGTTGATTTCGAATTATGTTTAGTTCTTTGTTCTATGAGAAATGTCCTGGCGAGTTTATTTGAAGTCTATTTTCATCACAGTTTTTATCGTAAATTGACAAATAGTCCTTGATAATGGTAATGATCGGCCGTTTGTGAACCACCGTGTAGTTTTCCATCCCTGATGTGCCCTTAGGAGTGAGAAACCAGTTTCGATTTGAAAATTATCCAGATTGTCAGACTTATGTCCCCTTGTTCTTGTAGTGGTAGTGGTAGTTTGTATTAATCAAAGTGTCGTTGTTGACCTGGTTTCCAGGGTCTCAAATCGTTAAATGTTTATTTTTGATCTCCCTCGCCTTGTCCCTTGCTGCCTTTTCCAGTTCTGTGCTTTGGGGGATTTGGAAATGTATTGAGCCGAATGAACTTGGTCCGCTACTCGAAACGAATCGAAGTTTTTTATACCATTGAAAATCTGTTTTCGTACAAAGGTGGCTTTCTGCCCCCATTAGAATATAGAGTGAACTAGATTATTTACAGTCCTGTGTTAAGCGGTGTGCCGGGGGAAAAAAGTCGGTGATGCAATCGGCATAAACCTTATTGAGCAAAAAAAATATTGATAAAACAATAAGGCAATGAAACTAAAATTCAAACAAATCAAATATGAAAAAACAAAATTAAAAAAAAAAACCGGATTTGAGCTTACTTGAATGAGAATGCTAAATATGACAACTTGATATATAGCATGACAAATATGAAAGTTATTTGTAAACTTGAGTGAGCTTGAGATAAGTTAATATAAATTAACAAAAA
>Ga0325404_1004360_pt1 | contig 15046 bp, 6 predicted proteins | sample PopdelMetagenome_18_FD_205664 | JGI IMG/M metagenome (GOLD analysis project Ga0325404, IMG submission 205664) | Populus deltoides microbial communities from Bellville, Georgia, United States - Xylem-Control-R1 | ecosystem: Host-associated > Plants > Phyllosphere > Stem > Wood/Secondary xylem... | reverse complement strand
ACATAAGGCAAAGCACTGGTTATCAGTATGTTTCGCTTTCCCGGGATCGGTAGCTTCGGGACCGGCCGATCGAGATCTCCCATGATTGTGATAGCTTAGCTGCTGGCTAGGGTTTTAGTTCTGTGTTAGCGATTTGGGGTTTCTAAAAGAAGAGAGGAGTCAGAATCAACGAGTGGCTACAAAAGTAAGCCAGCATGCGTAGGGTAATGCAGAAATGAGTGGGGTTCCAGTAATTTAGCTTTTTACCCTCGGTTTTTTCTTGAAAATTACGAGAAGCTGTTACGCGCATGTTTTGACAGGTCAATAACAAAAATTTAACCACGAAAATGATTTGGAAAGTAGTTTTCTTGTTTCATCCCTTCTTTTCTTATTTATTCATAGGTCTTAAGCTTCATAACTGTGTTTAAATTTATTATTTATTCATAGGATAACTGTGTTTAAATTTATTTTCTATAAAATTATTATAATGTGAAAAATATGTTAGGATATTGGATCGATTCTTAATCTTAAAAAAAAAATAACTTGATTTCATTTCTTACAAAAATAAAAAATAAATAAAAGAATCAAAATTGATAGTAAGTAGAAAATACAAGATTTTTTCCCTCCATTGTTCATAAAGTGTCTTTCTAAAATCTCTTGTTTGGAAATATTTTTTATTTTATTTTTAATCTTTTTAGTTTTAAATTTTTATGTTTTGATCCAAAACTTTATTTTATTTATATTTTAATTCATGAGTTTGAGGGAGAAAAGAGAGTTGTTGAAAAACAACACAGAAGATAAAAAGTAGTTGATTGGCTAGATTCCATTAACAAAATAGCTAGATTTAGTGTCATCATGTTCCTCTTGACAAGATGAGCATTATTGAGGTGTTTTTTTAGCTTTTAAATTGCTGGAAAAAAGAAGGTGGGGATGAGAAATTTTTTTTATGTAATTTTATAGTTTTAACCAATTTTAAAGGTGTTTTGAGTCGAGAAATTAGTCTATTAAGATTCAAAAGGTATTTATTATGTGTTTTTAGGTTAAATTTGATTCAAAAATGATGTTTTTAATTCAAAAAACATCAACCTGATTTTTTGTTCATCCCTTTGAAGCTCAAAATATAAACAAGTAAATAACACATCGTCTGTTTTTTTTTTTTAAAAAAAGGCTCATATTGTCATCTATCCATGCACAAAAAAAAGGGCTAGGCGCATCAACTTTCTTTCCACTAGGCCAAGCATGCAAGCCCATCTTTTTGGCTCTGACCCTTTGTAAACTCCCAACTAATTTTGTCTTGAAATATTAAAATTTTAATCTAAATATAAAATGGGTTAAATAAAAATTTAAAAATTGAAATTTAATGTCAAGGAAAAATTAAAAAAAAAAGGAGAGAGGTGTTGTGACAGTAAATAAAGGAGAGAAATTAAATTAAAAACTTTAGGACAAATTAGGATTATATATAAAAGACGGATTAAAGTGTAAATAAGGAAGAAAAACAGCTAGAACAAAAGAAGGGGAGAAATAATGAGTTTTTTTTCAAAAATATTCTTAGAGAAAGCACAAAATAATTTAGGGAATTAAAGGGAGATTGAGAGAAACATCCACCACCATATCTTTAAATACATAAATAAGATAGAAAAGTGAAGGAAATCAAGGGGAAATCAATGCATAGTCACGACAACAAGAGGTTTTAAAGAGGATCTAAAATTTTTTGATTGGTTGAGATTTGAAGACTAGATTAGTATTTGGTAAGGAGTTCTAAACTTAATCTAACAATTTTGTACAAAATGAATAACAATTGAGGTAGAAATTATGAAATTAACGCTAGGGTTTATAGTGGAATTCTGGAGAAAATGTAAATTAACCATAAATTGATCAAATTGAGTTTCATTAGGTTGTGTTAGGTGTTAAATATGGTAGAAATGATGACAAAAGTCATAGTGTTTCTAAGGGTTTAATGGTCGGCAAATAGGAGACCAAATTGCATGTACTAGAATTGTGTTAATTGTTATGTTATAAATTGATGTGTAAGTTATTTGACATTTTTTGAAAGAATAGGAAAATATAAGATTATAGATGTTTAAAATTTAATGATGTAATTTGTTGGATTGATTAAGTTCTTGGAGAATCTGTATTAGAAGTCGTATTATTAGTGGTCCAATTGATGAATTTAAGGCCAACCATGAATTTTTAAATCATGAGTGGTCGGCCATGTTAGTGTAATTGGGGAAGTTTTGGAATTTGGGTATGTTTTGGTGTTTTATGGTGTGTTGAATTTTAATTATATATAATATGATTATGATTAGTATAATTAGGTTTGGATTATGACCATTCAAGTTGAGTGTTGATGTATAAATTTTTGTTAGTGTGTTTAGGAGGATGTGTATGTTAAATTCCTATGAAATTGATGAGTTGAATTAGTGATCACAAAGTGTTTGATAAAAGTTTAGATATAATATTATTGATAAAATATTAAACATTAGAAATTGTTGATGAGAAGTTAGAGATTAAAATTGTTGACGAAAATGTTAGGGCCTGAAAATAAATGTGTGGAAGCCAAAGTGACATAATATGTATAAATATCAAATAAAAGTTTAGGTTGGAAGGAAATGAGTTCTTGGGAAGACAAAGATAGCAAAATAGGTATAAATGAATCAAAATAACTGGAAAATGATTTGAATTGAATATATTCTATGTATTTGAGAAATATATGTTGGATGTAAAATGGTAGTAACAAAATGTGAAATTGAATATTAAATACAAGTTGAAAATATGAGTAAAATGAGAATTTAAACTAAAATAAGAGTTAAATTGATTAAAGTAAACTTAAAATAATATTATGTAGAATGAGCATATAATGGAAGAATAATATAATATACTTGTTGATACAGGAGAGGTCACGAGAGTTGTGTAGTAGTAAAGAGATACTACTCGAGCTCCGATAGCTGGTAGGTGTCATACACTTTGTCATTTTCTTCCTTAGTTTATATTGTATTATGTTGGAAATGTTATGATATATCAAACTTAAATTGCGGTTTATGATGAAAGAATTAGTTTCCCAATAATGGGACTAATGTCCGATAATAGGAGAAGGAATCAGTTTCTCAATGATGGGACTAATGCCCGGTAATGAGCGAAAGAATTAGTTTCCTAATGATGGGATTAATGCTTAGAATAGGCGAAGGAATTAATTTTCTAATGATGGGAATGGGACTGATGCTCGATAATGAGAGAAAAAATTAGTTTTTCGGTAACGGGACAAACATCGCTGAAAGATATAAGGGGTTAGTTTTTCCTGATACTAGAACTAACACATGATACTAAGAGATGGGATTAGATTCCCGTAAATGAAATTAATACAGAGGGAATAGTTTAGATTTTTGGAAGCGAGAATAATACATGGACATAGGTGAAGAAAAATAATTACCTAGTGCTGGATATTATTTAGAAAGATTGAGCTTTAGAAAATAAATTGCTAGAAAAAATATGATTTATTAAACTAATAACAAACAAGAAATCTCGATGTAGTGAGTGAACATTGTATATAAATAAAGGGATTGTGTTGATAAATAAATTGGAATAATTAACAATGATGAGTTCCAGTCTATAGACAATATTTCATGTGTATTTGGTTGTGCGAAATAGAACAAAGGTATATTAAATCAATAATAATTTTTATTTGTTCTTTTTAAAAAAGCGAACTAGGTTTTAGTTGAAGTGAGTGAGTTGTGTGTGCATTCGTAAGGTTATTATAGCCACACTAGGTCATGTCCCACCTAGTTTACATTGAAATATGGCCTTGTCTAAAGGTTAGGTCAATGAGTCACTATACCGACCTAATGAGCTAAGTTGGGTTTGGTGATATTACATAAAAGTTCTTTATAACAATGCATAATAACTAACTAGTTATTTTTGAAAACTTTATGAGACTTTAAGATAATTATTCAACGTGAATATGTTAATACAAATGTGTAAACTTAATAAAAAGGAAGAATTTTTGTTAAAATACATAGAAATTGTTTCAATAATAGTTTGGCTTTCAATACAAAAAAGGAAAATGAAAAAAGAATATCCAAACAACTTTTACATGGTAAGATATGATATAACTTTGGTGGAATTATTCTTTGATACATAAATTACAATTATATTATTATTATTAGAAATATACTAAAACTACTCAGCCTTTCACTGTAGCAATCCACAGTGAAAGGCTGAGCTGTTTCTTCTTTATTTTATTTTATTTTATTTATTTTTAAGCTATTTTTCTTTATTTTTTTATTTTTTCTTTTTTGATGCCTTTAGCCTTTTTTTTTCTTTTTTTTTCTTTTAATAAATTTTGTTTTGTTTAATTTAGTTTAAGCTATTTTTTTATTTTTTATTTTTTAATACCTTTAGCTTTTTTTTCTTTCTTTTTTTTTTCTTTTAATAAATTTTGTTTTGTTTATTAGAAATATACTAAAACTGATCAGCCTTTCACTATAGCAATCCATAGTGAAAGGCTGAGCTGTTTCTTTTTTTTTTTCATTTTGTTTTTGTTTTTTAAGCTATTTTTCTTTATTTTTTTTCCTTTTCTATGCCTTTAGCTTTTTCTTTGTTTGTTTGTTTTTTTTTTCTTTTAATAAATTTTGTTTTGTTTAATTTAGTTTAAGCTATTTTTTAATTTTTTTTAATTTTTTCTTTTTTGATGTCTTTAGCTTTTTTTTTTCTTTCTTTGTTTTTTTTCTTTTAATAATTTTTTTTGTTTAATTTAGTTTGTTAATGTTAATATTTTTTTAATTTAGTTATCAAACTTTTATGACTTTGATCCCAGGTTTAACAAGTTAACTTGGTTTCACGAGTTAACCCGGATTTTTTTTATTTTTAATTAATTTTTTTCGTTTACTTTAGTTTGTTAATGTTAAATTTCTTTCTATTTAGTTATCAGACTTTCATGACACATATTTCAGGTTTCACGGGTTAACCCAGTTAATTCTGGATTAACCCATCCATTTTTTTTTATTTTTTTTATTTTGTTAATGTTAAATTTTTTTATTTAGTTATCAGACTTTCATGACAAGGATCCCATGTTTAACAGTTTAATCTGGTTTGACGAGTTAACCCAGAGTTTTTTTAATTAATTTTTTCGTTTACTTTAGTTTGTTAATGTTAAATTTCTTTCTATTTAGTTATCAGACTTTCATGACACATATCTCAGGTCTGACGGGTTAACCTGGTTTTATAGGTTAACCCGTCCATTTTTATTTGTTTTTTCTTTTGTTAATGTTAAATTTTTTTATTTAGTTATCAGACTTTTATGACATGGATCCGGGTTTAACGGGTTAACCTGGTTCGACAAGGTAACCCGAAGTTTTTTTTCTTCTTAATTAATTTTTTTGTTTAATTTAGTTTGTTAATGTTAAATTTCTTTCTATTTAATTATCAGACTTTCATGACACATATCCCGGGTTTGACTGGTTAACCTAGTTTCACTGGTTAACTGAGTTAATTCTTGGTTAACCCATCAATGTTTTTTTTTTTTTCTATTTAGTTATCAAACTTTTATGACATGAATTCCAAATTTGATGGGTTAACATGGTTTGAAGGGTTAACCCAATTAATTCAGATTTTTTTTTCTTTTTCTTCATTAATTTTTTTCTTCATGTTGGTTTTTTTTCTTTTTAATTAATCTATTTAATTATCATACTTTTATGACACGATCTTGCAGTCAGACCCACATCTAAGGCTCTTGGATCTGATGTTGCAGTCAGACTCCCTTAAACTTGAGTCATGTAATATTATTATTATTATTAATATTATAAATATTACTCTTGGATCTGGTCTCATGACCCATGTTGTTGGTTTAGAGGGTTAACTCGATTGACTTGAGTTTTTTTTCTTAATTGGTAGTTTTTTCAATTTCATCCTTCAACAATAGATTGATTGAGAATTGAGTTTCATAATTTGTTTTGATTTGCTTTTTATAGGGTTATTCCAGTTTTATAGCTCGGGTTGTGGGTTTGGCAAGTTAACTCAACTGACTCGATTCTTTTCTTTTTTAATTGATATTTTCTTTCAATTTCATCTTTCAACATTGGATTGATTAAGAACTAGGCTTCATAATTTATTTTGGTTTGTTTTCTATGAGGTTAACTTGGTCTCATGACCTGGTTCACAAATTTTACAAGTTAACTTGGGTAAACTCAAGTCATTTTATTATGGTTTTTTTTTTTTCAATTTCATCATTCAATAATAGATTAATTGAGAATTGAACTTCATAATTTATTTTGACTTGCTTTCTATAGGGTTATTTCAATCTAATGATATATGTCACAAATTTGATAAATTAACTCAAGTTGACTCAAGTCTTTTTTTTCAGTTTATTTTCTATGAGGTTATCATAATCTCATTAAATTACCCTACTCTTATGACTTGGGTCATAAGTTTGGCAAGTTAACCCAAGTTTACTATAATAATTTTTTTATCATTTTTTTTTTAATTTCATCTTTCAATATTGAGTTGATTGGAAATTAGACCTCATAATTTGTTTCAATTTATTTTTTATAGGATTATCTTGGTTTTATGACCCAGATCGTGGGTTTTCTAAGTTGACTCAGGTCATTTTTTAAAATATATATTTTTTAATTTTATCCTTTAATATTGGGTTGTTTGAAATTGAGATTTATAATTTGTTTCAATATACTTTATATGGTATTATTATGGTCTTACGACATAGATCGTGGATTTAGAAGGTTAACATGAGTTGATTCAATATATTGTTGTCTCAATATTTTTTTTAAAAAAATATTTTCATGAATTTTGTTTGAGTCGAACTATATTTTTATCAGTCATCCAAGTTGCATTTGGAACTGCCAAGTTGATAGGTGACATCAATTCAACGTCTACATAAATTTTTTTTTCTACTAGAAAAACATTAACAACACTTGAATATATTTTTTATGTTTTTTTTTAAATTGATTTGATTTGTAGTGTAACGTGCGCCAACAATCTAGTAAAATATACAAAAAGGCCTAAATAAAATGCTATAGCAATCTACAATAGCTAATTTTATTTTTGTATTTTCATTCTTAATTTTTTTTTTCAGTTACAACCTTTTATGTCCAACTTAATGATTAATTTATTAAAAAAACAAATTCAATAAAAAAGGATCAAAGTGTAAAATAAGTAGAAATTTCATGGTTGGTCTTATATTCACTAGAAAAAGTTTTGTTTAGTTCACAAATTATCCTTCCCCCTGTCAAATTAAATTTCACATTTCCTTTATCTCTAGAAACTTGAAGGTAGGGGTGTTCAAAAAAACCGATTAACAGAAAAAACTGAGAGAATCGATAAAAAATTAACCGAGAAAACCGAATCAAGATAGAAAACCGATTACACCGATTTTTAAAACCATAAAATCTTCCCGGTTCGGTTCGGTTCCGGTTTGACCACTTAAACCGGTGAATCGAACCAGTAGTATAAATAACACAATAAAGAGTAAACCACTAAGCCTAACCCTAATTGACATTCTGAAGTCGCCGCCCACACCAAAGAGCAAAGAGTCAAAGACGATTTATCGCCTTCTCCCTTCTGCATCTGTCTTGCCCCCTGCCCCTGCATATTGACTCTTGCCCTTCAATTTTCATCCTCTCTCTTCTCCCTTTTGCATCTGTCTTGCCCCTCCCTTGCATCTTGACTCTTGCCCTTCAATTTTCATCCTCCCTCTTCTCCCTTTTGCATCTGTCTTGTCCCTCCCCCTGCATCTTGACTCTTGCCCTTCAATTTTCATCTCCCTGCATCTTGCCCCCTGCATCTGTCTCTTCTCTAGCCGAACAATAAGTCAACAACCCATATCTCCATATCCATTTAGTCTACTTGCAGCCGAACAAAAACCCGAACAAAAATTAAATTGAACCGGTTTTTTAGCCCATTAATTTAATGATTAGGTTTCCCGATTTTTTACCTACAAAACCGGATTCAACCAAATCGAACCAGAATTCGATTCGATTCAGTTTGAATTTTTAAAAATATGAGTTACTTAGTTCGGTTGGTTTTTATGGTTCAAACCGAACCAAACCGAACCTTGAATAGGCCTACTTAAAGGTGTTCTAGGAGATTTAAATCTTCGGTCTCCTCATGATGTTTCATCGAATTTAGAAGATTTAAATCTTCGGTCAATAAATTTTCTATAAGAAAAACTCAACGAGGTGAATTGGCAGAATTCAGAAAAACTTTACGCATTATTTTGCCATATTCAGCCACTCAAACCAAAGTTTTTCCTAGCGTTTGAGCTTAATGAATCAACCAGTACTTTTCTCTCCCTCTAGTTCCTCCAAAATCAATAGCAATAACAGTATAAGACCAATAATTTTTCTTGTCCTGAGCTATGATATAAATAAATATAAATTATTTTTTAAAATTAATCATTCACTTGGATATATAAATTTATCAAGTTAACAATAAAGTTTTAATTCAAATACATAACATAAAATATATAAAAAAAATTTAAAGTATATAAAATTCAAAATAAAAATAAAAATAAATTATATTATCAAAGTTGTATCCTTCGATGTTTTGTAGAATATAATTCATCTATGATCGAATTCGAATCAATATCTTCAACAAGCTCTCGTTCAATGTAAATCATCATAGAATCTGCTAAGAACACCTCTTTTATTTTATTGCGAAGAATAATTTTAACATGTTTCATAGCTGAAAATGTCCGCTTTGTAGTGGTAGTGGAAATAAGCAAAGTCAAAACAAGACGAATCAACCTGTCAATCAAATGATAGTACTTTGACTTATTTATTTAAGCTAATCCTCGGCATAATTCAGAAATGGTAGACATATTCTGAAAGCTCTCATGATGAATCACATCAATCTAATAATGCTCTAGCTGTGATCTCAAATAATACATCTCTTGTTCATTGAAATCTTCAGGATAAAATTTCTCAGCAATCTTGTAAATAGCATCAGCTTTAAATGATTTAAAGTTGTTCTTAGGTTCTAAAGCAGAGCTAAGTACAAAGAGTTTCACTGTCCCATCACTGAATTTAGAATTTAATTCTTCCAACTGAAAATCTATTGTTGAGTAAAATATATCATAATAATAATGTTGGTAAACTGTCACTGAACCTTGTTGTTGACATGAACGACTTGTAGCCTTTTTTTTACGAAGCATTCATATGTGGTATGTCAATCTTATATTTTGTGCAAATAGATTGCACATTTGTAAGGAGAAGATCAAATCCGACATCTCTCAAAGTTCAAAGCAATGCTTTGGTAGTTTATACAAGATTCATTGCATTTAAGATGTCAAGAGATTTTTGCTGTAAAACTCGACAAAGTAAATCAGTAATTCCCATTATTTTATGCATCAAATATAATATGAATATAAATTCAAAAGATTTCATCACAATCAAACAACCACCAGCTTCTTCACATATGAAGTTAGAAGATCCTTTTGAACCATACTTTCAAGCATAGTAATAGTTGCACCATACATATCTATTAAGCTGCAAATATAATCAAAATGAGAGCTCCAGCGAGTAGTTCCACTTCGATATAAATTACCAATATGATTAGCCCCTCTACCAATCTCACGTTCTCTAGTAGCTACCATATGTGCAATTTCTATAGCCTAAGCATAATGTAACTCAGTATAACGTTTGAGAGAAGCACTAATAAGATTGATAATGGTTGTTAATTTTGAGAAAAATAACCTGGGATGATTAATTAATATAGGTGTGTATGCCCTACAAAACACAATTGATTGCAATTTTTTTAACCCAAACTGTTCATGTTTCAACACTATTTAGTGATATATAGTTAGTTTATTTTTAGGTTTCAAAAATATTTTTGAAAAAACTTAAATTTTTTTTGCTTCAAATTAATTTTTTTAGTGTTTTCAAATTGTTTTGATGTGTTGATATCAAAACTAATTTTTAAAAATAAAAAAATATTATTTTGATATATTTCCGAGTAAAAAGTACTTTGAAAAGTAACCGCTAATACAAACACAAACATCTCTAATAAAACAAAATTTATTTTACAATTAATTACATACAAAAAAAATTATTTTCCAGGGGTTGCAATTATATTACTTTGTCTTTACTTTCGTCTGTACTCCTCCTTTCCTCTACACATTTTTGTGTTTATAAAGTCTTACAAATCATAAAGGTTGAACTGTTCAACGGTGTGCACTTTTTTTTTTTATTGGGCAAAACATTATTTGTTACTTGGGATACAACCCACCTGAGCCTTGTAAAAGGCTCCACCCTTGGTGTCAGATCCATCCATTGTTTCCTCGTATCAATGCCTAGAGCCCCATCTTAGTGTTAGAATGCAATATTCCCCACCTTTTTTCATACTGTAAAAGTGAGGTGACACGTGCTCTAAGTCAATCTTTGTTTTGATATAAAAAATATAAGGTAAATATTTTTTAAAAGATAAAAAATATATAATATTAAGGTAATTAGCTTGAGTAAATTTAATAAATTCTATTAATTTAATAATATCATTAGAAAATAAAATTTTGACAACAAACAAAGCGAAAAAGAAATAAAGATTCAATGCAAAAGATAAAAGTTTGCCAATATTATGGAAATATATCTTCATAATTTTTCAAAAACATCTCAATGATCTTATTTATTAACAAAATAAAAATTAAATGAGAATATGATAATTTCATAGAAAGAAAAAAAATAAAAAAATATGAATATATAAAAAAATAAGACAAAAAAAATCAATTATTATTAACTTTTTAAACCATGACCTAGGTTATAAGACCGAAAGCACTATATATTAAAAATCAATGAGGGTTAAAATAAATAAAAAAACAATACAAAAAAACCCAAAATAAAAAACTTACAATTACAATAAAAAATAAATCAAAAGGCAACAACAAATTTTAAATTTGAGAGTGAAATTGAAAAGAATAAGAAACATTAATAAAAAGACAAAAATCAAAAGAACAAAGATAAAAAAAAATTACACTGTAAACTTGAATTGAATAGTAAAACTAAAAACAATGAAACTTTCATAAAAAATTCAAGGAAAAAAAATAATAATAATAATAAGAATAAGCATCAAATCTTAAATATCAAAACATAATCTAAAAAAATGAATATACAAAATTCTTCAATGTGTTTTTTTACACTAAAAAGAACTCTTAGATGTAAATCGAAAAACTTATATACGCATCTAATTAAACAACCCAATCAAGGTTATCAAAAACGCATTTTTGGCTCGTAAAATCGTAGGATTTTACGAGTCAAGACATAAAAATGTGTTAAATCAGGTTAAAAACTCGAAAACCAGTAAAATTGGTCAAACTCGTGTAAAATTGGTTTAACTCGTTAAAATCGTCCAAACCAGACCGATTTCACGTGAAAATTAAAACAGCTGTTGAGTGCCTACTCCTCATTCCCCCGCCCGACACTACACACCTCCCCCTTTCCCTTTCCCCAAATCACTAGTCCTTTTCCCTAAATCGCCACCATGTTCTTCCCTACTAACCTACTCCTCCTCTTCCCTTTCTCCATATATTATCATCACATGACCACCTCTATCACCATCTTCAAATTAATGTTCCAAGGTACGATTTCTCATCAATTGAATGGTTAAAATGATGATGATGTTGAAAGTTTATTAACTCAGGTTGTTGTTTTTCTCTTTGCTTTGCAGTCCTTTATACATTATTTATACGTTATTATTATGTGGATGATTTAGCTCAGGTTGTACATTATTATTCTGTGGATGATTTGCCTTGCAGTCGTGTATTCCCTCTAAGGTATGATTATTATGTTTTTCTCTTTGCTCGTTTTAGAATAAGGAAAGCGTTTAGCCTTCTTTCGTTGCTGGCTGACTTTGATGTCTTGGTTTTTGCTGGTTATATTTGAAATAGATAAAACTTGTCAGCCATTTTTCTTGCAAATTAATGCTATTGTTCTCTTCTTTTGATGTTTTTGGAAGGATTTCAAAACAGCTTGTGTTTGTTTGATTTTAGAGTTAGAAATCAATTGTACAAAGAATTGGTTGGTGTGGATTATTTGAGCTTGGAGATTAAAAAAGGTTTTGAAATCCTAGAATGAAAATATGGTTCTAGAGTGAAATCACTGGTCCAAATTGATAATAGTGTTTGTTTTCCTTTTTTATTGATTTGCCCATGTGATTGATTGATATATTGGCATTGATTCTGCGTGCAGCTGTTGAATTATTTGTTTTCGAAAAATATGGTTTTAGAGGAGAATTACTAGTTGAACATGGATAATAGGTTATTTTTGTTGATTTTCTGTTGTGATTGATTATTTTCATTAACTATGGGATGCAGCTATTGAATTGTTATTGGCTGATTAATCAATAATCATGCCAAAGGTTGTTGAGACACAGTCCATCTTGCTTTAACTTATACTGGTGTTCGTCATCTTCTCGGGCTTTCTCAAGAATGGAAATGCTGGGATAACAAGCGCTTTCATTCGGTCAGAATGGCCATCTACTGACACCCCTCTTGATCATGAAGTATTTGCAGTCCTAAAAGGTCATAATGCATCACAACAAGTAAGCAATTGGAATATCTTGTGTCAAAAAGATCTGTGGTGAGATTGCATATAGGTATATCGATCTGCTTGATAATTTTGTCTATTCTGCCCAACTTTAATGCTCATGGAATTATCATGCAATTATGTGAAGATGGAAAGGAAAAGAAATGATGTTTTGGTGCATGTGCATATTCTTTAACACCAGCAAATTGTTTGTTTTAAGTTTGTTAATTGTTAGTTAATGAAAAGTTACTTAAATTATATATGAATTTTATTTAAACTATATGTTTTAAGATGCTTGAACTATGTATGAATTTTTATTTGAAGCATGGATTTTTATTTTTTTAATGTATTTTAAAATTCCTTACGATTTTACGATCCGTTTTTACGATCCGAGTTTATTTTGCATTTTCTGTACCGTGTTAAAAATGTGTTTTTAACAACTTTGAACCCAATAACCATTATGTAAAGCAATGAAAAAAATCATCAATAATAAACAAAAATGAAATTACAAAAACCAAGGGAAAAATAAAGATCAAGATATCCAACATCACAATACAGGTAACTTACCTGATTATATTTAATGAATTCCTCTATCAAAATAAATTTGTAATAGAAAAATACATAAAATTTGTAATAGAAACCAATACACACATAAAATTTATTGAACAACAATTAAAAGAAACAATGCAAGGCTGCACATATGAAAAATCTTATAAAAAAATCAATATTTAAAAACAAAACAAATTTAATCAATATAAAATTAAGAAAAAATCACAAATGAATCATACATATCTTTCTAAAAATTAAATACACTTAATATTATTTAAAAATAATCACATTTTAATTAAAACATAAATCCAAAATTTATTTGAAAAAATATACACAAATAATACACTATTTTTTAAAAAACTAAAAATAAAAAAGGATCAAGCCAGGCTCTGTTGCGCCTGGTAAGCCAGGCGTAACGTTTGGCCTAATAAAACAATGACCCGCATGTGGGCCTTTATTTCTTTTAAAATTTTTTTGTCCGCCCCAAATATTTTTTTAAAAAAAGAACACGTCATTTTTAAAATGGGAAAATATTTTGCAAAACCCAAAATCTGGCCACTGCGGTGGCCGGAAAAATGGGATCCTTGGGTTTTGTTATTTAAAATCTCATTTTTGACCCAAACACCTAGAAAACATCTTAGAGAAATTATTAAACTAATCCATGGTCATCAAAAAGCTAATAAATCATCCCAAAACCCGAAATCCACCCGAAACAAAAATTATTCCTGAGCTTAGATAGGTTATTTTAGGTGTTTTAAGGTAAACAAACACCTAACTGTAATCCCTTTCATCATATGGAACCTTTTGACACAAAAATTAACCGTTTTGATGGTCGGAATCTTCCATAACAATCACTTTTTCTCTCTAAGCCGGAATTCGACGACTCCCTTCCTCTCCTCCCAACAGAAAAAGACTGAAAAAAGATAAAAATAAAGTTAGGTACCAAAATATATTATCTTCAAATTCAAGGGACTGATTATTAATATCTAAAAAATATTAGGGATTAAAATGAATGTTTTAACAAAACTTTCAACCCACCCACCCCCCATGTGACTCGAAATTTTCACTTCAGTCTCCAAATCATGCAAAATAAAAGTTTGAGGATCAAAGTGAAAATTATAAAAAAATGCGTTGCTCTAATCTATAGTGAATTGTGAGAAAGTGCACAATCTTTCCAGTATGGTGAAAGAATGATGCATTTTAGTTATAGTTAATGTATATTTTCATCTAAACAACTCAATTTGAAATGTTCAAAATCCATCCAATCTAGGTTGTTGGGTTGCTTTGGTTTTGTAAGGAGATTGAGCCATATGTTTTCGGTGGCTGTATATTGGAGGAAGAAGATGACAACGTGGATCTTACAATAGTGCAGAAGATAGAAGAAAGGGAGAGATGCAGTGCAGATGGTCGTTCACGATGAGGAATGATAGGAGAGAAAGCTTCTTTGGTGGCATTTTTGTTATTTTTAAATTTAAGAGCTCTGAAGTCATTATTTCAAATATAATAACAATTTTTTAATTAAATATATATTTTTTGTTGATTTTTTGTTTTACGTCTACTAAAAATATAAAGTGTAACATGTCTTTAAATTTCAGGTTGCAAAGTGTAATATTAAAAAATCTGGTTGCAAAATGAAAAAATAACTAAACAATAAAATGCTCTAAAAAAAGAAGTAGGCAATGCGTCCTTCACTCCCAAGATAATTTTTTATTTAAAAAAAACTAGGCTTTTTAATTAATGTTTTTTCAATCTCTTTTCATTAATTGATTTTTTCTTTGTATTTGTTGTAAACAATGTTTGCAATTTAAATCTTGGTTTCATGGTGTTTTTGGATCAAAATTCCCAAAATAGCTCAAAAGACACTTGAAAAAATCCTGAACTCCTGCATGGAGTGACCAGGAATATTTAGGAGAAGAAGATGACGACGACGACCTGATAAATTTAATTTAAGAACAAGGAACATTTGCTTATTTAATATCAACCAGCTACTCTTTACTCCA
>Ga0325404_1004358_pt1 | contig 15048 bp, 6 predicted proteins | sample PopdelMetagenome_18_FD_205664 | JGI IMG/M metagenome (GOLD analysis project Ga0325404, IMG submission 205664) | Populus deltoides microbial communities from Bellville, Georgia, United States - Xylem-Control-R1 | ecosystem: Host-associated > Plants > Phyllosphere > Stem > Wood/Secondary xylem... | reverse complement strand
GAAATAAAAAGGAAGGCCACCAAAATAGCACGATCACGTATTTCACAGAAAGACCAAAAGACCACTTAGAGGTTTGTTAACAATGAGAAGTAATTATTCCAATTGTCAATGTCGAGGAAGCACTTTATTAAGACCACGACTCCTAGCGGATGGAACTAACTTGATTTTATTCTTCGAACTAAAAACAATCTAAAGCCAATCCAGGAGTAACTTATCTGCCTATTTGTTTTAATATTATTCTTTAACTTTTTTTATTCTTAGTTAAATTAAATCAGTTTAGTTTTTTAATTTTTTTGTCAAATCACTTTTTAATACAAACCTCAGTCATGGCCCAAAAATATTCTCAAACTTTATTTTTTCTTGCGGTACTTCATTATCCATCGAATTTTAAAATTCAGCTATTTTTTATATTTATTTAATGATTTTTAATGATTTTTCATATTTTATAACACATAAAAATCGAAGAAAATAATGAAACGTTTAAAATTAACTAAAACTACTAAAATGATTTTTTTATTATTTTTCAAAATATACAAAAATAAAGGGTAAAAAATTAAGTCATGAAAATTTTCGTTGTTACAAGAATGCTCAAATTTTATTTATCTTTTATAAAAATAGTAAATATATCATAAAATTTGTTATCATTCATTTTTCATACAAAAGCAAGTTTTTTAATTAAAAAAACTAACAAATTTATAACATGAATCTATATATATATATATATATATATATATATATATATCTTTTGAAATGATATACAAAGATGATTAGCACAGCAACCCAAGATAATCATGCCAAAAAATGGGTGGAGTGGTGGTGGGTTTGTATCTGGACCAAAGAAAAAAGAAAAGGCACGCTGTACAAAATCTATAGATATTCCATGCTTGTTGTGCAGTGCAAACAAACAAATGTGCACAAGCATTCAGTTTTTTCCCTCGTCAGCACGCACAGTGCCCGCAGGATATTTGATAAACTAGCACATAGTCGTGCATGTCATTCATACACGACCTCTAAAAATACACATGTTCTATAAGATCCACCATTAGCAGTGTATGTAGCAGCACACGCACAACTGTCCAATTCCAAATTTCATAACCCATGTCCCCTTTTTCTCTTCCCCCTTTTTTTTTTTTTGAACTTCTTGCTTCCCATTTCTTCTCCCTCCTTCCATTATTAGTCGAAGCTCAGCCCATTTGATCTCTCTCTTCACTGCAAAAAACAAACTCTGTCCCTCGCTGCCACCATTGCCACTACTTATAGGAGCTCTATTTAACCAATTCATTTTCCCCCTCTATTAATTTGTTATTTTGCTTGGCTAATTTGTGCATTTTTAGGGTTAGGATTTAGTTTAGGTTTTTTATTGATTCTGTCTAAATTAACTATAATTTATTTTAATTAGATATAAAATTAGTCAATTAAATGTATAAATTACATTATCTAGTGAGAGAAATCAATGGATATATTACTTTGATTAAGTTAGGGTTAGGGTTTAGTTTATGGTTTTTATTAATTTAGGGTTTTTTAATGTATCACTTGTATTGTAACTCAATTAATTTGCTATATTGATAAATTAGCATTGTATTTTGTTGTGATTTTCATAGAATATGTCTTTTATAATAGAAATATTATGTTATTGTAGTGGTACAATTGTCAATACCGATAACAGTATCACTTAATTACCATAGAGGAAGTACCAAGTTATGTAGTTTGAGATTAGACAATTTATTTGACGAGCTTAAAAATATAGTATGTCGAAAGATTGGGTGAGATTTATCTAAATTTGATGTTGACATTATTTCGAGAATTTTGAGTGTGTTGGGTTCTCGAATATCATACACGCAACAAAAACTATGACACAAAATTATTCAGAATTCTCTAAGCTCTTGTTAGATAGATCTAGAATTGTTTAGGGATTTGTTACCTGAATATCTGATCTTCTTCGGCTTTGAATAATTCCTTAAAGGATAGGTTGTTATAAACCATAAGTCGTCCAATTGTCCAGCCTCTAACGACAATCCACACAAACCACATGTGAGAAGTCTTCTAAATTTCTATTTATAAGAGAGGGATTGCTATACCTAAATTGCTAGCTATAATATTGTGTTTATGTAGTTTTCTATGTGACAAATAACCACTCTTTTTTTTTTCACTTAAAATAAGAGGCATGACTTACTATTTATAGAAAAATTTGAAAAACTTTTTAAATTGGCAAAATATCAATTTGCCCTCTGAATAATATCCATATATTAATTCAGGTCAATTTTAGAAATGAACTCAATAAATTCCTTATTTGATTTTTCTAGGTTTAGAAAAATAATCCATGTATCAATTATATTCTAATCCTTAAGTTCTAAAATATATTTTGTAATCAAGTCATACTTAATTAAATCATCTTAGTTTAATTTCTAACTAATGGTTCTTAATATGTGTGACCCATTAAGTTTCTAATATGTTAACCTAAATATAAATTCTAATTCTAATTAAATAAATTAAATAATTTAATTTATTATTAATTCAATAATTGATTAATTTATATTTGAAGATCAGATGTATCATTTAGCAATGTGTCATAATCCCTCAAATATTAAAAAAGTCATTAGTGGTTTGACTTAACCTTTCAGTGACTAGTTTTTCAGTATAATTAATATTATTTCATCAATAATATTTTGATTTAATATTAAAGCATGGAGTATGTTAGTCATAATAAATCATGTTTGTTTTCTACATAATAGTCATTGATTATCTGAATAAGATTTGAAACTCTTTTCAAATCTCATTCTACCTTAGCTAAGTATTTCTCAGTCAATACTTACCTTGATTAAGATAATATGTAACAAGATTAAAGCATAACATTCTCTATATAAGATGACTTAGTGATCTCAAGTATAAAGATCACTAACACAATCATCACATGAGTCTTTCTATAGATATAAGTGATCTCTTCACATGAAATTCTCATGCAGATCAGTTCAGTATACATATCTTATGATAAACACTTACATATTAGTTCTAGGTGTCTTTTATACCTCAACTTATGAGAACAATTGTTTCATTTCATAACTAAAAAAACATAATATGTATTAGTCTTTATGGCTCTAATGAATGTCCAATATTTAAAAAAGCATCGACTAGGAACATTTTAGGAATAATGATTTGATGTAATGGAAATCTCATAATTATAACAATTTTATAATTCTCTTTGCAAAGCATTTTTGTCCTATGAACTTTATCTTTACTATAAATTCATTAATATAATATTATATGAATATTAAATATAAATTAAGATTTTATTAATAATAAATATATATTTACATGAATATAATAATATTACGTGTAATTAACCGATTGGTTACAGTGTATATTAAATTAATAAGGTGGGGGCTATATGAAATGTTATGTCGTTGTGCCCATTACCAGTTATGTGAGTTTCAATAAAATGATTGGGTTTATCACCTCAAATAGGTTGTATATGTTAGAGCTTTACTTGAATAGTATACCTAAATAAGAAAACTCCTCAAGTTTGGAGTTGACATGGATCTCAAATTATAATTAAAAAACCACATAATTATCATAGGCAACAGGTCTGTCTAGGATAGGTGGTGATGCGATAAATCTAACATTGACTCAAGAAATTATGCATGTGAAATCACAGTTAAGTATGGTAATGACTCTATATTGTTATGACAAATCTAAACTGAGTGATGAGGAAGATGACTGTCGTGCCAATTATATAGTTGAGGAAGATAATTGTCATGTCAATGATGTAGTTGAGGAAAATAAGCACGCTAAGCCAATAAACCAAATAATAAGACCTTCTATTTCTAAATTTGAGGACGCTAGTGGTTTTGCTCATATGATAAGCTTTGATTGGGCTTGAAGTCATATAAATTCAAACTTAACTACTGAGTTGGGGGTTGGATAAATATTCCAAACCAAGGCTTTAATTAATGTAGTTAAGCGATGACATGTAAAAAATTCATTACAATACAATGTGTAATGCTTAACCACAACTTATGCATAGTTACAATGTAAGCATGAACCAATATGTCAATGGTATTTTCATGGGGTATATAACAATAATTCCAATTCATTTAAGATTTTCTAAATTGAAAGAGCCTTATATATATTTTTGAGATTGTGTTGTCTTTAAAATTGTGTTTTGGTTGATAGGGGATGAAAGGCTGAGAAATGATGAAGGCCTGTATTGTTATGGAGCTAAAAAATTTAGTATGGTTTGATGATGTTGTGGGGTTAAGATTTTGGTTCGAGGAGAAGAGAGAATTGAGGCTCAATCAATGTTGTTACTAGATTTGATAGTAGCTAATAAGAATGAAAGAGATAAAGATAGTAATTGTAATTACGGTGTGGTGTCCATGATTTTGTTACAGTGGTTAGAAGAAAGAAAGTTTATATTGCAGAGGTTAACACGTTGTTATGAGGTTGATGATCGATGATGTATAGCTTGGGAAATATGTGAGAGAGAGGAGAAAATGCAATGGTTACTAGAGTTACGAAAGAGAAATGTAGATTATTGTTGGCATTTAGGGTTTAGAAAATGAGAAAGAAAGAAACCTTCTTCTTCTTTTTTTGTATACATATAAGTTAGGTAATTTAGCAAAAGGCAAAGTTTTTTTTATGGCAGATGTTTTTGCTAAAGAGGTCAATGCCTTTTATTTTTTTTTCCATATTTATAATGTCAAAATAAATAATGAATTAATGAATAAAAAAATTAATTAAAGATTATTTCTTATTTAGTGAAAATTTTATTTTAAATGCACAAAACATTTTTAATTTTTCAATAACTACCGTATTTTATTTTTCCTTTGCAAGAATTCAAAAAAGTCAAAACTTCCATTATTAGATAGGGCTAGATCTTTTCACTTCCTTTTTAAAAATAATGTAACATTCTCCTTAAGTTCAAAATCTCTCTATTTTTATAAATATTAATTCCTATAATATTTTATTATTTTTTCCTTTATTATATTATATTATTTGATTCCTAACTTTGTCAACTTTTTTCTTGCATGTCATTTTCACTCCCAAATAGTCTTTTTATTATATTTATTTATTTATTTATTTTGACCATACATTATAAAACCAGGGGGTCAAAATAGGTTATGATAATTATCCTCTCTTTACATTACTTGTGATATCAAGACATTGGAGAATTCTTTTTCCTTTAACTTTGTATAATAAGTTTATAAAGAAAAGAAACATAACACAACTTGAAATCTAAATGGATCTAAATTATTAGGTGAACAACCTTAATATGAAATCTGTAAGGAATTTAATAGGTTCAAATTGTTACGTGATCAACCTAAAAAATAAAATTTACATGGGTCTAAATTGTTATGTGACGAATCTTGATATGAAATTTAAAATTGGGTTAAAATTATTAGATGACCAACCTCAAAATAAAATTTTAAAATAAATCCAAATTGTTAGTTGATCAACCTCGAAATGAAATCTAAATGGGTTCAAATTGTTAGATGATCAACCTTGATATGAAAATTTAGAAATAGAAACGAACCTCAAAATGAAATTTAAATGAGCTCAAATTGTTAAGTGACCAACTTTGAAATAAAAAATTAAAATAGATCAAAATAAGTGATCAACCTCAACATGAAATTTAAGAATAAGTTCAAGTTATTAGATGACCAACCTGAGTATGAAATTTAAAAATGAGTCCAAATTACTAAGTGATTAATATCAACATGAAATTTAAAAATGGGTCTAAATTACCAGGTGATCAACCTCAATATAAAATTTAAAAATATATGTCATTTGTTAGAACATCAACCTTGATATGAAATTAAAAAATAGGTTTAAATTATCATATGATTAACTTAGAAATAAAATTTAAAAATGAGTTCAAATTATTAAGTGACGAACCTTGATATAAAATTTAAAAATTGATCTAAATTATTAGATGATCAACTTTGACATGAAATTTAAGGTCCAAATTGTTGGGACCAATCTTGATATTTTTTATGGGTTTAGATTCTTAGGTGACCAACCTCAGTATATAATTTAAAATGGAATTTAAATAAATCTAAAGTGTTAGGTGACCAACCTTAATGTAAAAAATTTTAAAATAGGTCCAAATTTTTAGGTTGCTAACCTTGACATGGAATTTAAAAATGGTCTCTATTGAAGAATTTAGTTTGAATTACCTAGCAATGAGATATGGTCAAAGATGTCCTGATCGTAGAGATCGACTTAAACTAGTTATTTACCTTATTTTTTTGACATCGTCTTGTATGTAACAACTGATTCTGATCTTATCTTTGAGTGATACTGTCTATAGTTGAGGGAAAACACAAATTGTATATTTTTAAAGTTCAGTCTTTCTTTTTTATATCATTTGCATCTTTAAAGATCTTTGGTCCTTGAAGTGTCTATGAATTTAGTCACTAACTTGTTTCAATTATTTAAGTGACATAAACAACTTTTAGGCTCATCATGAGTTTGTCTTTCTTTGTTCTTCGTTTTTGACCACTAAATAGGTATGATTAATGCATCATCTTAACTTGGCCCATATTGGTTTTTCATGTTATTTCCCTCAAGTGCAATAAAAAGATATTTGTTCATTAATACTTACTTTTCATACCACCATAAAGAGGTTGTTCTTTATCACTCATCTTATAATGAAATTTTTTAAAACATTAGTTGACTATTGTCATCACAAGAAATCTTTCAATCAAAGTTGCCCTTAAATATTTTAATTGTGCTCATCTCCCTAGTAGTCGTCTAAGGCACACATGCATTATGATCATTTTTTTCAAGAACTTTGCAAATTCAATTAAGGATAAAATTTTGTTGTAAAATATCATGTTTTATGTTTTGGGACTAAACCGTAAATTATAATAATTGTATCAATATAGGTCATATTATTGAAATGAAATAATTAAGATGTAAATTTGAAAGTTTTTTCAACAAATAGGTTCTTCAATTTCTTTGGTCTAAAGTCTAAAACATGTCATTTAAGTGCTAAGATGCAAACATGGATATAGATATATTATGAAATAGTTGTTGGTTGAAATTGTAAAAAAGAACATTTACCCTAAAAGTTTGTATATGAATGTCTCAAATTGATTCTCCAATAACAAATTTTAGGTTCTGAAATAATAGTTTTGACTTTCTTGAAAAGAATAAAACATTACTTTTTGCTATGTGGATTTTCTATTTATTGGTGAAAATTCATTATTTAATGTCATAAACAATGATATGCAACATGCAAATAGATTATGATTTCTTTTGAAAAATATTTTTATCTATTTCTAGAGACCGTTATTTATCAACATAAATAAATTGTCCTTGATTAAAAAGGGTCTTTAAAAACATGTAATGTAGGCTAAGTTTTATATTTATGAAAAACAAAATAGCATAAGGCTCAAAAAGTGTGTAGGGATATATAAACATGGGATCACTTGTTTATCTATTGTGATCTTTTAGGCCTATTACCTCGATTTTGATATTTTAATAATTGATCTCACTTGATATTTTGCCTATGTTTATGGGCTTTGTCCCATCATTAGAACACTTTAAAGAGCTTATATTTTTTTATTACTCTCTTTTGTAAGAATTTTTGTCCTTCTAACAATTTTTATTTTTTTTATTTAAAGAATTTCCAAAACTTGTTCCAATATGAGGGGTGATCCTAGTATGAGTTATTATAAAAAAAAACATATTTTAGGCTAAAAAAAGAATAACAATGGATATATTTTATTTGTGAATGATCTATCAAAGATTGCGTTTCTTCATCTTAAATACACATCTTTTAGTACCACATGTGCCTCAAAAGTCCTTTTTCTTATTCTTGACGGTGATTAAAGTAATTATGGGCTGCTTACTAGATCAGCATGATGATTCTAGAAGAATATGAAATTGTCTACATGACTAAAAAACAAAGGTTGTTGATCATCTTGTAGACAATGTTATTATTGACTATGAGACATTAAATGTTATTTTCATATAAGGATGTTATGGTAATAGAAGATGAATAGTGGACAATGTACTTTAACAATACAATAAATATGTCTATGAATGATATTAATACAATGATAATCTCTCTATGTACAAGACAATACCCCATCTCAATCAAGTTACACCTTGATTACTCTAACAATAGAGCTAAATATAAGGCATGTATTCACTGGCTGGAGGTTATTTTGGAAATTTAAGTTAAGAAGCTAGATGCATACGAAGATTTAATGTTAATCATCTACTAGGTAAAAGGTGAATGATAAACTAAAGATTAAAATCTGATACCGTATCAAATAAATTTGAGGAAATAACATTCACACATTTGGGCCAAGAGAAGATCCAATTTGTAAGGGCTTTACCAACATTGGTTTATATGGCTAAAATTGATTGTGAGATTAAGGTACAATCAATTTGTATAAAGATAAAAAAAATATTCTCTAGCTTATCGTTGCTTAGTTGAGGAAGAATAGACATGAAGTTATAGTATCATGCCATTAAATAGTTTGTCCTACTGAGAGTACCCACTATAGGCATCTAAGATAGATAGAAAAACCTTAAGATTGATGACAATGGAATACTATCTAGATGGAGAGATCTTGTAAAATAGGTCATTGAATAAGACCTTGCTAAGATGTTTTAATAAGAAAGAAGCTAATAGAGCATTGTAAGAAGTCCATGAAGGGATTTGTGTCACTCATGCAAAATGGCATATAATTGCTAGAGAAATACAAAGACTTAAATGTTTTAGATGACCATGGAAAGAGATTGCATAGAACATGTTGTTAAAAGATGCTATAAATATTAGTATACAATAATAAGATTTATGTACTCCCAACACTTTTATTCAACATGATGTCACCATGACTATTTTAATAAGGGAATTTGATGTCATTGGACTAATTAACCTAAAAGAAGATAGTGGCATTGATTCATCCTGATAGTAATTGATTACTTTATAAAATGGGTAGATGCCTCTTCTTATGCAGATGTAACCAAGAATATGGTCAACAAGTTTGTTGAAAATGAGCTAATATATCAACACGACTCACCAAAAACTATAGTAATAGACAATACCTAGAACTTTAATGGAAAGATGATTATAAGGTTATCTGAGAAAGATTAAACACTTCAGTCAACCCATACATGCCAAAAATCAATGATATTGTAGAGAATGCCAACAAGAACATTGTCTAAAAGATGATAATTATATGTAAAAACCAGTGTGGGATGTTTTTCTATGCTCTTTATGCATATCATAATGCGTTAAAGACATTTACTAGATCTACACCATGTTCACATGTATATGGGATAAACACAATAATGCCTCTTTAAGTAGAAATTCCCTCTTTAAGAGTTTTGATAAAAATATAATTAGAAGAGTCAGAATATGCTAAAATATAGTATGAGCAACTGAACATGATCAATAAAAAAAAGGTTAGATGTAACTTGTCACTATTTTTTATACTAGAAAAGGATGGATAAGACATATAATAAGAAATTTTGCTCAAGAGAGTTTGAAGAAGGAGAATTGGTATTGAAAACTATTATGCCATTACTAAAAGAAAATCAAAGTAAATGAGTACCAAACTATAAGGATATACATGAGGTAAAGAAAATTTTCTCAGGAATAACACTTATACTAACTATAATGGATGGAGAAGATTTGTCTATATCTATAAATTTTAATTCTGTAAAGAAGTATTATGTATAAGTGTACGAGTTTTTATCAGATCAATAAAATGAAGTTTTCACCAAAGATTCTCTTTATATGTTCTTCCTTTTTCTTTTTTGCCTTATATACTTGCAAATAAACACTCATAGCCTTGCATTATCTCATGGATCTACCTAAAATCAGAAATATTTGATTTTTTCGACAACTCTTTACAAAGCAATTCTGAAAAAATAAACTTTATTTTTTACTTCATAAAATAATTTTATGTCATTTCTAATATGACCTAATCGACTTATCACATCCAAAGAAAAAAAATTGAAGGACAAAAAAAATGACAAAAAAGACTATATATATGGGTTCAAAAGCAACCTAAATGTCCAGTAAAAAATGATTTGACTTAAAAAAAAGCATTACAGCTGACATATTTTTTTAACATTGAGACAATGACATATTTGATCGATTTTGGTCAACCCATTCTAACTTGTCAAATCTATGTCCCAAGTAATGGGTGCAAAAACATTTTTTATTTTAGTTATTTGATAAAAATAAAGACCAATTCAAAATCAAATACATATTAAAGATGATATTGAGCAAAAAAAAAAAAAAAACAATAAAAACATTCATCAAAAACCCAATGTTGAAGGTTTTTTAAAAAATCAGACTAAGCGCTCGAGCCTGAGATGCCTAATGTGTTAGATCCTTAAAAAAGCCTATGCAAGGTTGTTAAAATCACACTTAACTCATAAAATCATATTATTTTACAAGTCAACATGTACTTATTGTGCAAAATCATGTAAAAATTAAAAATAATAAAATCAGACTGAAATGGTGTAAAATCGATAAAATCTAGTAAAACCATGATTTTATGATTTTACGACAATTCCAAGTTCCAAATTCTTGTCTTTATCGCTTCATAATCTTGTGTTTACTCACTAACACATGAGCCTCACAAGTGCTTATATCCATGAATTCTTTCTTCAATCAATAGTGCAAGGATAAATAAAATATAGTGTTGCTTAAACCCTTCGTAACAAATAATAAAAAAATTATTATAGGAGAGGACTTTGAAATTCATATTCCATAAAGATATCTTTACAAACAAGAGTGATAAGTGATACTCTAAAGTATGATCCATTATGTGCTTATGTCTAATACCATATTAATTTCAACAAGTTTACAACATTATGATTTCTCTATAGAAAATCTTATAACTTGTTTAAGACATGATCTAACAAGAAACCAGAATTCAAGATTAAAAGAAAAGGTATGACTTTAAATTGTTTGAGTCATTCTTTTTAGTTCGTATAGAGCCTACAATTCCTTATCGATCTATTTGTTGAGATTCAAGGTGTGTAACAAATAATATCTGAAACTTATAAAAGTATAACAATATTTAAAAGAAATTATAACAACATCTAAAAATGATGTGTTTTCAACAAGGAAGAAGACATCAGATAAGTGAAAACTATCATTACAGATAGTCATGCGTTTGGAGGAAGAATTGAAACTGTTGTTAGCCAACAAGGAAGCATAGTTGTGAACACAATTATTTTCAATATTTTTCCTTGGATGCAGAGCCTTACCAACCACTTCCGACTTTTTTCCTTGGATCTTGCTTGGTAGAATTTTATCATGCATGAACAAGTACACCACATCTTTGTTGATTGAATAGCTTATTGTTTACATGAACCATGTATGAAAAAAATATTATTTGTGATTTTATGATTTTACAATATGTTTTTACTATCCAAGTTTATATTATATTTTCTATGTGGAGTCAAAAAAACATTTTTAACCATCTTTAGCCTAGGCAAGTGGGCCTAGGTCAAGCTCACACTTCTTGGCCATTTTTTTTTCTTATTATAAAGGATGAATGACATTTTTTTAAAAAGAAAAACAAAGAAACAGGCAATGGGTTGCCTGTTACTGCCCAGCTTAGAATCCGAGCATCACTGTGGTGGTCGAGGAATTGTGAGGTCAGGTTTTTTTATTAAAAATTTATTTTTCAACCTATTTTCACCAGACAACACCTGATAACCACCATAAAAAGCCCTTTTAAATCACTTACTAAACTCAAAATATCACAAAATCACTCAAGAAAACCAAAATCAATTGAACCCTATAAATTAAAATGAAACTCGGTCTCCTTTTCAGAAATGTTTAAAAGAAAAACCTGCTGTCATTGAACTCTCCTTGTCGAATGGAATCTGTTGACACTAAGATTGATAATTTGTTTTGTCGGAATTGCGACAACCAATTATTTTCTCTTTTTTCAATCGTTTTTAGCAACTCTCTCTCTTCTCTTTCTAACTAAAAAAACTAGAAAATAAACAAAATAAATTTTTAGACCAAAATAAATATTATCATAAATTTTGGGGTGAGCTATGTATGATTTATGTGTTTTATATTTCAGTCCTCTACCTTTTAATTTTGTATTTCAACTATAATTTGAAGCCTAATTTCATATAATTAGATTGTAAAAGGATGTAATTGGAAGGGAAAAAAAAGTTTAACAATTATCTTTTAATTTTGTATTTCTACTATAATGAGACAATTTAAAAAAATAAAAATTAAGAATAAAAATCTGGGCAGGAGGTTTAATGTTCAAGTGAACAGTGTTGCCTCTCAATTTTATTTTATTTTTTTGTTAATCATTCCATAGCTATACAGAATTTGAGTAAAATATTATTGTAAGTATATGTTATGAAATGATATTTCTAGCAATTGCCTTTGTTATACATTTAGCAACATTTATTTAACTTTAGTGTATTTATATCAATTTAATTAGTAATTATAATAGAACTTTACGGACATTGAATATAAAGGTATTTGAAGTATATCATAATTACAACGAAAGTTTTTAAAAAAATCACACAAACTAAAAAAATTATTATATATAATATTTCTTCAAATTAATTGCAGCATAATGGAATGGAATTGGAAATCGCTTCACTGTTGTCTGGAGATAAACAAAACACAATTCAAGTTGGGGGTAAGTATTATATTTGTTACTTTGTGTTTACTGTTCATGGATGAAGAAATCCAACAATATCCTATATATATATATATATATATATATATATATATATATATATGAGGAGCTGGATTTGTTCAAAAGCTTTGTATAATTCCTTACAAAAAAAAAAAAAAAGGTAGTCTTCCTCAATTTTTTTAAAGTGAGTTTAAATAATAATTAATAAGATATCACTATTTATTTACTTTTCATGAATTTTTTTTAAAATATAATTAAATGTTATTTTCTCTGTCCTCAATAATTAAGTGTTCATTTATTTACGCGGCTACAACAATTTTTAAAGTAAACTGCACCATTTGTATGTTTGGTAATGACAAAACTTATTTTATTGTTAATATAGGACCATATAAATTGTGTTTCAACCTCAAGTTTAAAGAAAGCAGCTCTTAGTTGCTTCCCCTACCCCGCATCAATGTCCTATGCAGTGGAGAGTGACTCCACTATTCATGTGAATAGTTAAGACACTCTTCACTGTTCTGGCCGGACCGGGTTCGGTTTAAAGTTAAATGCATTGAACCAGGTCCGGTCCAGTTAAAAAATTTATTTTTATTTTTATTTTTAATTATGTTTTGTTCAAAAAATTAGAAGGAGATCGCTTGATAATGTAACATTTGTAGAATTTGATCGCAATTCCAATTTTTTTCCTGATTATATTTAACCTGATGTTGTTGCGCGCTTAAAGAAACTAAGAAAACTGTAGTCCTTGTCGAATGGATTTCGTACGTGATGGAATTGTAGATAGTTTAATGGAACAATATATTTAAATTAAAAACCATCAATATTAATATATATTTTTTAAAATTATTTTATAATTTTAATTTGAAAAGAATTCTTTTAACCAAACACATCAAAATACTTTTTGTTCAATTTTAATTTCAACCATAATTTTAACCAAATATATATAAATATTAAACTAACCTCTACTAAAAATATTTTTTTATAAAATAATTTTTTTAAAATTATAATCATAAAAACTATCACAGAACCCTATGCAATCACATTTCAATAAGTTAATCCCACTAAAATTGGTGTCACATCGTTAAAGAAAATTGAAGAATTGCCACATCAATTAAAGTAGATGAAAAGTTTCTCACTAACATAATCGTGCTTAATTTTATAACTCTTCCTTTTACCTTTGCGAATCCAACTCTTAATTCACTCCCTTTATTAATTAACAAGAAAACCCATCAAATTTTTACTTTGTTTAAATAGAGAAAGAGTATGTTGAAAGAAAATGAGAATAAAAATATTAAAAGAGAAAAAATGTTTATGATTCTTAATGATACGATAATGTTTTTCATTATTTAATAATGTGGTATCCGTTTTAAAACTCCCCTAAATAATATTACCAAGTCAGAGTGTAAATGACTTTTCTACCAAGAAAGATCTATAATAAAACACAATTCTCTTTAATTTTACTAGTTTATTCCTCAAGTAAAAATAATATCTAAATTATATGAAAATTTTAAGTATTATTATTCAACTCAAATTTAAAAAAACCCGACCTAAATCTTTATATTTTTCAAGTTTTAAATTAAATTACATGGAAGTTGATTGATATTATCTTGTCGATTAGACAAGTTCAAAGTAAAAAAAAAAAAAGGTCAAATTAAACTCTAATTAATTTATCAAATTTACAACCCCGATTATAAAATATATTGAGTTGAATTAATTTTTTTATTTTATTATACAATAAAAAAATTGATTTAACATCAATGAAGATAAAATTTAATAAAAACACTATTTTAAATAATAAAATTAAAAAAAATAACCAATAAATAGGACGTGAGCCACGTGTTCTCGGTTGGACCTGTCCAAAACGTTATTTGCGCCCTCCACCATTCGAACCTGCAAGCTCGACTTTGACCCACACTGTAACGATTAAATTAATATATCAAATTGATTCATTATATGATCAGTTAAATTACTCCATACCATTTAGTTGTTTTGTTAATTTATTTTTTATCAATGTTAAAATAATGATGGTCAGAGGAATACTTATATCAATGTTACAATATATAATTGTTTTGTTAAAAATATTATATATTTAATTTTTATATTTTTAAGTGTGTTTATAACTAAGAGCTTACCTCAATTTCATGTTTTTTTAATTAATTTATTTATTGTTGAAATATATAAAAGGGAAAACAGAATATGAGAAAATTTGATTAGCAAGAATGAATGTTTTGAAGCAAAAAGATGGTCAAGGGATTATCTAACTTAATAAGAATTATTTAACTTGTTTCAATAAACTACAGGGACGAGCTATTATTACCTCCATCAAAATCACATCTGAAAGAGAGCACAGGGCGTGTGTTAGAGGCCACCCTCTTCCATCTATCTCCCTTTGAAGAGA
>Ga0325404_1004356_pt1 | contig 15056 bp, 10 predicted proteins | sample PopdelMetagenome_18_FD_205664 | JGI IMG/M metagenome (GOLD analysis project Ga0325404, IMG submission 205664) | Populus deltoides microbial communities from Bellville, Georgia, United States - Xylem-Control-R1 | ecosystem: Host-associated > Plants > Phyllosphere > Stem > Wood/Secondary xylem... | reverse complement strand
CAAGCTTAATAATACTAGAGAAGAGTTCCCATAACATGCTCGTTTTTTTCATGTTTAAGAAAACAATGTCTATTAAGATTTCAGCATCTCGATTTATTTTTACTCATATCAAGTTTTGGTTAGGTTTCTTTTATATGTTATCAAGTTGTGAATAATGTTTACTAAAGAAAAAAACTTGTAAGAATGTTGCCAACATCTTGAATTTATACTCAAAACGGAGTGCGCACAACAAAACCAACTACTAACTAGAATAATTATTAACAGTTAGTACCGATCGATAGCATAAATCCAATTGGTTAGCTATTGATCAATTGAATGGATCCTTAAACCATCACAGGTTAACTGGATTGCATATCAACCTGGATTTTTAACTAGGTCAATCCCTTTTTTATTTTTCATCAATCTAAACTGGTGCAGGTCTAAGGTCAATTGGATTCTAAATCAACGTTGCCCGAGTGGATGTAGATTTTATAAATAAGTATTGAACCAACATGCAATGTGAAACAAGGAATGCCTACCATCGCAAAAATGGGTTAGCTTTTATGAACTTCTCAGCTTGCCAATGCTATCATAAAGGTGGCAGGTTATAGAAGAGGGAGGACATTGGAAAACATGTCATGCAACGAAGTAGTAGTAGGCATGGAGAAAGGGTATCAAAATAATTAAACACTAGAAAACGAATTAAATTTAAGGGCTAAACTTAAAACTTTCAATTATCCAGGGGTGTAATTGACCCTATAACATATGGTGTAGTTACACTTCCACCCTTTACAATGTCAGGCTTCGGTTTCAATTTATAAATGGATTGAAAAAGAACCCGTGTGTCCTTTTTTGTAAATGGCGTTGTTTTTAATTAAGATAAAAATCCTTAATTCCTAAAACAGGCAGCCACGCGGAAGAGAATTAAAATCCCTAATTCCCTCATCCCTTCACTCAATATGCATTTTCTTCTTAATCCGAGTATTGATCTTCAATCTAAGCTTGGATTACATTCAATTTCAAACAAGTTAACCTCTCTTTTCTTTTTCCCTCCATAAGTTTCCATCAAGGTTTTTTTTTTTTAATCATTATTATGATTGATTATTAGGTTTTATTTTTATGATTATGTTAAAATAGGAGTCGGGTCGCCAAGTTACAGTTGATCTGGTAACCCGCGACCGCCGGGTCTTATGTGTATGGATAAAAGGAATTCAATTATGATTACTCAAGTATAGGGACTAGATAGACTATTTTAGAAAACTAAGGGACGATAAAAATCTCAATGAGACACACATGTATATAAAACAGGCGACAGCTCTCCTCGCCCGCCCGCCCTCCCTCCCTCCCATTCTGTACTCCAGTGTCTGCTGTGATCAGATCATAAAAAGAAAAAACCCTAGCAATCAATTCAGCAGCTCACCGTTTTTTCCACTGTGATGGCCGGAGAAACAGAGGCGGCGGTAAAGACGTTTGCGGATTTGGGGATGTGCGAACAATTGGCGGAAGCATGTGGAAGATTAGGATGGAAAAACCCTACAAAAATTCAAGTAGAAGCCATCCCTCATGCTCTTCAAGGCAAAGACTTAATTGCTCTTGCACAAACTGGTTCTGGAAAAACAGCGGCTTTTGCTCTTCCAACTCTCCAAGCCCTTCTTCAATCTTCAGTTACTTCTGCTCCAGTCTTCTACGCTTGCGTCCTCTCCCCTACCAGGTTATCTCCTCCATCTTCCAAGAAACAAACAAGTTTTTAACCTTTTCAGTTCTGCATTATTATTATATTTCATGTTTCTTGTAGGGAGCTGGCAATTCAGATAGCTGAACAGTTTGAAGCTTTAGGGTCCGACATCGGGTTGAGATGTGCTGTTGTAAGTTTCCAGTTCCCTCTGTTTTGGGTCTTTCATGTACTTTATTGTGTTAAATTTTGTGGGGGTAACTATCTTTTTTTTCTTCTCTATTAACAGCTTGTTGGAGGGGTGGATATGGGGCTACAGACAATTGCCCTTGCAAAGCGGCCTCATATTGTTGTAAGTGTTTATTTTGCAGGCATGATAATACTTTTTGACTTTTCTTAAGTTGCAAAAGGAGAGGTTGGCTTGTTTGTGTGAGATTGGTGCCCAGTAAAAGGAGCTAAGATTTGAGAATGCTTCGGTTTTGAATTCTGAACAAAGAGTGATGTTATGAGTTTCCCGTGTTTATGGCAATCATTTAAATACATTACTGTTCTCTGTTTGAATTTTAAATTATTAAACTATAGTGCTGTTTTTTTATAATAAGTGAACACATGGCCAATGGCTAGCATTCTGTTTGTTTCAGGGTGACGTGAAGGCATGGGGATAGTGCGGTCATGTGCTTGTTATATTTTCTCCGCACATTTCTTTTTTTATGCTTAAAAAACTTGATTTTTAGTTAAGGCATGTTTGATTTTTAAACAGCTTGCAAACTTTAAACTCTCTCTCTCTCTCTCTCTCTAAATATAAATAGACACACCTACGCATGGTTAGCACGTTATTGTACCATGGCTGTGCTTGTCTCTGTTCACATGATTATTTGTGCATGGAAACTCTAAATTTCTAGTGTCTCTTGAATGCAAGTGAAAATGGAATTGCTGATGGTGCATTTTATGAATTGAGTGATGTACATCTTTTGTAGATTGGTACACCTGGTCGCCTTTTGGATCATTTGTCGAATACAAAAGGATTTTCTCTCCGTACACTGAAATACCTGGTATGATCTCTGTAATGTTATGGTGCACTAATTAGTTTCTCAAGAAACTATGCTCGCATTCAGCTATTCTCCAATTGATTCTGTACATTACAACTGCTACATACATAGTTATGCATGTGTACTACTAACATGCATTGGAAAAATGTTTATGCATCTAGGTTTATTTTTGGCATCAATCATGCTTCATGAGATGCATTTTAGTTTCCTTCATATTTTAATTTCTTGAATGAAATATACTGAATCGAGATCCATACAGAAGCATAACTATGTTACTAGCTTCATGAGATGCATTTTAGTTTCCTTCATATTTTAATTTCTTGAATGAAATATACTGAATCGAGATCCATACAGAAGCATAACTATGTTACTAATATCTTCAGCAAAGCTAAATAAGTTAATGGGTGGAAAAACTTAACCACCCTGCTGCTTTGATTCGAAAGTAAAACTTAAAAAGAGAGAGAGCCTCAAGGTTTACAGCCTTCAAGCTAGACCAAAATAGCTCATAATTAAGAAGTCTTAAGTATTACATGAACATGTCTTCCTTTTGTAGTCTCTTCTAAACTAAGTAGGAAATACAAATTCAAATAGGAATAAAAACTTCTAATACCTAAATAAAAGTAAGAGTAAAATGTAACAGGGCCCTTTACTATTAGTCAAAGCACAAAGAGGCCTTGAACAAATATTTCAATGCAAACAATCCCTTAACAAAATTGGGAGTAGAAACTAGTCCTTCTGTCAAATGGAGTCAGGTTTCCATCCAATTTGGTTTAAATAAAATCAAATGTCTAGCACATGGCACCCTAGTCCACAGAAGGATCCAATTGGTGTTGAATAATTTGTTTAGGGACTATTTGTGCTTTGACTGATTGTATAGGGGGCTTGACACGTTTTACTTTAAAAAAATTGGATGGAAACCTAACTTCACTTGACAGGAGTAGTGGTTTTTATCCCTATTTTTGTTTAGGGGCTGTTAGTGCTGAACAATTTATTTAGAGACTCTTTGTGCTTTGATCAATAATACAGGAGGTCCTAGTACATTTTACTCCAATAGTAATCCACCATGGACACTCTGATATGCTTCAATAGCATCTCCCTTTGTCTGTCATTTTCTAGTTCAATCATCCAACATATGAGGCAAGAAGTAAATTACTTTGAAGACTCATTGGCTAAGCAAGGAGTGGAAATAGATGGTCATCTCACTTGCATGGTCATGACTTTCTTCCCATTTTCCTTCAACCTTTCCATCTTGCTCTTTGTATTTCTGTTCCAATTTCGTAGTGCCATCCACTCGATGGCTTGATTGCTGGTCTTTCTCTAATCAGTAACGTATAAACTTGCTCTCGTCTGTCATCAAACAAAACAAAAAATAAATAAAAATATATACTATGATTAGTAAATGTTATAAGACTCCCAGGTAAACTAGAATTCCTTTATAAACAACTTTTTTCTGGAAAAAAAAATAGAATTAAAGAATTCCTAATTCTCTTTTTTCTTGGTTGCATCAATTAGTGTCTCCATTTTAGCAAAACCTTGAGAAGGTTGATGATGTGATAGACTCATGTGAAAGCGCTGCTTCCAGTTCATGCCTTGATGTATTGGAAGTGTTAATCTGTCTAAAAATGCTAAAAGTGAAAATGTTCATGTTACCTATTATCCTTGGTACCTTGAATACTAATTTTTTTTTATGTGTCGTGCGCCACATTTGACAGATCTTGGATGAGGCAGACAGGTTGCTAAATGAAGAGTTTGAGAAATCACTGGATGAAATTCTAACTGTTATTCCACGGGATCGGAAAACATATTTGTTTTCTGCAACTATGACAAAGAAGGTTGAACCATATGCATTGAAATGATAATTGACATTTAAATCTGCATGGTGTTTTTGTTTCCCATGAAGTATGAATGGATTCCTTGCAAATGAATGAAATAAGATTGACAATTTTCTAGAAACTATTAAAAGCTGATTACAGTAGTTTAGTATGGCTTTAAAGGGCAGAAATTCAATATTTCTCTGTAAAGATGACTCTCAAGCTGGATTCGCATGCTGGCACAAGTAGGCACTTGGCTGGACAATAAGCAGGAGGTTTCATAAATAACTGTGGCTGATATCTTTATCTGGAATTTTGAATTATTAAATGACTTCCAAATATTTGCAATGAAATAAATATAGATTGATTGTAGAAGAAAAGAGCTGTTTTACAGTTAGAAATGAATTATATTTACCGTACATTCTATTGCTAGAAACTGAGGCCTATTCCATAGAGGTTGAAAGGAAAATGAAGAAAAGATAAATTAGATGGCATTCAACAATTGAACAAATTGTTCTCTTGGTTTTCAGGTTCGAAAGCTCCAAAGGGCTTGTTTAAGAAATCCTGTGAAGGTGAGGCGATATGATTTTCATCTGTCGTATTTATTCTTTGCCTTTTTTTCCCTAACTGCTAGCACAAATTGTAATTTCAATCATTTCAGATAGAAGTTGCATCCAAATATTCTGTTGTTGAGACATTGAGGCAGCAACTTCTGTTTTGTCCTGCCAAGTACAAGGTTTCTTCTTTTCCTATTGGTGCATATCTTTGAAAATATTTTACAAAAGGACTGGATGTTGAAGTATACAAGTATGTAATGGTGATTGGCAGAACAAAAAGGGAATCCAAAATTGATTATATTGATAGGGGAATTTATTCTAAGCAAACAAGTAATTTTGGAATGAACCTTTAAATTGTATTTATACAAGGCAGATGATGAAAACCAGGTTAATGGTTTTGAAAAGTGTGTGTGGATCCTGTCATTCATGTTTTATTAAGCTTGTCTTCTAAAAAGGAGGTAATGCTCTTTTCTCAATATCCATAATGAGGGTGAACACACATCTTGTTGCTCTTTCCCATTCTTATCCATGTCCTTTACTGCAAGATCTGATTGTGGTATGTGGTCTTCTGATCAGTCAATTGATTTATCTTCTAAACCTTTCTTCCATATCCTTCCATTACTACAAATACTAATTTCCTTAACATCGTTCTTGAACCTCAAATGCTCTATCTGATAGTAGAATACGATCTTCTAACCGGTTGGGAGAGTTGTTTTGAAAATCCTTTCTTCTGCATCCTTCCCCAGCCCCAAATGCTCTACTTATCCTGTAGATGATTTATCCAGAAATCTAAGGTGACTTCCAAAGTTGACATTTTAGTATCGTGTTCATCACAAGATTAATACTACAAAATTTGCTGCAGCTTAGATTTCCTGACAAGGCTATGCATTGTCATTATTCTCCTTGGTATTCTGGTATATTCTTCTCTTTCTAAAAGTGATTGTTTCCTAGGACCTTATAAAAGAACAAACCAGGTCATTAGTGTGTCTGTTTTCGAATTTATCTTGCACACTTAATTTTGTGTGATAAACTAGAGGTGAACTTTTATTTCTTTCTGATCAGCTAGGGGAACGTTTCAGGATCTGATTAAGCATTTTGATTTTCTGTTAAACATAGGTAATGGAGCATGTTGTATGGTGTAAAATAGTCATTGAAGAAATAATCCTCATCTTAGTAATTGTGTTTTTTAAAATAGTCAATTGCAAAATTCTTTTGTGGTTTATTTATCATGAGATTGAATCTTTCAATCTGTAATGCTTTTAAGCTATGTCTGGTCAATGAAAAGTTTCCATCCAAGTTGTACTATACCATGAACGTAAAGCACACAGCAGTACTGATAGAAAAGAGTATTGCTTAATCCCATTATCTTGATCGAGCAAGTCTCACATGTTTCAGATCTGTCTTATCAAGCATTCACTGTAGTGGTGATAAAGAATAAATACTTAATGGGACTCCAGGTCTCTGTTATGCATATAACAATAGAGATAATAATTGTTGGGTCTTGTGCTCCAATAAAGCTCAACAAGAAGACACTGCTGCCATTCCTTTTCCTTTCGCAGTTAATGTCTCTCTTAGGCTGATTTGCATTATTTATGCCTGCAGGAATGCTATCTTTTACATGCTCTGACTCTGAAATCTGGAGCTTCTACCATGGTTTTCACACGGACATGTGATGCAACTCATTTTTTGGCTTTGGTTCTTCGAAATCTTGGTCTAAGGGCCATCCCCATTAATGGCCACATGAGTCAGGTAAAACTTATATTTTTGCCTTATATTTTTTTATTATCGTTTTCTTTCAATCTTCTTGCTTTTGTTGCCTCGGTTATATTGTTCGTTAGAAAATGTCTCTCACTTTGTCGTTGGAATCTTTTTTTACAGTCTAAGAGGCTTGGAGCCTTAAACAAGTTCAAAGCTGGCGAGTGCAATATTCTCATATGCACTGATGTCGCAAGTAGAGGACTTGATATTCCATCTGTGGATATGGTTGTTAATTATGATATCCCCACCAACTCTAAGGTAGCCTACTATTTTCCTGTGTCTTCATGCTGGAGTAGACCAAGGATGCCATAATTTGAACCTTCTTCTTACCTTTGTCAGAGTCTTAAGTACTCTTGCCTGACTGTAGTTGATGATTCTTTTCTATCTAATTTGTCAATTTTCCTATCAGTTAGTGCTATGCCCTAGATAAATTGTAGGCTGACTAATTGGGAAACAAGAATTAGGTTTAATAGTTCAGTCTTGGAGTGGCCCTTGATTGCTACAGTAAAACAATTTAGCCTGTTTTTATTGCACGAGAGATGGCCCAAAAATCCATAATCCAAAAGTAGAATACATGTATATTCATTTGTATGCATATACATTGCCTTTTCCTCTTTCTGAAAAATCTGGATTAATTTCTACAACTTCAAAACTGAGTGTGTCATTCTCAATGCTTTATTTACATAAATGAAAAATTTCTCCCAAAGGAGAGGAAGGGGTGCTGCCTTGGATCTCAGAGCTGCATATGCTTATTTTTCTCCCTCATGTGGAGTTTTGAACTGTGGTTAATTGTTTCTCCTTTTCTTATCCTGGTATTTTACCCTGCATTCTCACTTCTTCGTCCAACATTCTTGCAATTCCTAGTTTGTAATTGTAAGTATGAACTTGGAAATTACACTATATATGCCAAACATTGCTGTTTCTTTAGATGACAAGGAACTTGTTTGGTTGTATGAGGGTATTTTGCTTATTTTAACTTTTCCTCGTCTGATTTTCTGTGGTTTGCAGGATTATATTCATCGTGTTGGGAGAACTGCTCGTGCGGGAAGATCTGGGTTGGCAATATCACTAGTTAATCAAAATGAAATTGGGTGGTTTAAACAAATAGAGAATCTCATTGGTGGGTTGAACATTCGCTGAGGCTCTTGAAAGCAGTGTGTTTTATGTACTGAGCTGTATACTATGTTTCAGGTATTAGGATGTCGGATATTCGTCCTCATCAAGAGGAAATCATGCTATTGCTGGAGCGTGTCACAGAAGCCAAAAGAATTTCACAGAAGGTATTTAAAATATCATTATAAGATTTATCTTTGTTATACTAGATGTGGAAAGTAAAAAAGATGAAAGATAAGCCTGCAATGGTAATGGAGTTGCTGGTATTGTTTCAAAAGTTCTTCATTTGTCAGCATCTACTTTATTGGAGGTTCAAATGCTGCCGTCAGGCTTTCTGGTAGTTACTTAGGTGTTCATATGGAGTATAAACTTCAAAATGGTCAAACCACCACTCAAATCCAGTCAAGAACCAATAGAGGAGGTCAAAAACCTATTTCAAAGTTGGATTTTTCCGAAGTTGTATTTTCAGATAATTCTAAGAATTTTTTTAGTTACAGAACACATTACTTTTGTTTGGTTGTGAAATGATAAAAACTCCTACAATTGACACAAATTTTACACCTTCCTTGTATATTTATCCTCAAAAATTTTAATTCTCTAATCTTCAAGTATTTATTTTACATAATTAACGCAACAACTAGCTCAGCCTCAATTCAACCATGGTTGATCTTTGGGTCCTTAACCCGCTCCTGGTTTGATCACCCAGTCGGATTTTCATATATAAAATTGGTTATTGTTATTAGTTTTGTTCTCTATGTAAAAAAATCCTGTAATTTTCATATATTTAACCGAATTACTCAATTTAACCCTGGTTGAACTTCTGATCCTGATCTTGTCTCTTTGGTTCACTAGTCTGTCATAAACGCCATTATTGTTGCAAGTCTTGCCATTGGCTTTGTTATTTATCTTCTTTTGGTTGTTGTATCATGTTCTGAATTTCTGGTCATGATCTGTTGTTTAACTTCCATAGCAAATTAAAGAACCTGGAGGAAAGAAAAGGAAGGGCAGAGGAGACGAGGACGAGGAAGAAATTGATAAATACATAAGCAAGAAAGATAGAAGATTCAAGAAGAACAAAAGATGATACCAGCAGCTTCTCAGTTCAAGTGTTTCTAACATGCTAGAATATTTATGCAATTTTTGGAGCATAACATCCGTACATGAAACCCTGATAATCCACTGATAGAGCAAACCGAGAGTTCTACTGGTTCAAGGCTTTTCTCTTGTTTTTCCTTTTAGATGATACCTGATTATCCATTTAGGTATTGATTTTGCAATGAGAATTTCAAAAATATTCTTTGAAGGGATCTCGATCGGGTTAACCAAGCCGTCCTGGGTTAGATCCCGGGTTAGCAGGTTACTTTATCAGCCTGCTGGACCGATTTGAAATCTAAGTTGGAAAATGGATTATCTTGTTCGTGGAGACCAGTGAGCACGCATGTCAGGATCGGTATTTAGCAAGCTTCTTGAGTTTTGGCAACCATGTCACAACTGGTCAGCAAAGAATGATTACAGGCAATTAATTTCAGGCAAACAGCTCATTGCTCCCTGTTTCTTGTCTGCTAGCTAAGCCATTTCTCCCTTTGCCGCAGAAAGGCACGTGGCTGATGACCTGACCGACCTGACCTTGAGTGAGGATTAACTCTTAAAGTAACATCGTTTAAAAACCAAGAGTGGTAAGTAAAATTATATATATATATATAAACCCAAAATCCATTAATTTAGAAAAGAAATATTTTTAAAAAATACATAATTTTAGAGTTTTAAAACTTTTTTTATTAATTTAAGTTAATAGTGATTGTTTTTTAAAGTATTTTTTGTTTGGAAATAAATTTAATTTTTTATATATATTAATATAAATAACGAAAAAAAATAAAAAAGGATATTTAAGTAATAATTAAAAAAAGATATTTAAGTATCGTGGTAGCAGCATCCCCATACTTACGTAACTTTCGTGAATGGACTAGACATTTCAAAAATAGCTTTTCTTGACCGTTAAATTGTGACGATTTCACAACGTTTCAGCATTTTATTGGCCATCTAAGACAACTGGAATGCCTCCGGAAGAGAAGACAGGACCCACCACTTGCAACAATGTTTTGCCTCACTACACCTCAAAAGCACGAGCACAACACAAACAAAAGCACAAAAGCCTGATTTTTACAAGACACGAAAGTGCTTTCAGGTTTCCCTCACTCGTGTCCTTTGGTTTTTCAGATGAGATAGGGTATCCATTTCTCTTCAGATTTCTCATTCAAGGTCAGTTTTTCCTTCATGATCGTACTTTATAAGTAACATTTATGTATTTGGTCATTTCGTGCGGCTTGAAATGGCATATATTTGCTTTCTTCTTTTTTTGTCGTTTATCATTTCTGTTGGTGATAAAAAGACTTCATGTACATCTCTTTTTATGTCAACAAGATTGAGCATTTTTCTGATTTTGAGAATGTAAATGATGTAGTGATGTAGTTTGGTGATGGGTTTTGTCTTATTTTGCAGGGGTGTTAAGGTTCTTCGACTTCTTGCTTTTGCATTGCCTGAGTCTGATGCAAAAGTTTCTGTTTTGATCTTTTTTATTGATCCTTAAAGCATATTTGGGGTTTAAGCCCCTTTCCTGTCGGCTTTTGAAAATCCTCAAAGATTCCAATTCCTATCGTAGGATACTTCTGGTTTTGGCCACCTTTGTTGATCAACGAATCAAGCAACAATGTCTGAATCAAATCAAACTAAACCCTTGATCCAGCCATCATCTTTGAGAAAACTCCCTGATTTCAAGCAATCAGTGAAGTTGAAATATGTGAAACTTGGCTATCATTACCTTATTACTCATGGGATGTTCCTGTTTTTATCACCTATTGCTGTCGTTATTGCGGCACAGCTATCTACATTCTCGATCCAAGATCTACATGATCTTTGGTACCATCTTAAATTCAATCTCATATCCGTGATCCTCTGTTCGACCCTCCTCGTGTTTTTGTTGACCCTTTATTTCCTTACCCGACCTCGCCCTGTTTACCTAGTGAATTTTTCATGCTATAAGCCTGATGATTCTAGAGAATGTACTAGGAAGATTTTTATGGATAGATCGAAGTTAACAGGTGTTTTCACTGAGGAGAGCATGGAGTTCCAAAGGAAAATTCTTGAGAGGTCTGGTCTTGGGGAGTCGACTTATCTCCCCGAGGCTGTCTTGAGAGTTCCTCCAAATCCGTGCATGGCTGAAGCAAGGAAGGAAGCTGAGGCTGTAATGTTTGGTGCAGTCGATGAGCTGCTTAAGAAGACATCTGTGAAACCGAAAGATATTGGAATTCTGATTGTGAATTGCAGCTTGTTTAACCCAACACCATCCTTGTCCGCCATGGTGATCAACCATTATAAGCTAAGGGGGAATATTCTTAGTTATAATCTTGGTGGTATGGGTTGTAGTGCTGGTTTGATATCGATTGATCTTGCCAAACATCTCCTTCAAGCGCATCCTAATTCTTACGCTTTGGTTATTAGCATGGAGAACATCACCTTGAATTGGTATTTTGGGAATGATAGGTCAATGCTTCTATCAAATTGCTTGTTTAGAATGGGAGGGGCTGCTGTTTTGCTTTCAAATAAAAGATCTGACTGGTGGCGTTCTAAGTACCAATTGGTTCATACTGTTAGAACAAATAAGGGCGCTGATGATAAGTGCTTCTCCTGTGTTACTCAACAAGAGGATTCTACTGGAAAGGTTGGGGTTTCTTTATCGAAGGACTTGATGGCAGTTGCAGGGAATACTTTAAAGACTAATATCACTACCCTTGGCCCTCTTGTTTTGCCCATGTCTGAACAGCTGCTATTTTTTGCCACATTGGTGGGGAAAAAACTCTTTAAGATGAAGTTAAAGCCATACATCCCGGATTTTAAATTGGCGTTTGAGCATTTCTGCATTCATGCTGGGGGGAGAGCGGTGCTGGATGAATTGGAAAAAAACCTACAGCTTTCAGATTGGCATATGGAACCTTCCAGGATGACACTCTATCGATTTGGCAACACTTCAAGCAGCTCTCTTTGGTATGAATTGGCTTATTCAGAAGCCAAAGGGAGGATAAAGAAGGGAGACAGAACATGGCAGATCGCTTTTGGGTCTGGGTTCAAGTGTAACAGTGCTGTCTGGAAGGCTCTGAGGACCATAAACCCAGCCAAGGAGAAAAACCCATGGATGGATGAGATCCACCAGTTCCCAGTTGATGTTCCAAAGTTTTCAGCCATACAGTAGATGCAACAGTTCCATTGGTTGGCAGGGGTGTGTTTCCGTGATGGTAACAGCAATCATCGAGTTATGAAGCCTTTCTCATGTATTTTTGCTTTTGCAGCAGATTTATTAGAGAGTGATGAACTCTGACTTACTAGTATAAGTTGTTTGGTCGTGACTTGAAACTAGGTTATCCTCCGTTGAGCAGAAAGCAATTCATTCATCCTATTAGTTGCAGTTGATGCTTTTCCTTTCTGACATTGCTCGTGTTGTTCTAGCTCCCGTTTTTAGAAATCTACTATGGCATTATATTCACCTTCTCGTCCCAGACATGATTGTTTTTATCACAATGTTCTGTTCTGGTTGCCAATTATCATAAAAATTGAAAGCAGATCATACAACACTGGGACAACGATGTTTGCTCTGATGATGGCCTGAAATTCGAATTGTATGAATTTTTGAAAACATGGTTGCCCATTACCAAGACATTGAAAGTATAAGCGATCAAATTTTTGTGGATTCATGATACTCGTTTTAGAAGAAACATGGGAACTTGCAATTTGAACTCCAAACACCAAGGGTGCATCAGAATGCCAGGTATAGATGAAACATTATTGTAAAATTCTCAACAAGCAAAACACCAAGAGCTCTTAGCAGTGCTCTCAACTCTGAGAAGCTGAGAAATAAAACAGGCATATCCTCAAACATTCTTTCGTTTAACCTATTTTAAACCGTGACAAAACACGAACATAAATTAGAGTAAAAACGAACAGGATAGTAATCGGAAATACATTCTAGCAACTCTCTGTTCGACCTAGAGGATTGTCTAACAACTTGCAAACTGTCACAAACGAAACCTACATTGTTCGGTTACTACCAAAAGGAAACCAGCTATAATCCAATCTAAGATGGACCGGGGGCCAATTATCACCCAATGTATACACAACACAGCAGTACATCCCATGGATTCAGTACAATGAACCGAAATAGCATTATTCCTTGGAGGATTTGTTGATAAGGGACTTGTGGATGTGAGGGATCACACCACCACCAGCTATGGTTCCTTTTATAAGGGTGTCTAGCTCTTCATCACCCCGGATTGCTAACTGCAAATGCCTAGGTGTTATACGTTTCACCTTCAGATCCTTGCTTGCATTTCCGGCCAGCTCTAACACTTCAGCAGTCAGGTACTCCAAGATAGCAGCAGAGTAAACAGCCGCAGTTGCACCCACTCTTCCATGGGCTGTTGCTCTTGTTTTCAGAAGGCGGTGGATGCGCCCAACAGGAAACTGCAGGGATGGTATAGAATGAAATAGATGGTCAAATCTTTTATGTTTCCGGACAGGTATAAATGGCCAAATCTAGAAATGGAAATCCTTTGCTGATAACAGGGAAAAAGCAACAATAACCAATCCTCGGAGCCATAACAGCCATATAGCAAAAAGAGTACACACTCAGCAGCCAAGAAAAAATGATACTCCATATTTGTAACCAAGCTCAGGACTAGAACCTACAACCCAGCAACTATGAAGCAACTGTTTTGTAGCTGCATTTATTTCTCTGAACATGTGAGATCTAAAACAAAGTTGAAAGAAAGAGCACAGTGACATGCAAGTACAATAAGCATAAGACATGTAAAAGCCAATGGCCCTGGGAAGCATAAAGAACCAAAATTCTGATTTATGTTGATAAGCAATATAGGCAATGCACAAGAAGAGCCAAGATATCCACACCATTTTAGATAACATCACTGATAAAAAACAATTAACAAATAACTGATGACCATAACTTTTGGCTCCATGTATCTGACTGCTTGAAAAGTCTTTATTTAATGTTTTACTAACTGAAAGAATCTTTCCTGAGAATCTGTTGATGCCTGGAATCGATAAGTTCTACCACTCCACAATAATCACATTCTAAAATATCATGAAAGTTACTGGACCAAATGAGCCATCATTATTGCTTAACTTTAAAAGTCAATTGGTAAAACCTAAACAATTCCATAATGCTCTTCTGTACTTTATGAACCACCCATTTTAGTCTGGAAAGAATAGATACCTTAAAGTCCTCAATTGCATGCCCTACGAAAAAACATAATCATTTCTAAATCACCAAATTATATAACACCAAACTACATTTGTAAATCAAGCTTACTCCACCTGAGTTGTATTCAATTTAACAAAATTCATTTCCTCTACAACCTCAAGCTACCCAAGCTCAATAAAGTCCTTGTTGAGCATCTCAAAGAACCAACCGAAATCCTAACAACTAACACCCATCAATAATTCAGTATGATAAACACTCCTCAGAACGCACCAAAAGATTGCAGTGGACAAAGATACAAGCTTTGTACACAACAACATCCAAGCTATAACATTAGTTGCAACTTTTTTATGGTAAGTACTTCTGTAAGCCTCTGATTGCATTTTGCATTAAAGAGATTTATGAAAAACGTGGATTACTCGAAAAATTAAATCCTTAAAAAACCAAGGGCTAGTTTTCTCTCAAGAGATTCACTTTCTCTCGAATGGGTACAACATTCTCCTTTTGAGCCTATTTACAATATATTTTTCTATCATTCTAGTTCTAACTTTTTTACACCGATCCCTTGGCATCATCAATTCGGCTGACATGATGACTTGAGAAAATAAAGAAAATTCAGTATTTACTCTCAAATTTCATATAGCTTAGATTTCCAAACTATAAAACTCAAGCTCAACTAAGCCCGATGGTTAGCTAAGTCACACTAAGTACCAAGTTCCCCTCAATTTCACATATCTCAGTTTATACCCTCATTCACAAATTAAAAAAAAAATACATTAAAACAAAAATTCAATAAAATTAAATAGCAAAATCACCATAGTTTCTCATGGCCCAGGTAATTATATATATATA
>Ga0325404_1004355_pt1 | contig 15058 bp, 13 predicted proteins | sample PopdelMetagenome_18_FD_205664 | JGI IMG/M metagenome (GOLD analysis project Ga0325404, IMG submission 205664) | Populus deltoides microbial communities from Bellville, Georgia, United States - Xylem-Control-R1 | ecosystem: Host-associated > Plants > Phyllosphere > Stem > Wood/Secondary xylem... | reverse complement strand
AAAAATAAAAGTTATTTATTTAACCACATAATTTTTTCTTCGTGGTAAAGAAAAAACAGAAACTATCAAAAATACCAATAAGTTCTTCCATAGTCACATAATCAACAAGTTTTAGTTGCTTGAGTTTTATGTATTTAATATTTGTTGTTGTTTGAGTTGGAATTGGCTCCTTTTTCTTTTTCCACTCGAGGAGTTAAATCAGGTCCAATCCATGATAATCAACACACAGATTGCATCACACCTAATTTGAGATCTCAATCATCTCACGAGACTAACATGTTTCTATTTTCATTTTGATTTGATTTGATTTGTCTTGGACTAATTTATAAACCATTTGATTGTGCAAATAATTCATTAGGTAAATTTTCAAATAATCAAATCAATAATAAATCACCCTTTAATTGCTCACCTAACCCTCATAATCATCATGGGTTAGACTTTTTCTCATTTGGGTCATGGGTCTCCTCAAGACACTCGTGAAAGCACCTCCATTTTCCAACGCCTTGTCCCAAGCTCCAAGCCCGAGTTGGGTTCGATTCAAAATGAACTCACTCACTCACTTATTCACGCCACAGCTCCGCAAGCCTGACAAGAGCCATCTCCTGGCACCTCCTCTCCTTGGGCTAAACTAGTGGGGGCTGGAGAGAACCAAGGCAAAAACCAGGAAATTTTGAAAAGTGGTGGGGTCCCTTTACCCAATAAACAAAAAAAAAAACCATTAATTTTCCTCCTGTGGGCTACCTTCCTCACACAAACCCTAAACATCAAAAAGTCTTATTACACTCTCCCACGAACGCACTGAAGACTAAAGACAACACAGGCATGGCTAATGTCTTGTTGTCAAGTGTAAGAAAATGTGGGCTTTTGTGGTCCATTTTTCGGAGGTAACAAAAATAATTCTAATTTAACAACAAACCTCTTTGGACCCTTAAAGTCCAAAAATAAAAAATCGTCTTTCCCCTCTCTCTCTCAAAACTTTCAAGTCTGTCTCACCCAACCAAACTAACCCTTATCTCGTGAAAGGAAGGAGGTCTGTTTACCCCCAATTTTAGGTCCAATTAGGGTTTCGGGTCTGGCTTTCAAGCCCATATCAAGATCTCTCTGCAAAACCCTAGATCGTGCCTGAGACCCATCGGAGCTCTGTTCCTGGGCTTCTTTTAAGCTTAAAGATCGCATCTTTCCCTCGTTTCCACCGGTAAAAAACCCTAACCCGAACTTTTCTTTCAGTCTCGCCTTGTCGTTGTGATTCTCGTGTTCTTGTTGGTTTCGAGTCTCTCTGTTGTTGTTATTCTTTGTTTGGTGGTAAATTGTTGAACTGGTTAACTTTTCTTGCTTGGTTAAGGAACTATTGGAGGTTTTTTCAGTGTTTTCATGTTAAATTCGTTCCCTTGATGATTGTTTCGTGTTGAATTTGTTTCCTTTTTCATGATTAATCGATGGGTTTGCTCTTTTTCACATGGGCTTGTGATTTCTTGTTTTGATCGTTATAATATTTGTGAAAGGAGATGTGTTAATACTTTTATATTGTTGATCATGGCGATGTTCCCTTCAATTTTCTGTTTTTGTTCTGGGCTTGTTTTCTGTCTTCATGTTTGTTGAATTGTGCAGCCCAACAAAATCAAACTCTAGATCTGTTTTTCCTTCCTTTGAATCGTTTAAAACTGTTTATAATAGGCGAGAATACCTATTTTGACCCTGATCCATTTGGGTCCCTTTACACGAACTTTTGACGAACTCTTGGAAGAACCTTATATTGGACCTACAATTAACGTATGACTCCTAAGTGGCCCAAAGGGTTCGCACATGGTCAACTTGAAAGCTAGCTTGGTGGCCCATAGGTCTGCACCCAGTGGCCTTATAATCAACTTATGGTCTGTGGCTGCTGGCACAAGCAGAATAGCAGATATGCATATCACATATGTTGTAGTCATGACCTTGTAGTTATAGGACCTTTCGCCTGTCCTTGCCTGGACCGGAGATGTGGATTTAGTCTCAATGCTAAGAGTTGGTGCGAGGACATCACCTGGGCCACAAAACTGAAAAGAAGGAAAGAAAGGAGGTTCAGAACCTGTAATATAATGTGGAAGTGTCTTTAATATGTTAATTTCTTTCAGGTTTTGCTTCAATGTTTATGTTTGAGAAGGTGTGCTATTTAGTTATTAATGGAATATTGGTATTGAATGTTTTGAACATTTACTTTCCACGAGAGTTTAATATAATGATTGGAAATTGAGTTCACAAGTTTGTAAGCTCATGGAGTTCACACTTATTCGGAGGATCAGCCCCTGAAACTAAGGTTGGGAATTGAGGATGTTTTCACCATCTAAGATTAACACTTGTTGCTAAAGATGGTAAAGGACATTTTTTGTTACTTCAACAATGGAGTGTTATATCAAGGGTCAAGAAGCTCTTCCACTTTCCTTAAGAATAGAGGGGAAGGGTTGAGCATGCATCTTCTACTCGTTGAGTATCAGAAAGCTGTGACTTTAGATGGCAGGCTGGTTGTCTGTTAATTTATTTGTTTTTATAATACCATCACAATGACCCGGGCCTTATCAGATGACTTGAGCTAGTGTTTGCATGATTATACTGTGGAGGTGCGTTTATGTTTATTCTAGTACTTAGTTATCTCCTGTTACTTATTTGGTCTAGTCATCTTGTAGTTGTTTGTGAATGGTTGGCTTATTCCTATTTGTTGTCTTTCACTGGACTTTCCACCAAAGACTTCTAAAATAATTCTGCATTAATACATTTACATGGAACTTTACCATCTGAGATGTTATAATGTTTTGTTTGGATTCAGCTTTGTTTTCTTGGGTTCATGACTATGCATCACTGTTTATCTGAACAACATGTTTTCATCTTGAATGTTAGTATAGCTCCTTGCGATTTAAGCAGCAGTGAATTTTTTTTTATTATCATTATATTCTACTTTAGCTGTCACATCAAAATGATTTGTGGTTATCATTATATTGAAGTGAAATTTTTATGCCGTGGGAAAAATCATACACTAAATCTGCTGTTGCTTCTTATTTTACTGCAAAGTCACTTTCTGAGACCAGATGGCAACCCCTGAAGAGAATAATCAGCTGGTGATTGCTCCTGAATCTACTCCAGAAACACAGCCTAATAAGCGGAGGAAGAAGAAGTCCATAGTCTGGGAACATTTCACGATAGAAAATGTAAGCCCTGGATGTAGAAGGGCGAGCTGTAACCAGTGCAAGCAAAGTTTTGCATATAGCACGGGATCTAAAGTAGCTGGTACCAGCCATCTCAAACGTCATATTGCCAAAGGAACTTGCCCAGCACTGCTACGCAATCAATCGCCATTTACCCCTGGGATGAATGGAAACGGCAGCATGTCTGATCCACCTAAACGTCGCTACAGGTCCCCGAGCTCTGCCTACATTTCCTTCGATTCAGACCGTTGCCGCCATGAAATTGCCAGAATGATGATAATGCATGACTACCCTCTTCACATGGTAGAACATTCTGGATTCCTAGCCTTTGTCCAGAATCTTCAACCCAGGTTTGACATGGTGAGCTTCAATACCGTCCAAGGGGATTGTGTCGCCACTTACTTGAGAGAGAAGCAAAACATTATGAAGTTTGTTGAGGGCATGCCTGGGCGTGTCTGCCTTACATTAGACATGTGGACTTCTAGCCAAAGCTTGGGTTATGTGTTTATAACAGGACACTTTATTGATAGTGACTGGAAGCCTCAGAGTAGGATTCTCAATGTTGTGATGGAGCCATATCCTGATTCAGACATGGCAATCAGCCATGCTGTTGCTTGTTGTCTTTCTGATTGGAGTTTGGAAGGCAAACTATTTTCTATCACTTTCAATCATCCAGTGGGTGAACCTGGGCGTGAAAACCTCAGATCTCTTCTCTGTGTCAAAGATCCCCTAATCATCAATGGTCAGTTAATGATTGGGAACTGCAGTGCTCGCATTCTAAGTAGCATTGCAAAAGATGTCCTATGGGCAGGACGAGAGATCATCAAGAAAATCCGTGACAGCATAAAGTATGTGAAGACTTCAGAATCTCATGAGGAAAAGTTCCTTGAGCTCAAGCAACAGCTTCAAGTCCCCAGTGAAAAAAGCCTATCCCTTGACAATAGAACTCAATGGAACTCAACTTTTCAGATGTTGGTCGCTGCTTCCGAGTTAAAGGAAGTATTTTCTTGCTTGGATACTTCTGATCCTGATTACAAAGAAGCCCCTTCCATGGAAGACTGGAAGCAGATTGAGATTATATGCACATACTTGAAACCTCTCTTTGATGCAGCCAATGTCCTTACGTCCAGAAATAATGCGACTCCAATAACATTCTTTCATGAACTATGGAAGATTCATGAGCTGTCTCGTGCAGTAGCAAGTGAGGATCCCTTTATCAGCAGTCTTGCTAAACTATTGCGAGAGAAGATTGACAAATATCTTAAAGATTGCAGCCTTGCTTTGGCAATTGCAGTAGTCATGGATCCTCGGTTTAAGATGAAGTTGGTTCAGTTCCGTTTTTCAAAAATCTTTGGTGACGAAGCTCCTTTGTATGTTAAGATTGTTGATGATGGCCTCCATGAGCTGTTTCTTGAATATGTTGCGCTTCCTCTACCCCTTACTCCAACTTATGCTGAAGATGGAAATTTTGAGAACATGAAGACAGAAGATAACCAGGGAACTCTCCTTTCAGACCATGGACTTACAGATTTTGATATGTATATCATGGAGACTACTAGCCAAAATACGAGGTCAGAGCTGGATCAGTATTTGGAGGAGTCTTTATTGCCTCGCTTGCAAGAGTTGGATTTGTTGGACTGGTGGAAAATGAACAAGCTCAAGTATCCGACCCTTTCAAAACTGGCCCGTGATATTTTGACCATCCAGGTATCTACTGCCGATCCTGACTCTGTATTCGATACCGAGATCAAAGAGCTGGATTCATACCGGAGTTCTTTGAGACCTGAGACAGTGGAAGCCCTTGTGTGTGCTAAGGACTGGCTTCAGTATGGGTCTGCTGCACCTGCTGAAATTTCAAATGCGATTGTCAAAGTAGGGTCTTAGATCTAGTGTATGCATGTGTATGATTGTAGGTTTATGTTAGATGCTGCTAGTTTTCTCGTTCACATTAGGCTACTATGTGTAATTTATGTATCATTGAAGATGATTATCTGGATTGCTTGGACGTGATAACTTAAATTTCTTGAGTAGATTTTCGGGCAGTTTACTTTTCGTATGGTTTTAGTCGCCTTTAGAACATCCAATTTATCATGGCCGGATGCTAACAGTCGACTACAGAATTGAGAAGTGAATGAAATATATGTAACTTGTATGAACAGAAAACAGGAACAGCAATGGGGAGTAGTGAGATACAAGGTCGTGGCGCCTTAGCTAGTGGTGGAATTTACAGGCGAACATGACAGCTGTTGAGGAACATGTATATGGTTAATGTTTCTGACTGTTTCACTTGCAATTTGTTAAATAAATATATCACTAGCTCAGAACTTCTCAAAATTAGGGATGTGCTCAAACTGGTTTGCTTGGCAGGATTTTGACTGAAACCTAGAAACGGACCGACATGAGGATCCTATGATTCATAGACTATGAACTTCACTTTGAAGACATCTGCCTCTTCTTTCCAAGGCTTTATAGAATTGATCACTGTGTTAAGTACTGTATAGACTTGGGCCGAATCAATCCAAGTTAAAAATAAAAATAAAAATAAATGAGTAAAACGAATTAGCTAGTTAAAAACCCTCATTGATCTATAATCTAAGTAGACGGGTAAAATCTGATCAATTTACTTGTTGATTTTTTTATAAAAAAAAATTATTTATAAAACCACATCTTTTTTATCTATCTATTTTTTTAAAAAAAAAATTAATAGTTTAAACTAGATTTACACTCTTGATTTGTGCTCCGGATTTTGCCGCTTGATCCTAAATCGGTTTTATAATTTTGATTTTTAATAATTTTATCACACAAAAAATAGTCTTGGTCTATCCAGCAATTTTCAATGAGATCTCTTAACTATAACTTTTTTCAATTGGATTTCTAAACTATAAAAGAAATTCCCCGATCAAGTTCTTCCACGGTTATTTTATGTAATAAACGGTGACATTTTGAAGAAAATCCAATGCTTTCAATTTAAAATTGTGATGAGTTTAGATGGACGTATTTGCTTGAAAACAACCATTTATGCTAAACTTAAAAATAAATTACTTTGGATGCATCGAGCATCCACAAATTTGAGATCTCTCTCAAAAAGTCTTTTTGTTTATAAAAGCGAGTAGAAACTTGGGATGTATCGAGCCTCCACAAGATAAAATGCATGTGTGCATTTCACTCATGGATGGAAATCTTCTATCCTCGTATGAAATTTGGATGCCTACCTCTCTGATTAACATTTCTCCATTGTATTAAGAAAAAAAGTGTTCTCTCTTAGAGTTACAAGATAGAAATTGTTAGAAAGAATCTGTCATCAAAGTAATGACTGATCCCAAGTCCTAACCTTAATTAGTTGGATTCAAAAGAGTGGCAATAAGAAAAGGGGGAAATCCACTTGTGGAAAGGCCTACCTTTCCTTGAACAAGAAAGTCGTAAATTCACACGTACCAATTCAAGATACAGTGGGCTGAGACCTTAACAAGTCCTCAAAATCAATGTAAAACCATCGATTAATTCGTGGGTTTTCTTCTGTTTTGATTTGTAACTTTCGTCCGTAATCTTCAAACCAGGTTTAGCATGGTGATAGACCCTTCTTTGACGGAGAAGCAAGACATTATGAAGCTTGTTGAAGGCATGTCTGGAAAGCTTAGGTTATGTGTTTATAGCAGGACACATCCTCGATGACAATTAAAAGCCACAGAAAAGATTCTCAATGTTGTGAAGGAACCACATCCTGATTCGGATACAGCTAGCAGCCATGTTGCTCGTTGCCTATCTGATTGGAGTTTGGAGGGCAAGCTAATTTCTGTCACGATCAACCATCCAGTGACTTAACTTGGGCGTGAAAACCTTAGATATCTTCTCTGTGTCAAGAATCAGCTTATCATCAATGGTAAGTTACTGCTTGAGAACAGCTGTGCAGCAGATGTGTTTTCGGCAGGGCAAGAGATTATTGAGAAAATCCGCAAGAGGGTGAAGAATTCTGAATCACAAAATCAAAAGTTTCTTCAAGCAGCCAGTGGAAACAACCTGTCTCTCGACAACCAAGCTCAATGGATCACGACATGTGAGATGCCGGTTGCTGCTTCAGGGTTGAAGGAAGCATTTTCTTGCTTAAATATTTCTGATCCTGATGACAAAGAAGTTCCTTCCCTGGAGACAGGAAGCGAGTTGACTTTATACGCTCAGTATTGAAACCTCTCGTTGATGCAGCAAACTTCCCTGCTTCTTGAACTGACCCGACCCAAAAGGATATTGTTTCACGAAATCTGGAGGATGCATGAGTTGTATCATTCTATTACAAGTCATGAGGGATCCCTTTTATCATCTAACGACTCCTATCCCCAGGTCCTAAGCCTAATTGGACTAAAATGAAAAGGAAAAAACAATTAGAAAAGGGAAAGAAATCCTTAAAGTGGGCTATATATCCCTCCAGTACTCTCTTTCCCAATTCAGGAGACGGTGGGCCGGGTCCGTGTTCCCATAGGTCACTAAAATTAGTTGTATTTAACAAAGCTAGCCGTGGACCTGAAAGTCCAAGTTTTAAGAGTTAGGGGTTTGGGTTTGCTTTAAGCCCAAAATCTGTGTGCGCAAAATCTAGGGTTTCGCCGGAGCTTATCGCTGGAGCTTCTTACATAATCAAAGATCGAATCTTTCTCTCTTTAAAAAGGGTAAAAACCCTAGCCCTTATCCTAATTTCTTTTACTTTTGTTTAGTTGTTGTGGTTTTCGAATTTTACTCCTTTTTTGTTCTTGATTCTCTGTTTTGTTTCTAGGTTTTTGTTTGATTGTGTTAAATCAAGATTTTCTTGATTCTTGATTGATTAACCAATCAAGAAATTAATCGTTAATTTCTTGATTAGTTAATTACATTACCATTATTATGTGTTATTTTTTATTACATGCTAAATATTTCTCCTTTTCAATGATTAATGGATGGGTTTTTTCTATTTTGAACTGGACTTGTCTTTAATTGTTATTATTTTTAGTAAAGAGGAGGAGTTGTGTTCTTAGGCATGTTTTCCTCTCTGTCTCCTGCTTTGATCAGATTACTTTTTTTGAAACCATGCCAACAATGTTCTTACTTCTTAGCCTATTTATAAGGGTTTGAAATACCCGTTTTGACCCCGAGACCATGTGGGTCCCTTTAAACAAAAGTCTTTATATTGGACCCACCTTATTCCATATAGAGCCCATATAGTGTTGAGGGCAGTTAACATGATACTGAAAGCTAGTTTATTGGGCCATTGTCCTTCAGCTAACTTGCAGGCCTTACAATCTGTTTTAGGCAAACAGGGAAGTCAGGCCCTTGTATTTATACAGGATTTATATGATGTAATAAGGAAGGCCTTGCTTCTGTTTGAGAGAGTTGGTTATGTCAAATAAGGTACTGATGATGGTGAAAATTTACCATGGATTTGTTTCTGTACAATCAAATGGTCCTCTCAAGGACAGACAAAAATTTCCTGTCGTATAAGGATCAACGGAACTTGAAGTTGGTGATCTTGCATCTGCTGCCTGCACAATATTAGGAACCTAAGAATTCTGTAATGCAGGCAAGTACCTGCTGGACTTGTGTTAATTTTTGCATGGTATTGCAATGACAAAACAATGATCCAGGCCTTCTCAAATGGCTTAAGCTAGTGTGTGCAAAGCTTGGTATTACATTGACTGGTACAAGATAACGATGTTGTGTTTAGTTTGTTTGCTTTCGTTCATGTGTATCATTGGTTGTCTCCATTGCATGTTGAACATGTTCTATATATATCAATGGTTTTCATGAAATTCATTTGTGATTATTATAACTACAGGGAAGTCAGTTTTCTAAGCCATCGTCAAATCCTATACTGGATGTTCTGTCGTTTCTTATTTGCTGCATAAAGTAGGAACTCATTTTTTGAGACAAGATGGCAACCCTTGAAGAGAAGAATCAGCTTATTAGTACTCCAGAAAACCAGATGGCAACACATGAAGAGAACAATCAGTTGATTACTCCTCCAGAATATCAGATGGTGACTCTTGAAGAGAAGAATCAGCTGGTTGCTGCTCTAGAATACCAGATGACAACCCTTGAAGAGAATAGTCGCTCGACGCCTGCTCCTGAAACACAGCCTAGCATGCGGAGGAAAAGGAAGTCCATGGTTTGGGAGCACTTCACCATAGAAACTCTAAGCTCTGACTGTAGAAGGGCATTCTGTAAGCAGTGCAGGCAAAGCTTTGCTTACAGCATGGGTTCAAAAGTATCTGGTACCAGCCATCTTAAACGTCACATTGCCAAGGGAACTTGTCTAGCACTACTACACAATCAGGGGAATCGACAAACACGAGGTACACCAACGATGAATGGAAATAGCAGTGTGTCTGATCCACCAAGACGTCGTTGCATATCCCGAAACTCAGCCAGCATTTCATTTGATTTAGACCATTTCCGCCAAAAAATTGCCAGAATGATGATAATGCATGATTACCCTCTTCACATGGTCGAACATCCTGGATTTGTAAATTTTGTCAAAAGTCTTGAACCGAGATATGACATGATGAGCTTTAATACAGTCCAAGGAGATTGTGTCTCAGGTTACTTGAGGGAAAAGCAAAAAGTTATGAAGTTTATTGAGTGTTTGCCTGGACGTGTTTGCCTTACATTGAACGTGTGGACATCTAGCCAAAGCTTAAGTTATGTGTTTATAACAGGACACTTCATTGATGGTGACTGGAAGCCACAGAGGCGGATTCTCAATGTGGTGATGGAACCGTATCCTAACTCGGATGCAGCTCTTAGCCATGCTGTTGCTAGTTGCCTCTCTGATTGGAGTTTGGAAGGCAAGCTATTTTCTATCACTTTCAATCATCCAGTGGGTGAACCTGGGCTTGAAAACCTCAGATCTCTTCTCTGTGTCAGAGATCCCCTTATCATCAACGGTCAGTTACTGTTTGGGAACTGCAGTGCTCATGCATTAAGCAGCTTTGCAAAAGATGTGCTGTGGGAAGGGCGAGAGATCATTAAGAAAGTCCGTTACAGTGTAAAGTATGTGAAGACCACAGAATCCCATGAGCAAAAGTTCCGTGAGCTCAAGCAACAGCTTCAGGTCCCCAGTGAAAAAGGCCTGTCTCTTGATAACCAAGCTCAATGGAACACGACATATCAGATGCTGGTTGCGGCTTCAGAGTTGAAGGAAGTGTTTTCTTGCTTAGATACTTCTGATCCTAATTACAAAGAGGCTCCTCCATCCATGGAAGACTGGAAGCGGGTGGGCATTATGTGCACATACTTGAAACCTCTTTTTGATGCAGCCAACTTCCTTGCCTCTAGAACAGGCCCAACCCAAAATACATTCTTTCACGAAGTCTGGAAGATGCATGATCTGTATCATTCTATTACAAGCCATGGGGATCCCTTTGTCATCAGTCTTGCTGAAATAATGCAAGAAAAGATGGACAAATATTTGAAGGAGTGCATCCTGGCTTTGGCAATTGTTGTAGTCATGGATCCTCGATTTAAGATGAAGTTGATTGAGTTCAGTTTTCTGAGATTCTACGGTGAAGAAGCTGGCAAATATGTAAAGATCATTGATGGTGGGCTCCACGAGCTGTTTCTTGAATATGTGAGACTTCCTCTCCCTCTTACTTCAGCTTATGCTGAAGATAGAAATTTTGAGAACAACACGAAGACAGAAGAAATTTCAGACAACGGGCTTACAGATTGTGATGTGTATGTGGAGACTACTAGCCAAAATACGAAGTCGGAGCTGGAGCAGTATTTAGAAGAGCCTTTGCTGCCTCGCCACCAAGAGATGGATGTGTTGAAATGGTGGGAAGAAAACAAGCTCAAATATCCAACTCTTTCAAAAATGGCTCGTGATATTTTGACCATGCAGGTATCTACTGCTGAACCTGACACTGTATTTGATACCGAGATCAAAGAAATGGATTCGTACCGGAGTTCTTTGAGACCTGAAACAGTGGAAGCCCTTGTGTGTGCTAAAGACTGGCTTCGGTACGGATCTGAAGCGTCCACAGAAGTTTCTAATGCGCTTGCGGAAGTAAAGGGTCTTGGATCTTAGTGTTTACATGTCTCTTAACCGTAGGATTTTTATTAGACTCGATTAGTCTTCTACTTCTCCATACTAGGCTAGACATCTGCCTCAACTGCAAAGAATATATAGATTGCTTGAACACAAGATGTCAAAAATCTATAGTATCTTTTCTGATTTCACGAGTCCCTTTATTTTTGTTTGTTGTTGTTTTAATTTACTAGAAGATTTGGACAAGCTCATGGCACACTAGCAGCAGTTATATATTATCATCGCTAAACATATACAGGTGCTTGGGCTAGTTGTTGATGTCTAGCTAACCACACAACATTGAGAAGCTAATGCGATACCAAACCGGTAACGGCAGAAACAAGGGCTCTGAAGATGGTGAATTCTGATAATTAGCTTCTAACATGATGGTGGGATGTACATCTGACCATAGTTCATACTTGTATATCCTAAATCTTCATTACTGAAGCTTGATTTTTATTTTATTTTTCACATTTTTCTTTGCTTTTTGGTTGAGGGAACTGAGCATATGTAGGTGGGTCTTAAAATGAAATGGATCGCTTGACTTCACCCCGAACACAACTATCCAAAGCTGATTCTAAATTTTTTGTTTTCTGGTTTCTAGCAGTTGCTTAAGTTGGATTACTGAAACGAGGAAGTAGTAGTTGTTTCTTAATCATCATCGACATTTTCATTGATTCCGGTTGTATCTAATGATGTGGAGATAGATTTTTGCAAGAGTCAAGGTATATGAGCTTAGTCCAGAACAGAGTATTGATCAAACAAGTAGATGGCAGAGATCTTATTTAATCCTTCCCCCTTCAATTCCTTGCATGATTACATTAACTAGCAAACCACAAAGGGAAGCAAAGTAGAGGGGATACATGGCACGCACGTACAATAAATACCCCAGTACCCAAACCACCACCAGTCCAGCCCTTGACTCTATTCTAACAAAAATTCTCCTATAACTCAATCTCAACTACATGAAGCTTGCCCTCCTCAGGCATGCTATCCAAGCTAAGAATAACCAAACTAGAATCTGAATCATACACAAATTCGACCACATTTGCGTCCACAATGCACTTCCTTGGCTTAGCAGATGAGTAAGCACCAAACTTGCCGCATCCTTTAACCTCCATGCTAACTTTCCCTACCAATTCATCGCTATAGTTTTCAACCCTCTGATCACTCACACAACTACTTTCACCCTTATATCCATCATCAAGATTTAATAATTCAGCACCACCTTTCACTTTATACTTCAGCCCCTCAATGGCTCCACCAGCATTGAACATGTTGATTAGCCCCAGGGGTGCAAAGCTGAACCCGGGTGCCAAGTCCTTGATGGGTGTGACTGTAAATATGTCATGCTCAAGGACTTTGAGTGACATTGGCAATGCTGCATTGTATGGGAGGGTGATAAGTTCTCCAGTCCGATGACAATAGACAGCACAATTACCATTCCAGTTGGGGTCCATGGCAGCTTCAGCGATGAGGTGCACATCACGACCCCTAATGGCGCCTGTCAATACCTCATTTTTGGTTTGGTGGAACGTGTTCTTTCTTTCAATATTGTTCCATGCTGCTCCTTGGCAATTGTAGACTCCTAGGACCCCTGTGAACTTGTTCATGTTCCATATTTTCAATAAGCTGCCATCAAAGAGAATTTGGTTAAGAAAAATGCCTAATAATTCAACATTTCTAGGATGCAAAAAATAGCTAAAATTCAGATTTTTTTTATCCATGTTGTGCTAGTTAGCTTAGTTGATAAAATTATTACGGAATAAAGATCAAGGTTACCTAACACCGTCGCGGGCTGGGTCGGAGAACAAGCAGTCACGGGTGGGCCTACCAGGCAAACGGGCTCGAAGAATTGACCCATCAGGAAGGATCAATTTCTTTAGTAGCTCAAAGTTGTGCTTCCCAGGTGCATCACTGTTCATAAAAAATGTTACCAGCACCCACCATTTAGCAAATTATAGAACACAAGAACTTGATCATTAGTAACTTTCATATCTTAATTTTACATGGTAAAATTGAATGATGATGATGAAGGGCTATGATTTATTACCTAACATAGATGGGTCCACCACTAATAGCCCTAGCAGATGCATGATATTCAGCAGTTGGATGTAGAGAATGGAACATGTCCCAATCAGGCTGCATGAACTCTCCCAAGAAAACACTGTTATACGCCACCGCTGCTATATGGATGGTGTGTGATACTGGATCACGCGGGTAGAAATCATCCGATGCTCTCACCACTGCCGTTTGTTTGGAGCTGCACCACAACATTTCAAAGCACCACATCACATCAGATTAAAGCCCCAAACTCACAAACAAAACAAAAATGGTGGTTTTTAACAAATTACCAGTACAAAGCATCAGTATTATGGCTCATGCAAGCAATGCAGCCATTATCAGGGAAGTTCCTTGCGACAGAAGCATCAAGGGCCTGATGGTATTGCCTAGTCAATTGAACCCTACCACCCAAACCAGCACCAAGTGTCTCCAATATACATTGAACATCCACCTTAACCCCATCAATGCCAGCAGATGCCAGATAACTATGCAACTCGTTATAAAACTTGTATAAATTTTTTGGATTCACCAGCCCTAATCCCTGCAACGCCAAGGCATCGTTTTTCCATGTGGGATCGTTCTCCACCACCCCCTTTGACACCATCGGATATTTCAGCGTTGAACCATACTCCTCCATCTCCTTAACTTCTGGGCGAACCCCGCCCCAATATCCAGTAATAGCATGCCACACATACACATATTTTAGCCCATGTTTTTCCTTTGATACATTCACTATGCTCTTAATCCCCGCTGTTGGATCATCTTTCTTTTGGAACTTTGCATTTTCTTTAATCCCAGTCAACCTAAGCAACGGTTGCTGATTTTCTTTCTTCTCATCTTGATCATTGCTTTCCTCTTGTGGGTCACCACCGACCGATTGCCATCCATCATCAATGATCACAAACTTTGGTGGGGTACCACCAGAAGCCAGACTTTCTAGCCCGGCTTCCACCCCTTCTTGTGTAACTTCTTGATAGAAGGCATCCCAGGTACACCAACCAAAATAATCAACAATTCCAGGCAATGTTTTCTCGTGCCGTTGACGGAAAGTCTTCAGATGCAACTTGACGGCTCTAACAGCCTCTGTTATAGTCCTAAACGGATCCGTCCCAGCATGAATGAACACAGAATGAGAAAACGATGTCCTTTTAGTCTCTGCATCACCACTTTCCAAACAGAGTTCAAGCTCATCGTTAACATTCCCCTGCAAACAGGCCCTGAATGATCCTTCAATCAACGGCAGGAAAACAGTGTATACAATCTGATTCTCTTCATCTCCACCGTCTGATTCAAGGTGGGAACCGTCTTTAGTTTCCACCAATAAAAACTGTGTCTCTAGAGGAATATCTCTCCCTTGATCTCCCATCTTTTGAGCCATCCACCATAGCTTAAACCGGAAACAAGCCATGAACCGGACATCACGTAGAGCACCCAAAGAAACCACATGTCTACTATTTTCTTGATCGAAAACAACACCTAGAAACACTCCGTCGACCGGACCTGAACTTGAACCGGATGTTGCCATAACATTGTCTGGTACACTAGTCAATATCGTCCGGTCTTTAACGATCAATTTGCTTTCCGAAATTCGAACCGCCGGTTTGATCGTCATTGCTTCCTTTTCCTCTTCCTTTTTTAAAGGGGTTGATGGGATTTCGCTCCTCTACAATTATAAATACATACATTATTAATGCACAAAAAAAAGCTTCACAAAAATCATCAAAATCAAAATCTGTATAGATAAAGGACAGCTAACTAGCTAGAAAGA
>Ga0325404_1004353_pt1 | contig 15064 bp, 5 predicted proteins | sample PopdelMetagenome_18_FD_205664 | JGI IMG/M metagenome (GOLD analysis project Ga0325404, IMG submission 205664) | Populus deltoides microbial communities from Bellville, Georgia, United States - Xylem-Control-R1 | ecosystem: Host-associated > Plants > Phyllosphere > Stem > Wood/Secondary xylem... | reverse complement strand
CGACATACCATCATGAGTAGCTTTGCAAAGAGTGCAGTTCCAACAACAGTGAGAATCATGGGCATAGTTGCAGTGTCAAGAAATGACAAGGATTCTGGAACCTGGACAAAAATGTCGTCTTTTTTTTAGACTTCTTCTTTGACCTCCTTATTTTCTCCAATTCCGTTATTCTTCTCTTCAGTGTTTCCGTGGCACCATCACGGGAGACTGTTGTATGCAAGTGTCTCCCACATGACATAACTGCTTTCCCAAACCCTAAACCAATACCACCATACATGACTTTCAAGACCAATAACGCAATTGATTCGGCCCCAAATGAATCAGAGAGAGAGAGAGAGAGAGAAGGATCTTGCATCATTTACAGACCTCCATTGCAGTGAGCTGGAGATTTTCTTAGGGTTTAAACGATCAGGGAAAGACAGATGTAAGAGAAGGAGAAAGGTCTGATTTTTGTAGTATTTGGTGGGCTGTATGCTTATTTCACGGCTTTGTGAGCCCAGCCCATTAACTCAATCATGATTAAGCTAGTCATGCTAAAAAACAATTTCTCTTGGTATTAGGTAGCGCGGCGCCCAAATGCTGTTTAGCAAAATTCTAAAAAATAAATTTTTTTAAATTTATATTTTTTTATTATTTTAATATGCTAATGATAAAAATTAATTTAAAAAATTAAAAATAAATGTATTATATATATTATTTTTTTGTTATGGTAAGTTTTTTAATTTGAAATTTTTTTAAAATTTTATTATTTAACATTAAATTATTTGAACTTGAGTCTGTAATTTCACAAGTTGTAAATCTAAAACATTAATTCATGTTTAGAAGATTTATCAGGATTAATTATTGTTGATTAAAATAGTAAATTTATCATTTTATCGCACAAAAACTTTTACATTTGCTCTCCTTCAATTATTGTGGATTAATAATGATCTTATGAGTAATTTGGTCTTTTAATAATATCGATAATAATCGTTAAAAAACCATTATTTTTTTTATTTCATTCTTTGATATTGGATTTGTTGGAAAATAGACTTCATGAGTAATTTTTTTTCTTGTTTTTTATATGGTTATCATGGTCTCAAACAAACATTTATTTTAGTGTTGGTGCTTGAAATTGCAAGCATCAATTTTTTATCATATAATTAAATAAACATTGTTTTAAAAAAAGTTACTAAACCCAGTTGACTCCATGAATCAAGTTGTGGGGTGACCGAAGTCATCCAATATGTCATCGTCTCAATACTTAATAAATTTTTTTTTTTTATCTTGGTGTTGTTTTATAAGTTAAGTAATGTTTTTATCAGTCATCTGAATTGCCTTTGAATCCATGACATAAACCAATTCACATCAGGTCAACTTTAATCCTGTTTAATTGGAAACTTACGCTATGTAAAAAATCACGTTGAGAGGTTTTAAGATTTACTTGTTTCCCAAGTTTAATGACATTGTCAACGAAGCCCCCACGATTTTAAAATTCTTTTTTACGTTTCAAAAAATTTAATCTAGCCCGCGATGGAACATGGGTTAATGGACTAGTCTCTACATATAATTTGGGTTCGAGTAAACTTTTTTATTTATTTATTACCCCTGTGAAATCATCAATGTTCCAATTCTACCTTTAATAGTTTCAAATATCTAAAAATCACTCTTTTAGTTGTTAAAATGTTTAAATGTTAATTGTTATCATTAAATAGTTTGCTTTTTGAGTTCTTTTGGGTTTTTAAGTGTTTTTATGAAATATAGTAACATAGATGAGAGTTTAATAGGAAAATATCAGCATAAAGTGTTAATAAAAATATAAAGAAATAGAGCTTTTCGTTATTTATTTAGTAGTAAAGGGTAAAGTTGAAACTTTATAAAGTTACAATGGAAACTATTGATATCCTAAAAAATCAAAGTAGCTTAGAGCCAAGACATATGTCTTGGATAATTTGTTAATCTCTTGGTTATGACAATCTGATTCATTCTCTCTAACCAAAGTAGCTGGAGGCAGGTGCTTAATACTTGCAAAAGATTCTCTTTTATGAATTTAGAGACTCTCTGATGATTAAGTAACTTTTCGAGAGAAAATACGATAATAATACATAGAGATACTCTAAAAATAAATATCTTGTGGAGAATGAAGATTTCAAACTTTTTGTTTAAATGATTCATGGTCTAGTTATAATCCATAAGTCTTTTTATGGAGAGGAGTGGCTAAAGTATAATATTGTCCTAATAGTATTAAAGATGGAAATATCTTTGATATATATTAATGAGGAAAAATATCCCTAACATATGTATTAATTGGGATGGAAATATAGTGAGCTTTTAAGAAACTTTTATACACTATCTCTTACATAACATTAATATCGATAGAAAATATGATGGGTCATTAAAGGACTTTTATACTCTTAATAGATGTAGAGAAAGTATGATCCAAAATGTATTTGTGCCCAAAGGAGATGGGTCACTCTCTTAGCTGAGCCCAATGGAGGGTCATTTTCTTAGTTAAGCTCAAGGGAGGTTGAGTTTTATAGGGGTGTTGCGATGTCCCGGTCGCACAAATTAATTACCCTAGCTTCAAACACAACACACAAGATAGTATAGAGCAAGCAAGGAGTCGATCCCACGAGGAAGTTCAAGTCAGATTTTTATGCTAGATGATATGCAATTTTGGGGGGGTTTGGACGTTATCTAGGCTAAAGCAAAAGAAAACAGAAAACTATCAAACAAAATTTAATAAAATCAGAAAATTATCAAGAGAACAAACATTGGTCACAAGCACGCATCCACTTACAGAAATCAGAACTGATCATGGAAACGAAACATCAATTTATATTCTGAATATTTATCTCTTCTTAACATTGGTTAGTTAATGGATCCGCCATATAACTAGCCCTAACCATCAAACAACCACAGTGTCCGCACTAGTAATTTAATTTAATGGCAGCCTTAAGAACTAGATAAGTTGATTAATCAAGAAAACATAATTGTCCGCAGTCTATGTTTGATTTGATTGAATGTTCTCCCTGAGATTAATAATGTAGATCCGCCACAATTATTAAACTCAGTTGTTTCACAAGTTCATATACCACAACTCCGGTTTTGATATCAAACTTAGCAATAGATTGTCCACAATAATAACTTAGAGTCCGCTCTATCAATTAAAATAAACAATCATAGAAAAAATAAGCATAAGAGAACAAACATATTCATCATATAAACTGAAAAGAAAAGGTAAAATAAATCTCACAGTTCTTGAAATCCGAAAGTTTCCGTGTCCTTGCAACCAAGAAAAAGTGTTTAGCCTTGCATGTTTGTTGAACAACTAATCAAAAAGAAGAAAGAATGCATAATTTAGGGTTTCTTAGAGGAAGGGGGCGCTTTTCTCTTCTTGGCTAGCTGCTCTCTTTCTCTTCTCTCATTCTTTTTATATCTTAGGAAACCCTAGGTCTCTATTTTACAAAATAGTCCTCCATTAAGTAGACTGTTTACATTTAAGTACTTCAATAACTATTTTCCTAAAAAAGGAGAAATAGCCTTGCATGAAATCTTCAAGCTTTGACTTAGAGGAGCTAAATTGCTGAAATAAAAACTTGGATATCGGTTTAGATGCTTCGGAACGTAATTTGAACTCGTTTCTTCACGAAACCTGTTTGCTGACAGAATTCAGATGTCATCTTTGAAAAATCATATCTCCCTCATATGACATCTTTTTTGGCTGAAATTTGGAGCGTGTATAGAAATTTGAGTCATGAATCCAAAAAAATTGAGTTTGCATCAATTGGACTTCTGTAGCTACAGATATTTAAGTTGGAATAGCCGAAGGTCAACACTGACAGATTGCGAGATTTGACTTTGAAGGCTGCGATTTCCATGCTCTTCCTTATTTTATTTTCTTGCCTTAGATGTCCAGAAAGGTATGGATGTTAGCTTTTTAATGTCACTAGAATCACTTCATTTCAATCTCCAGAGCTCACGCTCTGCACAAAACATCGACTGAAGGTCAAATCTGCCAATTATCTCAAATTTATTCATTTTTGCATCTTTCATCCAAAAGTGCCTTCAAAACATAAAACAAAGAATATCAAGGCATTTTATATATAAAACATAGGCCAAAAACTAGTTAAATGTGGGTGAAACTATTGAATAATATGGTTGCATCAAGGGGGGTTTTAGGCCCCTAAATTTAGGTTTATTAGTAGCCCCCAAGTCTTTATGATATTTATACACAAAAATTTGTAAAAATACTTGGTACGATGAGTTTATCTTTGTTTTAAATCGGATTAAATATGCCTAAAACAAACTTATTCAGACATGTATAAAAAATGAATTTATAATTATCCTATATTTACCCATTCATCTTTTTCTTGTCCAACCTTTAAATGTGTTTGATGAAAATTATTCAAGATGCCACCTAATAGCTTTCATCTAAGCCATAAAACATCTATAGTTTGTGGATTGCATAACCTTGGAATCATAAAATACGAACATGAAATGTATTATAAACTTAATTTTTTGCAGGTGAGTTTCCTGTGAAGCTCGCAACAATGTTTTATGGATTGGTCCTTCAACATGTTATTTGTCCTTATAATGATTTGAGCTTTGAATGAAACTTTATGAAATGTCATACTTTAGGATAACCATATTGAGACATGAAACATCACAAAAAAAGAAAATGAGTTTAGTCATCTTTTATCGATAGAGAACGAACCATGCTACCAAGCTTTATTGATGAAAGATACACCTTCTTCAACCAATACCACACCCCTCCAAACAAACAAAAATACTCTTTGAATGTTTATTAAAGAGATTCAAAATCTTGATAAATAAGGACTTGAAGTAACAGCACATATATAGATAAAACCAAATCTAAAACTAAGATCAAATGAAACCATAAAGCTAGATTCATAGAGATTTAGATTTTATTTATTCAAAATAGACAAATGAAAAAGATATACAATTAGAGATCTAGATCTAAGATATGGAAAAGGAATACATAAAAGAGAATAATAGAAAAAAAAACAAAAAAGATCCAAAAAAGAATAAGAGGAAGTAAGGAAGATATAGGGGCTAGTCATCAGCAAGAAACAGGCTAGTGGTATCCCCCGATGAATACAGGGAAAAGTTTTATTTTTGGTTTAAGAAGAAGTAAGGTTTTTTCTCGTTAATAATTTTCAATGAAAAATAAAAAATGTGGGTTTTATCTCTATTTTAAATTGAATTGAATGTGCCGAAAACTAATCTATTTAGACATGTACTAGATTAAGGGTCCGTGTCATATCGTGAGTTGGGCTAAAAATTATTTTTAGCGTAAAAAAAAGAATGTTCATGCCCTGCAGGTATGTTTTAAAGAAGTAAAAAAAATCTATTACTAGAATCATAAAACCGACTAGATCAAATAAGATAGTATTATTTATTTAGATGATAAAAAGAATGGGCAACAATACTAAATTGACCAAATTAAAAAAAAAAAGTGATCATAATATCCTGCACAAAAAAAGCATTTGCTAAAAGTAAAAAACATGATGGAGCTTAATTCCTAGCCAACCCACCGCGAAATGATGAAATTAAAAAAAATAGCAACAAAAATAACCCGAGTCAACCTGAGTTAGCATGTCAAACATGCAAACCGAGTTATGAGACTACAAACCAAATAGAAAGAAAAAAAAAATACAAAGCCCAATTCCAAAGAAAAAAAAACCAATGTAGAATAGTGAAATAAAAAAATCAATAAAAAATAATAAAAAAAACACCTACAAATCTGGGTAAGGCCACCAAACCCTACTACCTGGATCATGTGAATAGGATAACCTAGTAGAAGACAAAATGAAAAAAAAAATTATAAAGCTTAATTCTAAAATCAATCAAAATTGAAGGATGAAATTAAAAAAAAATAGCCTCATGAAAGACTCTAGTCAATCCGGGCTAACCTGTTAAATTTGGGCCCAGTCATGAAATCAGGCTAACCCTATAAAAAGGAAACCGAAGAAAATCACGAAGTCCAATTTCTAAAAAAATCAAATGTTGAAGGATGAAAATAAAATAGAAAAACAATAAGAAAAATATCCCTAAAACAACACTAATGTCAACTCGGGTTAACTTTTTAAACTTGTAACCCAGGTTAATTTTTAGACTGGGATCACAGTACATGGAAAAACAACAAAGCTTAATTCCTGACCAACCTGATATCGAATGATGAAATTTTAAAAATTAATTTTATAAAAGGACCCTAAACAAAAAAATAGCAATCAAAAGAACGGGGATTAAATTTGAAAAAAAAAATTAAGAGGACAATTTACAATCTTGGTTCGATGGATGAAATTGAAAAAAAAAATTAATTTTATAAAAAGACCTAAAACAAAAAATAGTGATAAAAAATGATGATCAAATTTGAAAAAAAGAGGACAATTTAAAATTTTGGATTAAAGAGTGAAATAAAAAAATTAAAAAATGATTGCAAAAAAAATAATAAAAAAAAAGAATGAAAACCAAATTTGAAATGACAATAACATTAGAGGACAACTTTGAATTATGAATAGATCAACTTAAATTCCAATGAAAAGAGAGAGAAAAGAGGAAAATAAGAAAGAAAGTGTCGTATGCAACATGTTGTCGATCTTCAAATGACATGTGTTGCCCTAGATGAAAAAATGTCGTGATACTAACACAGCCACAAAAGGTGGTGTTTAGCCATTAAAGGAAGCCACATGTGCCACTAAAGTGTTATGACTTCCTTTACTCGCTGATGTGTGTATTGCACACCTCGACCAATCTTCACATGCTTGTTAATTTTAGTCCCCTGTATTTGTTTTAGTATAAAATTATTGGGTTTCCCGTATATCATACACGCAGTGAAAACTATAAAATAAAATTATTTGAGAGTCTCAAAGATCCCATTAGACAGATCTAGAGTTGTTTAGGGATTTGTTACCTGAAGACCTGATCTTTTCTTTGCTTTAAATAATTCTTTAAAGACTGAGTTGTCACAAACCACAAGTCATCCAGTTGTCCGACCTCCAACAGTAATCCACATGAACCACCCGTGAGAAATCTCTCAAATTCTTATTTAGGAGAGAAGGATTGCTATGCCTAGAATGTTAACTCTAATTTTATGTTTATTTAATATTTTTGTCTAACAGACAACCACAACTATATAAAATAAGAGACATAACTTACTATTTATAGAGAAATATGAAAAACCTTATAAATTAGTAAAATATCAATTTGCTCCCTAAATAATATCCATATATTAATCAGGAGAAATTAACTTAATCAAGTTTTTCGTGTTTTTTTAGGTCTACAAATATAATCCATGTATTAATTATATTCCAGTCTTAATTTCTAAAATATATTTTAATCAATTCATACTTCATTAAATCATCACAGTTTAATTTCTAACTAATGGTTCTTAATGTGTGTGACACATTAGGTTCCTAATATATTGGTCCAAATATAAATTATAATTATAATTAAATAAGTTAAACAATTTAATTTGTTATCAATTAAACAATTGATAAATTTATATTTGAAATTCAGGTGCATTGTCTATCAACGTGTCATGATCCCTCAAATATTAGAAAAGTCATTAGTGGTGTCGCACTTGTGCAGCGTCGCGGCAATCGCCCACCACCCACATCATCAAGTGTGGTAAGTCTATCTATTCTGGCAAATATGGAAAGACAAGGAATTCATGTCTTTTATCAGTGGAAAAAATAGAATTGGAGTCACCACCTAGTATTTTGGTCACTAGGAACCCTAACTGGTCTTAGAGATCAGGTACGGAGATTGATTGCGTAAAGGGAAGATATTAGCACCCCAAATACGCCCTACCTAAGGTAAGCTACATTGTTTTATTGTCTGATAAAAAATCTAAGGTCTTATCATGTCGATCCTTCTATGGTTCAAGAAAAGCCCTCCTTAGTAAGGAGGTTCTTATCTTATGGGGTAAAACTTAACTGTTTTAATGTATATCAAAAAACTATCTTTTTAATATCGGGAATACGTTTTACATATAAATTCATAATCCAAGATATTAAAACAAAACAAAATATATTTTTTTTTGGTTTTTTTGAAATATTGGTTAAGTTCTCATGACTTTAATAAACTGGTTATTAAAGCCAAAATGCATGCTAAGATATAATATATATTTTTCTTGAAGTTTTCTTTGTTGTATAAAAATATAATATGATTTTTTTTTTAAGTTTTGAGAGACTTGGCCGTATGCATGAAAACAAATTTTTTTTTTTTGAAAACCGAGTATTTTTAATACCGGATTTGTATCTTTACGATATAAAAATACAGACCGATATTAATCAAAATGGCATAGAAAAATACGCGGGAAAATCACAATTTTCAAAAATATATATATTTTTTAAAAAAAATGAACTGGATTGGGCCTATATTGGCCCAACTACAAGGCCGGACTCAGCCCAGCCGCGTAGAATGGGATAATGTTCCAACATAAAAACGAACTGGGCCGGACCTGACCCAATTGTATGGGCTGGGCTTGTATTGGCCTAGCTACAAGGTTGGACTCAGCCCAACCGCGTGGGCTGATGTTCCAGCCCAAAAGAACAAAAGGGCTGGTTACAGTAAGCAGTCAAATATAATTAGCTAGTTACTGTGCACAACACAGTAACTAGCTAATTAAGTTTCATTTGCTGCAAAACGTGAATTGCTCACGTTTTGCATGCAAATGAAAATGAACAAGTAAAAAAACAGCAGGGGAGGGGAGAAAGTTACCTGGAGCGGGAAAGCACGGTTGCGGTGGGTGAAGGTGGCGGTGACAGAGGCGGCGTTTTCCTTCCTTCTCTCCTATCTCCTATGTTTCTCTTCTTAGCCCCCTCTCCTCTGTTTTTTTCTGTTATCTTCTTTTTTTCTCCTCTGTCTCTTCAGGGCCGTCAGCGGCGGTCAGTTGGTGTGTTGTGGCGGTGGAGAGGAAGCACGGTGGCAGCTGTGGTTGTTCTTCTTCTCTGATATTCTTTTTTCTTCCTATGTCACTTCCTGTTCTTCCCTGCTTCTTTGATGGCTTCCCTTTCTCTCCTCTGTCTTCCCCAAAATGTCCCCCCTTCTGTAATATTTCTCTCTGGTTGTTCCCTGTTTTCACTTCTCTATTCTTTCCCCTCCTTTTTCTTTCATTTCTACCATTTCGGTCCCTTTCTCTTCACCCTTTTCTCTCTAGAAAAATTGTTGTTTCTCTCTTTCGGTCTCTCCTTTCTCTCTAAAAAACTGTCGGTCTCTCTCTCTCGGTCTCCCTTCCTTTTTTTCTCCCCTTCATTGTCTTCTTTCTTCTTCTTTGTTCCTCCTCCCTGTATCATCCTTTCGGGACAGTATTTATAGGGACAGGGGGAGCGAGGTCGACCCTGCCCCGTCCCATCGCTGCCCATGTATGGGGTGCACGTCTCCTGCTCTATCACGGCGCCGGCAGAGGTGGCCAATGGAGGCGTCGCTTGCGGGGTACGGCTGCTCTAGCATCTCATCATGAGCCGGGTGGCGTCTAGTTTTTGCTCTAATAGAGCACGTGGGATGGAGAAGAAGAAACAAGGAAGAAAAAAACAAAACTTCTCTTCCCATGTTGCACATAAGAAGAAACAGTGCCGCCTCAAAACGGCACCGTTTCCTCTCTCTCTCTCTCTTTTTTTTAAATGCATGAAACGGCGTCATTTTGTTTAAAACACGCCGTTTCATTTAAATGAAAACTGGAGCCAAAGCGCCAGATTTCAAGTCAATCCTTCAATTTACGCTCGTTTTGTATTTTGGCCCTTCGTCTTGGATTTCTTCAATTAAGTCCCCGATTGACCATCAATCTTCAATATTTATGTAATTAAGCCCTTGATTTGACCAAATCAATTCTTAAAAATTATAATTTGACTCCAGAACTTTAATTCCTTCCAATTAAAACCCAAATTGACTTAAAAAACATTTTTTCTGCAATCAACCCTCCATAAATTCAATTAAACCTTCCATAAAATTTAATTGAGTCCATCAACATTTGATTTTGTACTTTTCTTCCTCAAATAAAATTTTCTTAATCAATAGGGCTCTCACCGGTCAATGATATACTGTCAAATTTTAATATTTATATTTTCGAACCTCCTCAACCAATTTTGACCATTTTTTTGGGCGTTCTGCCATCCTTTTTTCACTAATATTTTTTTTGATATATTATGTATATTTATTTTTTATATATTTTCTCTTTTCTTGTGCTGGGACCCAAAATGGGTTACAACAGATGCCCCTTCTTTACAATACTTACGGAGCAAAGACTTTACAAAGTAAGTTTTGTAAAGATAAACAAAAGTGAACTTCCAAAACTGATCTTCTCACAACTTGGTTGATCTGAAACTCTGCCTTTACAGCAATCCTTCGTCGATCCCCTCTAACCAGAACCAAAATTTATGTGTGGTTGAGCTAAACTGAGATCCCTTCGCCGATCCCCTTCAACCAGAACCAAAATCTCTTCATGGCTAGGCTAAATTGAGATCCCTTCGCCGATCCCCTTTAACCAGAACCAAAATCTGTGTGGTTGGGCTAAACTGAGATCCCTTCGCCAATCCCCTTTAGCCAGAACCAAAATCCTTTGCAGTTAGGCTAAACTAAGATCCCTTTCGCTGATCCCCTTTAACCAGAACCAAAGTTTGTGTGTGGATAGGCTAAACTGAGATCTTTTTGCCGATCCCCTTTAACCAGAACGAAAATCCTTTGCAGTAAGGCTAAACTGAGATCCCTTTTGCCGATCCCCTTTAACCAGAACCAAAGTTTGTGTGTGGTTAGGCTAAATTGAGATCCCTTCGCCGATCCCCTTTAACCAGAACCAAAATCCTTTATAGTTAGGCTAAACTAAGATCCCTTCGTCGATCTCCTTTAACCAGAACTAAAATCTGTGTGTCGTTAGGCTAAACTGAGATCCCTTCGCCGATCCCCTTTAAACAGAACCAAAATCCTTTGCAGTTAGGATAAACTGAGATCCCTTTCGCCGATCCTCTTTAACCAGAACCAAAATCCTTTATAGTTAGGATAAACTGAGATCCCTTTCGCCGATCCCCTTTAACTAGAACCAAAATACTTTGTAGTTAGGGTAAACTGAGATCCCTTCACCGATCCCCTTTAACCAGAACCAAAGTCTGTGTGTGGTTAGGTTAAACTGAGATCCCTTCGCCGATCTCCTTTAACCAGAACCAAAATTCTTTGTAGTTCGGTCAACCTGGAATCCCATCCGACGACTCCCTTCAACCAAAGATAAAATCTTCATGGTGGTTAACTTAAGATTCCTTCTAGCAATCTTCTTTAACCAAAAAAATATGTTTCTTCTTCAAGATGATTGGATTCAAATTGAAGACTCTTCTTCGTTGATCTTCTTATTTCTTTGAGATTTCTCTAATGTTAGGGTTTATCTCATCTTCCTTCCATTCCAGGGTCAAAACCATGATTCTTTGTTGTTTATCAACTCAATGATTCTTTCTTTGTCCCCAATCTTGCCGGACTACATTGAGGATTTTTCCTGCAACAAATCAAAAATATATGCAATGCTTCAACGTTAGATGACATGCATACATCCTTACCTGATTTGAAATATAGGCCCCCCTCTTCAATGTTCCATCATCACAGGGTGCCTTTGTTATTCAAAGCTTTCTTTATTTTTTCAGTGCATTGGTTCATTCATGTGCTAGCTTTCCACTCAGATGTAAGTGCAGTGCCTATCGTGGGCTGTCCATGACGATTACTACTCTCGTTGATTCTCAAGCTTGACCATGCTTCCAAGTGTGGTGTTGCTCGATTCATCATGAAAGAGTTGAACAAATCATCCATCTCCTAGATTCTCTCAAGAATTGTCCTTTGATTGGTTGTGCGTGTTTTGCCAACACCCCTCAGGAGGTTTTCTAGTGTTTAACATCATTTTAGATTGCCAATCAGTCATGGATTTGCTCCCAATTGAAATAATACTCTTCAAGTATATGTTATCATCAGTCTTCTAGGAAACTATCCAATAGTCCAGACATGCATCTCATAGCTTACAATAAAAGGCTCATGGTTGTATGCTTAGTGTTCTTCTCAATAGATTCTCCTCAGCTCATCTAATCATATTGTGAAGAGAAATGTCTCGGCCTCATCAATAATGTTGCTTTTATCACACATACTCATGCGGTGAAGTGCGCATTTGGGCTTCGAAACAAATTGTCCCACAATCAGTATTCGTGGTGAGTGCCCTTTCCGACATTCATTCAATGCAGTTGTGTGATAACATCTATCGATAACCACATTTCAAAGGATGACAATATAAGATTGTCCTTCAAGTGCAGCATTGTTCCACAGTCAGTCTTAGTGGTGTGCATTTTTTCGCCATTCAATTACATTCATTCGTGTATCCTCATCGATCGAATACCATGTTTCAAAAGATGATGATATGAAAGTGTCCTTCAGGTACATCTTTGTTTCTCAATTGTTGACAGGGTTCACTAGAGCATGGACTATTTTGGAACGACATTGCCCCCAGTATAATCTGAATGTGCTCGTTCATTGATTATCTTTCTTTGAACACTATTGTCTTCAATTCATTGACTCATCATTTAATCATCTTTCATTACCTCATAGCTGATCTGAATACTGCTTGTTTTTCCTTCTCAGGGTCCACTGTATTGCCCCCAGCTGCTCAACTTTTCAAAGAGTGTCGAGGAGCGTCAATGTCATTTCTATCAAGGATTTCGCATACTCAAATGATATTCTTCTATGTTCGATAACCTTCCTTGTTTTGGAATCAACTCTCGCGTTTCAAAGATTATGTCTATTCAAGTCTAATTGTTGAAATGAAATCAGAGAGATGTCAGTTTTGAAAAGATCTTTTGAAAAATCAAGCTTTTTGGTCAAAGACCTAACACACATTATTCAAAATATACAGTCCTTTGATTGTCATGTATTTTGAAAACAGAAATTGACCCGTTGTAAGACTAAAATAGCTTTTTTTTTTTTGTTATTTCTATCTATTTTAGACTTTGATTTTGGGTATATCTTTTGAGGGTCTGTGATGAGGTGATCTTTTTATGAATTTCAAAAAAAAAACAAGATGCTTAAGTCAAAACTCAGGCTTTATCAAGAAAGGTTGTTTCTCTTCTTAGCACTTATTTTATCAGCATGCATAATAACCAATAACTTAATTCATGAAGTCACGACCCTTATGGAAAAGCTCTTCAAGTTTTGAGAGCGCTATTTGTCGGTTCAAATTGTTTTCTCGATTAAAAAGGGCTTTTAAAAGCACGTAATGCAGGCTATGGTTCATGGCTATGAAAGAAAGGAATTTCACAGGCTCAAAAGGTGTTTGAGGGTTTGAAAGACCCAGGATCAACATCAACTATTCATCAATGCCTTTTCTATTGTTGTCTTTGTAGAGGAAACGATATATAACCTTGCTAACCTTAAAGATCAGACTTTTCTTAACATAAGTCATAATACAAATCCACCTTTCCTTAATGAATAACCAACCTCAATCATCTGATAACATCAGAGGCTTTATAATGGATACCAAAAGTCACATTTGTAGCTTTGTCTTTTTCTGGTATTGACTTTTGTTGTGCCTTTCCTTGATTGAAATTTCTTTTGCTCTTCATAGAATTGATAGGCGTTCTCCTTCCTTTATCTTTGACTTGTCTTTAAGTGAAGGCAATTTCAACTTCTTCTTTTTTTCAATCTTTTTTTTTTTTGCTTTCTCATAGCCTTCCTCAAAATTTTCTTATATGCCCCCAGTCTATGTGTTTTCTTTTAGCCCTTTCTCAAAGCTTTCTACTGATTGGACTTTTGTTCTAAGCCTTCCTCTTTATCCATTAATTATATCAATGTCTTTAAAATATCTCTCATTTGCCCCCAGTGTGGGGTGTGATCCTAGTCAGGGTTTTTATGAAATGAATATTCTATCCAGCTCAAAATGGGACTACAAGGGATATAATCTTTAAAAAGTGAAGGGATATCAAAGATGGCCTTTTCTCATTTCAAGCAAGGTCAGTTAGAACCGATAAATTTTGATCTCGTCCAATGTAAAGGTTAGGACTTGTAAGCATTATGATTCACGAGTCCATAACTACTGAAATCCACTACACGTCATTATGCATACTGTTAAAACCTAGTTATATGGTGTGTGGTTCAATTTTGTGTGTGAGCTCAAAATTTGTTCGGTCACCTCTTGTTGTTTATCATGTCATTTCAACAATCATCGAGTCATTTCTGTAATCAAAACACTTTTAATCTTCAGGATTGATTAACCTTTATCGCATGTTGGAGTTTGATCAAAATATTTTGTCAGAATAAAATACTAAACATCTGTTGATTTCAAAACAACAAAGAGAGAAAAACAAGACATGTTTCGTTAAAGGATGAGATGTGATCCCAAAAGAAAATGCAAAATTCCATAACAAAATGATTGACAATTCATTGCCATTCTTGAATCAGCTTTTCTAGCAATATCTGTGTTTTGCCAAGTATTTTCGATCACATGTCATTCTAAAGATGCTCGGGGGACAATAAAGCCAATACCACCCTCTTTCACAGAATCTACTCGTCTCTTGCTCACCCGCTGACACGACCAAAAGATTGATATCTTCTCCCAAGTGCAGGAGTGTCGAAGTAATAAATAACCCGGCAAGACCGGGGTCGAACCACAGGGAGGTTAATTGTATAAATTATAGATAACAACAACAACAACAACAACAACAACAACAACAACAACAACAATAATAATAATAACAACAACAACAACAACAACAACAACAACAACAACAACAACAACAACAACAACAATAATAATAATAATAATAATACTAGTAGTAGTAATACTAATAATAGTAGTAGTAGTAGTAATAGTAGTAATAATAATAATAATAATACCAATAATACTATTAATAATGATAATAATAAAGATTAAGAAGAAAAAGTTGATGAGAACTTGAGATGGAAGATTAACGTAACGATTAAACAATGATAACAACAAATGTCAAGGTTAGAGGACCCACTAATGGTATTTCAAACAAGTATAGTATAAACTCTTATTATTCAATTGGAAACCACACACAAAGGAGGTTCCAATCAGATTATA
>Ga0325404_1004352_pt1 | contig 15065 bp, 11 predicted proteins | sample PopdelMetagenome_18_FD_205664 | JGI IMG/M metagenome (GOLD analysis project Ga0325404, IMG submission 205664) | Populus deltoides microbial communities from Bellville, Georgia, United States - Xylem-Control-R1 | ecosystem: Host-associated > Plants > Phyllosphere > Stem > Wood/Secondary xylem... | reverse complement strand
CACTTAGTAAAGAGTTTATGATTTTTTTATTCTTTATATATTTACATACATATTTTATTGTTTTTTTCTAAAATAAAATTGTTATTTTTTTCTATAAATATGCTTATTTCAATATTTGAAAATCCTATAAAGAATTTTTTACAAGTAATTGGCTTTTCAAAGTTAATTGCAAAAACTAAATAATTAATTATTATATTCAATCATGTCAATCTTATTCATAATCATATGAGATTTTTATGAGATTTCGAGATCTTATGGAGTATTATGATTTGCAAACAATTCTGAATTGTCCTATAGTTTACGCACAGCTAAGACAAAATCTCTAAAATTAGATCATTTATAGAAAATTAGATCATAAATAGAAAATTAGACAAAATCCCAAATAAACCTTCATGTTTAAAATCATCTTATGATTATTAATAGAATTATTATTTTTTTCATTTTCAGCTCCCCCCCCCCCCTCTTTTTTTTTTTTACGATTTTTACGATTTGATAACCTTTTTAATAAATGCTAGCAAGAAAGCAGGTTCATGCAGAATCACGCGCATCCTAGAAACCATAGGATTGTAGATAACAAAGCGAAAATTGATTGGAAGAGACCTTTCTACCAAGTTGTTGGGTGACGCTGAATACAGATGGGGCATTTAAAGCCTCACTGGGTACTGCTATAGCTGGAGGTCTTGTCAGAGATTGTGCTGGAGGTTGGCTTAAGGGCTTTGCTTACCATCTTGATATATGTTCAGTGCTTTGTGCTGAGCTATGGGGTATTTTAAACGGCATAGATATGGCTTGGTGGGTGGATTTTAGAAAAAATCTCGTGGAAGTTGATTCTAAGTTTGCAGTGTGGACCTATTGCTTCAACATGATTCTTCTCATGGTAATCTGGCAGCTATTACTGAGCTTCTGCAACTTCAATGGCACGTCCGGCTTAGATTGTGTCGTGCCTGTCGCGGGAACATATGATGGAGGATGATCTGAGTAAAAATCCAACCTTTACTATTACTTACCCCAATAGGCAACAGCCTACAAACAATATAATAACGGGCTTGTGTTGTCAGTTTAATGGGCCACAAAGAGAATTGGCCCATGCCACAAGGAAATCTGAGACACAGTAGTGGAGAGACAGGAGCAAGTAAACGCAATGAGTTATGGAGGGAAGAGATGGGTGAATTACACTGACACCTTTTGGTTTTGGTTTTGGAGGCAATAGACGCCAATGTCCAAAACCAAAGCACACATCTTTTCGTTTCCCGCCCACTGTTTTTCCCTTCAAATCCACCATTACTTATTACATTTTAGTTTTGTTGCTGTCATCAATCCAACAACCAAACCCCAAACCTAACCCAGGCCACCGCAAAGGACAGAACAAAGCAGAAGCAGGAGGGGTTTGTCGATAAGGGAAAGAAAGAAAGATGGGATCTTCATCAATATTGGATACAACAACAAATGATCCAGTTGATAATACTATTTCTTCTTCATCATCTGGTTATCATCCAACCTCAATCTACTTGATGTTTGTTTGATGATTGGATTATGAATGGTTCGTTGGTTTTTCGCTTTTGTATTTTTATTTAAGATTTGTTAAAGACTATTAACATTATTCTATGTAGTCAAAGGCAAAGCATCCTACTTTCCTTCTTTCCATCACCCAAAACTTAGACCCATGATCCAATTCATCAACTTGGTTTTTTATTTTTTCATTTTTGCAAATTGGGGTTTGTTTGTCTGTTCGTTTGTTTGTTTCCGAGTTAACTTGTACACAATATACAAATCTTTGGTGCTTAGGCAGGAAGTTGTACAGTTTCTGTTAGAAAACAAAACCTGTTAAGAAAAAATTGAGAATTTAGATTTCTTTCGTGTATAAAAAGTATAATGGTGCGCTATCTTGATTGTATCTGAGTCCAAGTCTCATTTTCCTAGCGTACTTTATGCATGTAGTTTGAGATTTGTGTAAGCGTTATTATACTTCTTGATTTAATGGCTGTGTGACCTTGTTATTTAAACTGTCATAATAGAAGTTTCAGGGCATGTTTCGTAGTGCACTCAAGTAAGATTGGAAATGTGAAATCCATTAATAATTAGCTTTCTTGATTTGATGGGTTTGTAACCCTGTTATTTGCCGCTGTTGTATTAAAAATTCAAGAACACGTTTGATATTTGAGTCAAGTATTTTTAGAAATGTGAGAAGCATCAATTATTAGCTTTCTTGATTTGTTACTTGCCACCACTAATTTATTAGAAGATTTAGAACACGTTTGATATGTTGGTCAGGCATGTCTGGAAATGCGAGAAGCATCAATTATTAGCTTTCTCAATTTGTTATTTGCCACTATTTTATTAGAGGATTTAGAACACGTTTGATATGTCAGTCATGCATGTTTGGAAATGTGAGAAGCATCAATTATTAGCTTTCTCAATTTGTTATTTGCCACTATTTTATTAGAGGGTTTAGAACACGTTCGATATTTCGGTCAAGTATGTTAGGAAATGTGAGAAGCATCAATTATTAGCTTTCTCAATTTGTTATTTGCCACTATTGTATTAGAACACGTTTGATATTTCGGTCAATTATGTTTGTAAATGTGAGAGGCATCAAATACCAGCTTTCTTGATTTGTCATTTGCCACTGTTGTATTAAAAATTCTAAAACAAGTTTGATATTTGGGTCAAGAATGTTTGGAAATGTGAGAAGCATCAACTATCAGCTTTCTCAATTTGTTATTTGCCACTATTTTATTAGAAGATTTAGAACATGTTTGATATGTCAGTCAAGTATGTTTGGAAATGCGAGAAGCATCAATTATCAGCTTTCTTGATTTGTTATTTGCCATTATTTTATTAGAAAATTTAGAACATGTTTGATATTTCAGTCAAGTATGTTTGGAAATGTGAGAAGCATCAATTATTAGCTTTCTTAATTTGTTATTTGCCAATATTGTATTAGAACATGTTTAATATTTCTATCAAGTATGTTTGTAAATGTGAGAAGCATCAAATACCAGCTTTCTCAATTTGTTATTTGCCACTGTTTTATTAGAACATGTTTGATTTTTGGGTCTAGTATGTTTGGAAATGCGAGAAGCATCAATTATTAGCTGTCTCGGTTTGGTTGGTTTGTAACCCTTTATTTGCCACTGTTGCAATAAAAGTTTTAGGGCACATTTGATATTTGATCAAGCACGATTGAAAATGCGAAAAGCATCACTTATTAGCCCTCTTGATTTGGCGTGTCTGCAATCTGGTTCATAAATCCTCTAATAAAATAGAGAATCTTGAGAGTTTTTTGTATGCCTCAACTTCAATTATTAGCTTTCTCAATTTGTTACATAAATGTGAACAGCTATTTGGTATTTTGAAATGCAAAACGCACCGCATCAATTTGGTGCCTGAAAATGAGCCATCAATTCGATGCTTTTCAACCCTACCGTACTTCTAACCACGTTACCAAATACAGGATAAGGGTTTTTTTTTTCACTGGAAAACTCACTTTGTACGAGGGAGTACTGCATGAACTAATATGGTTGATTGATAGCACACTACAAAATGACTTTTTTTGTTACATTCAAAGTCTAATGCATTTTGCTTCATGACTGACATTAAACAATCAAAGTATGAGCCTTTTTGCTTCATCACTAAACTTTTGAACTTTGCAGTAGGTATGAGGAAGAACAAAAAAGGGAAACAAAAATCTTCAGTGTCTAATGTAAAGAAAGAAGTGCCAGAAAAAAACACAAAAGGGAAGAAGAGAAATTCCCCTGATACCAACAAGGAAGAGCCTACTGGTGGCGATGGTTCACTAAAAAGGCCTAAGAGAGCTGCTGCATGCAAAGATTTCAAGGAGAAATCTGTACGATTGCATGAAGAGAAGTCTTATGTTGTTGAATCAAAGAAAGAACAAGTTGTCGATGAAGAAATTCTAGCTGTTCGTTTGACTCAAGGGCAAGAAGAGGGTCGCCCAAACAGGAGATTGATTGATTTTGTTGTGCATGATGCAAATGGCAACCCACAGCCCTTGGAGATGGTTGAAGTTGATGATATGTTTATCTCTGGCATTATAATGCCTCACGAGGAAAGCCTTGACAAGGAAAAAGAAGTGCATGTTAGGTGTGATGGCTTTGGAAGGATAGAAGCATGGGATATCTCTGGTTATGAAGATGGATCCCCAGTCATTTGGCTAAGTACTGAAGTGGCAGATTATGACTGCATTAAGCCTGCTGGTGGCTACAAGAAGTTCTTTGATCATTTCTTCCAGAAGGCACTTGCTTGTGTTGAAGTCTACAAAAAACTCTCAAGATTCTCTGGAGGAAACCCTGAATTCACCCTTGATGAGTTGCTTGCTGGGGTTGTGCGAGCAATGAGTGGAAATAAGTGTTTCTCTGGTGCAGTATCCATCAAGAATTTCCTCATTTCTCAGGGTGAATTTATTTATCACCAAATAATTGGTTTGGATGAGACTTCCACAAAGAATGATAAGAAATTTGCAGACTTGCCTGTTCTTGTAGCCTTGAGAGATGAAAGTCGCAATCATGGAAATGTTCTGATAGCAAAAGCAGCAAATTCTGGTGGGAACTTGGTGATTGGTCCAGAATCTGTGGATGGTGCTGTTGTGAATCAGTCTAACCAATCCAGTACCACAGTTGAGGAAGACGAGGATGCAAAGTTAGCAAGATTATTGCAGGAAGAAGAGTATTGGCAGTCTAATATGAGGCAGAAGAAAAGTCGTGGTTCAGTTTCTGCATCCAACACAATCTACATCAAAATTAATGAAGATGAGATTGCAAATGACTACCCTCTCCCTGCGTTTTACAAACACTCTAATGAAGAAACCGATGAGTATATAGCTGTTGCAAGTGATGATGTAATTGACCACCCTGATGATCTCCCTAGAAGAATGCTTCATAACTGGTCACTTTATAACTCAGACTCAAGGTTGATTTCTTTGGAGCTTCTTCCAATGAAACCTTGTGAAGACATTGATGTCACCATCTTTGGATCAGGAAGTATGACTGAAGATGACGGAAGCGGATTCTGTCTTGATGATGGTCCTGATCAGTCTTCTTCAAGGGGTTTGGAGGCTCAGGATGACATGGGTTTGCCGATATTTTTGAGTGCAATAAAGGAGTGGATGATTGAGTTTGGATCATCAATGATTTTTATATCGTTACGCACGGACATGGCCTGGTATTGTAATATTCTCATATTGTTATTAATCAAACACATAACACCAATAAACACTTGCGCACACACACGCACTCATATACAGACACATGCACGTGTGCTTGAATTATTGCTGTCTCTTGAACTTGCTTCTAATCATTTTAACTTAAGTCTAACAATCTGTTTGCCAATCAAATATGTCTTCTCATTGGAAATATGTTGAAACTATTCAACTATAGGGATTAATTAAGTTCGTAGCAGGTTACTAACATATCAGGGAGAAACCAACGGTGTATGTTTTCCATTTGGAAGTTATTTTGGGTTTTATCTCATGAAAGATTTCTGGTGCTGCAAGTTAGTAATTTTATTTTCTCGTGATCTTGATCAGTGTTTTTTTCTTTCTCAACATCTTCAGGTATAGACTTGGAAAGCCATCAAAACAATATGCTTCCTGGTATAAGCCAGTCCTAAAAACAGTTAAGCTTGCAAGAAGCATCATTACATTGTTGAAGGAGCAAAGTCGAGTATCACGGCTTTCTTTTGCAGATGTAATCCGGAAAGTGTCTGAGTTCAAGAAGGATCATCATGCTTATATTTCTTCTGATCTAGCAGCTGTTGAGAGGTATGTGGTAGTGCATGGACAGATAATACTACAGCTTTTTGCTGAGTTTCCAGATCAGAAGATCAAGAAATGTGCTTTTGTGGTCGGTTTGACTCGTATGATGGAGGAGAGGCACCATACTAAATGGGTAGTGAACAAAAAAGCAATTGTGCAAAAGTGTCATTCCAATTTGAATCCTCGGGCTGCAATGGATACTGTTGCTTCTGGAGCGTCCAAGAGGAAGCTTATGCAGGCAACAACAACAAGACTGATCAACAGAATATGGGGGGAATATTATTCAAACTATTCTCCAGAGGATTTGAAAGAGGGAAATGATTGTGATGTAAAAGAAGAAGATGAACTTGAGGAACAGGATGAAAATGAAGATGATGATAAAGAGGTGGTGGTAGAGAAAACACTAAAACCTTATTCAGTGTTTGAACATTGTAAATCCCATACTTCACAAAAAGAGGTAAGATGGGATGGGAATCCTGTAAGAAAAACATCTTCTGGAGAAGACATTTACAAGCAAGCCATTGTTTGTGGACAGGTCATTGTGGTGGGGGCTGTTGTCTTAGTGGAGGTTGATGAACCAGATGAACTTCCTGCCATTTATTTTGTGGAGTACATGTTTGAGACAAGAAATGGAAGTAAAATGTTTCATGGGAGAATGATGAAGTGGGGATCTGAGACAGTTCTTGGTAACACTGCCAATGATAGAGAGGTTTTCTTAACAAATGAATGCATGAATTATAAACTACAGGATGTTAAGCAAGCAATAATTCTGGAAGTTCGAAAAAGGCCTTGGGGACATCATCACAGGAAAGATAATGCCAATGCTGATAGAATTGATAGGGAAAAGGCAGAAGAGAGGAAAAAGAAAGGATTGCCACTAGAATATTACTGTAAAAGCTTGTACTGGCCAGAAAGGGGTGCTTTCTTCACTCTTCCATTTGATACTATGGGTCTTGGCTCTGGTGTCTGCCACTCTTGTAACTTAAAAATATCTGAAGAAGACAAGAATATTTCCAAAGTGAATTCTTCTCAAACAGGATTTTCATACAAGGGAACTGAGTACTCAGTCCATGATTTTGTCTATGTGAGCCCTCATCAATTTGCCGTGGAAAGTGGGGAGACTGAAACTTTTAAGGGTGGAAGGAATGTTGGATTGAAGCCTTATGCTGTGTGCCAGTTATTGGAAGTTGTTCCAATGGAAACAAAACAATCTGAAACAAGATCCACTGAGGTCAAAGTTCAAAGATTTTTCAGACCAGATGATATTTCACCTGAAAAGGCATATTGTTCTGATATTCGTGAGGTAAAAGCTTTTTTAAAAACTTCTGTATATTTATGTTTTATAATCTTTGTGGATTCTGTAATCACTCTTTGACCATGTTGTTCGACATTTATAGTCTCATCCAAATTTATCCAACAAATTCATGCCAAAGAACTCCAGAAACTGCTCTGACATAAGAAATGTGTTGGCTTTCTTAATTATTGGCAGAAAATTATCAATCTTGCAATTATAAGTTTCCTGAATATGGACTTTGCTTCTTTGTAATTCATAATGAGTTTTTATTGCTTAATTTCAGATATATTATAGTGAAGAAACACATCTTTTATCTGTTGAGGTGATTGAAGGGAAATGTGAAGTCAGAAAGAAAATTGATATTCCCACATGCAGTGCTCCTGCAATCTTTGATCATACCTTCTTCTGCGAGCACATGTATGATCCTTCCAATGGGTCCCTCAAGCAGGTGATTTGTCTTTTGTTCATTCCCATAATGTTACATGCTGACTGAGTCCATCAGCTTATGGAGAATTGTCAGTTTAGTTAATTTCTAAGGCCATCTAAGCCCTTCAGATTGTTTCTCTGGGCCATTATGAGGTTCACTATTCGACTTTGCTCCTGTGAGCTATAAGTAATCTTCCAGTTTCACTGTGGACAGCTACCAGCTCATATCAAATCAAAGTTTTCAGCTGTGAGTAAAGATGGTGATGTTGCAAGTAGAAAGAGAAAGGGAAAGTCTAAAGAAGGAGAAAATGATACAGAAGATGACAAACAATTGGAAGCATCTCCAGAGTACCGTTTGGCCACTTTGGATATTTTTGCTGGTTGTGGTGGCTTGTCTGAGGGATTGCAGCAAGCTGGTAGTGCTCATCTCTTTATCCTTCACTTGGAGGAATAATTGATATTTATGCCTATTGTTGGATAAATTGACAACTGGCTATTTTCACCATTGCAGGTGTCTCAACAACCAAGTGGGCTATTGAATATGAAGAGCCTGCTGGGGAAGCATTTAAACTCAATCATGCAGAATCATTGATGTTTATTAATAATTGCAATGTGATCCTCAGGTAAGTGGTTGTTTTGTGATTGAAACTTTCTTTTGTTATCACTCATTTTTCTGTTGATTAATTATCTGATGTTAATTAAGGGCTGTGATGGAGAGGTGTGGAGATGCAGATGACTGTATTTCTACTTCTGAGGCTGCTAAAGTGGCTTCATCACTTGATGCAAAGGTGATCGATGGTTTGCCATTGCCAGGGCAGGTGGATTTCATCAATGGAGGGCCTCCATGTCAGGTATTTATAGCCTTTCTTTGCACTAACCTGAGGCATCTAACATCTCTGGAATTTATGGACACTCGAAAAAGTAATGTCTTTGCAGGGCTTCTCTGGAATGAATAGGTTTAATCAGAGCACTTGGAGTAAAGTTCAATGTGAGATGATCTTAGCATTCTTATCCTTTGCTGATTACTTCCGCCCAAAGTATTTCCTCTTAGAGAATGTGAGGAACTTTGTATCTTTCAATAAAGGACAGACTTTCCGTTTAACTATTGCTTCTCTTCTTCAGATGGGTTATCAGGTAGATATTGCGATGCCATTGGAAATAACCATGGTTGTATAATTTCATTTTTGTATGCAGAATGCTAATTGTATGTAACCATGTCTACATGTGTATTGATTGTGAATAGGTGAGATTTGGAATTTTGGAGGCCGGAGCATATGGAGTTTCTCAGTCACGCAAACGTGCCTTTATATGGGCAGCCTCCCCTGAGGAGATACTCCCAGAATGGCCAGAGCCAATGCATGTTTTTGCTGCCCCAGAGTTAAAAATAACATTGTCTGAGAAGTCACAATATGCTGCTGTTAGGAGTACTGCTTATGGAGCCCCTTTCCGTGCAATAACTGTCAGAGATACAATTGGTGATCTCCCAGATGTGGTGAATGGTGCTTCTAAGACAAATTTGGAGGTATATTAGATGCTAAAATTTTCTTCTGGAACTTCTTACTCCCAAGTAATATGATCATGGGCATTATAACCAAACCTTTTGTTTTGCAGTACGGAAATGATCCTATCTCTTGGTTTCAAAAGAAAATTCGAGGTGACATGGTTGTCTTGACTGACCATATATCAAAAGAAATGAATGAGCTGAATCTTATTAGATGCAAGAATATCCCAAAGCGGCCAGGTGCTGATTGGCGTGATCTCCCAGATGAAAAGGTACAAACACATCTTATTGATACCTTGCAATGCGAGGTTGATATAAACCTAATGCATGATGAAAGTAGAGATGAGTGATTTTCGATAATGTCATGATATGCAGGTCAAATTGTCTACTGGGCAAATGGTTGATTTGATACCATGGTGCCTTCCGAACACAGCTAAGCGACATAATCAGTGGAAGGGGCTATTTGGAAGATTGGATTGGGAAGGGAACTTCCCAACATCAATAACAGATCCCCAGCCAATGGGTAAGGTGGGGATGTGCTTTCACCCTGAGCAGGACAGGATTCTTACTGTTCGTGAATGTGCACGATCTCAAGTAAGTTCAGTTGCCCTGGACTGTTTGACCATTGTCCAAGTTTCTGACTTTATAAAATAAATTGATTCTGAAAGAAGTTTTAAAAAGAGACAGCACGTAGCCAGTGCTTGCAACAATCATCCACCTTGCATATTTCACCCCGGCTCCTGCGCTGCATGCAAAAGCTTGGTTTCGTTTTTTTATTTGTTTCCTTTTTTCTTAATTCTTTGACCCAGGGATTCCCAGATAACTATCAGTTTTTCGGTAATATTCAACACAAGCATCGGCAAATTGGAAATGCTGTTCCTCCTCCTCTAGCATATGCGTTGGGAAGGAAACTTAAGGAAGCACTGGATAGTAAGAGGCAGAAATAGTTGGAGGGTCCACAAAATTTGTTAGCAAGTAGAGTTTCATCAGGTGGAGAAAACACTTGGTCTTAATAAATTGCAATTTATATTGTGTTGTGGTGTCGCTCTCGGCCATTAAGCAGTTGCAACCAAGAAGATTGTGTAGGCAATTTTGTGTTTATTGATCCTGGCTGTTCAGCCATACAATATACAGTGAGTCCGTGAAAACACGTTTGATTTTTTACAGAGCCAAATTTATTTTAATGCTTATAGACAATAAGGTATTTTCCCTTTTCAAATTGTAGTATTTATTAATCATTAAGGAAATATTGACAAGATTTATTATATTATTTTCTTGCATGTCTCCTGAAATTATCATTGGTTCTGTATGGAAATGAAAATTGAAAAATTGATTTTGTTAAACCAGTGTTGTACTCGGTTGGACTAGTTATGTCTTCATAATGAGTTCCATGTTTTGTATTATTGTGTCTGCATGCATCCAGTTGATATTGGGCTGCTTATTGGGGAGATTTGGAACAAGCTTATTGCCTAACCAACTCCAAATGTTATACATGTGTTAATGGAGTTTATTGTTGGTGAAGATCATACGTGCATAGTGAAAATTCTGAAGTGAATCTTTCCTTTAACATTGGCTACGTGCGTACTGAAGTGTTCCTAGAGATACAAGTACCAGAGTATGCTAAGCCAGCTTGTGACACACTTGCATTATACCGTTTGTCCATTGCTTTGTTTACTCTCTACGAGATGTACAAGTTTCTTGATATATGGTTACTGAATGAGAATGAGGTGTTAAACCAAGAAACTCGCTGTTAAGCCTCTTACAGGAAGCAAGACTCCATGCACACATTGGAAGAATAATAAGCTTGTGTTGGAATCTGACAATGATAAACTCATCTTCTTTGACCTCAGTACACGAGAGAAAACGGAATCTATGTTTACAAGGAGAGCCTAGTTCAATTGACCCTTTCATTCAAGGATAATAATTAAAGGGTAGTTGCAATATGAAGAAGCTAAAACGGCAGCCAAGAGTAGGAAGGTGATGAACATACATGAAAGAAATTATGGAAAAATAATTGAGAGGGATGAATAATTTAATAATTGGGAATTAAATTTCCCTTTAGTTGTCTTATCATTAATAGGGAGTTGGAGGAAGGATTTCGGATCGTGTTTTCAAGTTTCTATATATACACATGTCAATGAAATACAAACACTCTTATTTAAGTAAATTTCTTATATATATATATTATGCAGTTTATCTTCTTCTTCTTTTTATCAATGAGAATTCATTTATAAAATGAAATGCATTTGGCTATTGAACCGTAAAAACAGATGATAAAGTTGTTCCATAATTCATGGATCGAACTTGTTCAATAATTTAACATAAAATAACCAAATCCTGTTCAATGTTGCATTTTCTATGCCTGTTTAGTTGCTATCCTGTTCTCTGCTGCACTTCACCCTTGTCAGAAAAGAGAACGAAGGGCGTGTTTTTTTTCTTTTTAACGTGAAAAAGATAATTACTAGTAAAGCTATTTAACTCCTTTCTTGCTTTCGAAGTAAATACTAGTCAATACGATTTCGCTCTAGGACAAATTATGTGGTCGTACTTGTATATGATGAGATCTTAAAAATCTAATTAGTTTAGGAATATGGTTTTCAGATTGAATAATTGATTAATTAATTAGTTATAATAATCTTATTTATTTTTTCTAGTCAAGGTGACTTGCAATTAATACTTGCAAAATATCTTTTTTAGTAGAGGTGAAGACTCTTTGATACTTAAATAAATATCTTTTAAAGAGAAAAAAATACAAAAATATTCTAGAGAAACATACTCTAAAAATATATATGTAATAGAGAATAAAAATTATAAACCTTAGTTCTGAAGGTCTCATGGTGTATTTATAGCCCATGAGTCTTATCCTTTTGTGAAGAGGAGGGTCTTTAGTATAATTACCCTGATAGCATTTAATAAGGATAAATATCCCTTACATCTGTATTAATGTTTGATGAGAATATGGTGGGTCCTTGTAGGACTTTTATACACCTAAAAGGTGTAATTTTACTCTAATAGTATTTAATAAAGAATAAATATCTCTTAAGTCTATACTAATGTTCGATGGGAATATAGTGGGTCTTTAGAGGACTTTTATACACCTAAAAAGTGTAGAGAGATTAGGGTCCAAGATTCTAAATGTAGCTAAACCCATGAATGCTAAGTTATTCCCCGAGGGTAGACCCAAGGGAGGATGGTTATTCCCTTGGGTGTGCTAAGGGAGAATGATAATTCCTTTGGGCGTGCCTAAGGAAAGATAGTTGTTACATTGGTTAGCTAACTACCAAGTCCAAGTGCCTTGGGTCTTACATGTTTACGAGTCTTACGTTGTCTTGGACGTCCCAGACTGCCAAGTCCAAGAGCCTCAAGTCTAGCATGCTTGTCAGACCCATGTTATCTTGGATTTGGGTCTGACATGTTTGTTAGACCTATGTTACTTTGGACTTAGATGATTGTCAAGTCCAAGTGCTTTGAGTTTGATATTTTTTTCAAACCTACATTATCTTGTTTCCTTGGACATGACAAAAGAGGATGGTCATTTTCTTGGGTGTTCATAGGAAGGATGGGTGTTCATAGGAGCATGTCAGGGGCTTCGCTTACTGCCAACCCTAGTGTGTCCAGGGCTTAGCTTACTGCTAACCTTAGTGGGCCCAGGGCTTGGCACAGTACCAAGCCCAAAAACATTTGGGTTTTGGCTGGCGTCATACCCAATGTGTTGGGACTTGGCACATTGTCAAGCTCACTCACGACTGGGTCTGGCTAGTTCCACATTAAGCGTTCTTAGGGCTCTCGGGAGATGCTCATTCCCTTGGACATGCCCAAGAAAGGAGGGTTATAAAGGTTTTTTAGGCCCAATAAAATAGGTTTATCAATAGCCCCTTAAGTCTTTGTGATATTGATATGCAAAGATTTGTAAAAATACTTGGTTACCATGACAAGTTCATTGAATTTTTATCATGTGAAAAAAGGTGGTGGAAACCTTGGGTGATTTACTGGAGAGCCTATGTGGAGGTGCATAAAGGAAATCATACTTCAAAAATTTCCCTAAAGGGTTGGTGAAAAACATGGGGAAGAGGCTTGTACTTTGAAATATTTCTAAGTGAAGGGGACCCATCAAAGAAAGTCAACTCACTTTGGAGAAATTCCTATCTCCAAACTCATTAAGCGTGACGACCATACTTAGAGAATTTATAAGTGACTAGTGGGAACCCAAAAAGGGTGAACATATGCTTGTAAATTTTTGAGTGATTATAAGTTCTTTGGAGAGTAAGAGCTTGCAGCTTTTCCAACATTGTCATGGGGCTTAAGAGCCCCTAACTAAGAGTGGTGTTTACATGATATTACGATTTACACTAGGGAAACCAAATCCATCCCTTGGAGATTGGTGTATATAGCATTAGAAAGACTACATCCATCCTTTGGAGATTGATGCATCTAACATTAAGGAGCCTACATTCATCCTTTGGAGAGTGGTGCGTACAACACTGAGAAGATCATATATATCCCTTGGAGAGTAGTGCATATAGCACTAGGAAGACCGTGTTTATCCCTTGGAGAGTGGTGTATATAGCACTGGGGAGACTGTGTCTATCCCTTGAAGAGTGATGCATATAGCACTAAGAATATCATATCCATTTCTTGGAGAGTTGTGCATATAGAATTGGGAATATCACATCTATCCTTTGAAGATTGATGCATATAGCACTAGAAAGATTACATCCATCCCTTGAAGATTGATGCATATAGCACTAAGAATATCACATCCATTTCTTGGAGAGTTGTGCATATAGCATTGGGAATAACATATCTATCCTTTGAAGATTGATGCATATAGCATTAGGAAGACTACATCCATCCCTTGGAGATTGATGCATATAGCACTGGAGAGATCATATATATCCCTTGAAGAGTGGTGCATATAGCACTGGGGAAATCATACATATCCTTTGAAGATTGATGCATATAGCACCGGGAAAATCACATCCATCCCTTGGATATTGATGAGGCTATCGCTCTTAGGGATCACCTGGAGAAAATGAAAAGTTATTTTGAATAAATCATTCATATTTAAGAAATTTATATTCTTATCAAGGATTATACATACTAAGGTGACCTGAGTGATATGTATGGGAGATGCTGTTAGGAGAAAATATATCATGGAGGTGGCATTAAGATGTTGGCTTTGGATACCCTAATTTTTTACAACATATATTGGTTAAAAAAAATGAATAAAAATGAATGAAGAATAATTTTAAGTTTGGGTCAAGACAACACAAATTGGAAGTTTTGAAGACTAATCAAGATGAAATTATAAATTTAGGAGTCAATTTTGGTAGAAATTGAAAGAATTGATAAGTTTGGGGGCTTAATTAAACTTTGAATTAGTTTAATTAATGAAATTAAGGGCTTAATTGAAAAAATATAAAAATTCATGGCTGATTGGGGTCAAAATTGCAAGAAATTAAAGTCTAATGACCAAAGTGAATAAGGGGGCACTATAGGGGGGTTAAGTGATTTTTCTAGGGGTAATTTTGAAAGAATTAAAAGTTGAAGGATCAATTAAGAACTGAATTGATTAAATTAGAAACCAATAACCATTTTGTAAATGGCACCAAAATATAGGGGTCCAATTGCAATTTATCCAGGGGCGAAATTAAAAAAAAAAGAAGTTTCCATGAATGAAGGCTTCATTGCAAGATGACAGAATTTCAGTGGCTGAATTGAAGAATGACCGCCTCAGCCCAAAACGACGTCGTTTCACATTTCTTGTTTCTTCATCTTCTTTCTTTGGAAACAGAGAAAGCCACTTGCAAAAAAAAAAGAGGAAATGTTGCTTGCCTATACTATATCAGTTCAATCCGGGCAAAATAGAGACCAAATGGTCTTCCATAAATCCCAAGTCAATCATGCCTCCCTCAACCCACAACACGCCTTTAAAGTTTGTATCAAAACTCATCATCAATAGTCTAACCGTGGAAGGATTATTGGTGTCCAAGTCCCTACAAGAAACTAACACCCCAACAAAACTTATCCTTCTCCCAGGAAGGAAGAGGTGTACTAAAAGACCACCTCGC
>Ga0325404_1004351_pt1 | contig 15065 bp, 21 predicted proteins | sample PopdelMetagenome_18_FD_205664 | JGI IMG/M metagenome (GOLD analysis project Ga0325404, IMG submission 205664) | Populus deltoides microbial communities from Bellville, Georgia, United States - Xylem-Control-R1 | ecosystem: Host-associated > Plants > Phyllosphere > Stem > Wood/Secondary xylem... | reverse complement strand
ATCAATAAACTTCTTTGCTGCACTTATTGTGTGTTGGTGGGATAAGCTCCCTTCCTTAGTTCTCTAAAGAACTGAAAACAACTTATCGAAGAACAACTATCTTCGTGGCGTCATCCTTATACTTCTCGTTCGCGAATCAATATTCGTTGGGTGGGGGTCTCCGTTTCCAATAGTGCTGGTGCCTAGGTACAAGTTATCTTTGTGTCACACTCCTATCAAAGCTGATTTACTTGGCTTTCCAGGAATTGATGTCTTTGTGTGTGGGTTGCGTGACCATGTGATCACAAGGTTCGCATCATCAGTTCTTGAATAAATTAAATCTAACTTATCAAATTTTGTCTAATCTCTGTTCTTTTTTATGGTACTAATATAATTAGAGATAGTAACAAGATGAAATATAACTCTCTTTTTTTGTGCTTAGATGCCGCAAACACAAAGAACAAGAAGATGAACAACGCAAACACTGAAAAACTTAAAGGAACACTAAAATAACAGAAGGATATGACCTTGTTTCATAGCCTAGCTCTAATACCAACTGATGCGAATCTCGTGATCACGAAACCCACAATCAAGACTGAGATCTGATCCCGGAAAGCCGAATATTATTCTGTTAGAAGCGTGACACAATGAAAACCTGTCCCAAGGCACCAACATTATTGGAACGAAGTAGAATGACACTACGAAACCAGTTAATCTTCAATAAGTCAGATTCAGTTTGCTTAAGAACTGAAGAATGCAATAATCACTCACATGTTAAAACTGAAAAATTCAGAAGTAATATTCATCAATGATTGCTGAATTTTAAGTTACATGCAGCACAAAGTTTCTAAATCAGATTTCTCATAGCATATATGAGACTTCTATAGGGCAACAAATGTGATCCTATCATATTTAGGATATTAAAATTCATATTTATTATTGTTATTATTATTTTCTTCTTAGTTTACGGTTTTATTTATATTATTTGGGTTTAGTTGTAAGTGGCCCTCATATAAGACCACATAAGGGGTTCATTAGTGTTTGTTTCAATCTAGATTCAATATAAATAAAGGCATAACCACACATCTAAGAGTTGCATAATTTTCAAATCAATAAACTTCTTTTGCCGCACTTGTTGTGTGATGTTGGGATAATCTCCCTTCCTTGGTTCTCTAAAAAACTAAAAAAGGATATATCGAAGAATAACTAACTTTGTGGCATCATCCTTATACTTCTCGTTCGCGAATCAATATTTATTGGGTGCGGGTTTCTGTTTCCAATAGTGCTGGTATAAGTTATCTTTATGTCACACTCCTATCAAACCTGATTTACTTAGCTTTCCAGAAATTAGTGTCTTTGTGTGTGGGTTGCTTGACCACGTGTTCAAGAGGTTCACATCATTTTGTATCAAAGTTTAGCTCCATTAATCAGGTTATATCCTTTTGAAATTTTTGTTTCTTGTTGATTCCGCACAAATTCATTAGTGTCTAATTTCTTGTTCCCCTTGAATTTGAGGCATATAAAAAATATTTTTATTTTATTTTTTTACTGTCCAAAATATATATCATTAGCATAAAAAAAAAGGAGAGAAAAGAGAACAAGAAAGAAAAAAAATCGTTCACAAACACATTTATTGGTTTCTGCCATAGAAAACTAAACAAAGGCAACTCTGACCAAATCAACTCAGAATTAGCTGAAATTTGATACTCTGATTACTGGGGTCTTAATCACATTAAATTTTAATTTTGAGGTCAATTGGATGTCGTTTGCCTTTGTTTTCAATTTTAGGTCTGATTCATAATGTTTTTGCGTCTCCATATCAAAGCTTATCATAAATTGCTTAAATTTCATTTTCTGTCTATTTGGGTTGAAATCACACTATATCTAAAATGTTAGCTCAATTAGACATCATTTACTTTATGTTCCAGATTCATACTTAACTCGTCGGAAATAGGTCTGTTTTGCGTAACTTTTAAAATTCGCTTTGTTTATGTTGTTTTCATTTCTTGTAGTATATTATCAATATATCTAACATATTTGGGTGTTGTTTTCATCATTTGTTATGTTTTGTTTCTGTTTTTATTCGAGTCTTCAGTTTTGTTCATATTTTGGATACATTCGTTTGCTACTCGTGAGACTATCATCGCAGTTTCATTTTTCTAGTTTTCTAGTTTTTATTGCTTCTTGAGTCATATATACATATTTGTATTGCGTTGATATATTGGTTCTATTTGGTGTTGGTTTCAGTTCCCCAAAAAGGTGAGACGAGAGGTGTGAGCGTGTAAGGATATTAAAAGTGTTCGAGCAAAACATGAGCAATGTGAGCATATTTTTTTACCACTAACTAATTTTTGCAAATACTATCATGTCAGATCAAAACAACACACCACCCATCCTAAGGGAGAACTTAAGTTCCAAATGCATGCCATGATGCGGATGATAGAGATGATTAATTTTGTGATGGGAAATGATGTGAACCTCGTGATCACATGGTCATGCAACCCACACGCAAAGACACCAACTCTGTTGACCAGTATTGTGGTGCCTTCCTAAACTCCGATTGACCTAAAAGCTCAACCCATAGTAGGACAACATGTCTGGAGAGTCTACATAAAATTTTAGCTCGATCCAACGGTCGGATTAAGAATTATAACTGTTGTCGTAAACCTGGACTGTTGCGCTTTTTACACCAAAATCCTAATCTGACCTTACTTGGGTCGTATCACAAGGCTGAACTGTATCATTCCCTCCCTCTTCAAGAAGATTCACCCTTGAATCTTGAATAGGATTAGTAGCGACTTCAGTAGCCTCTTGTTTAAACCTTCAGAATTCCCTTATTGCTAACACCTTTCTCCAACAACACTGTATAGAGGTAGTGAGTGACAAGAATTTCAAATAAGCACGCCGTACTAACCACTTGCGTATATGATTTTGAATGATAACCACAGCAGCTCTCCTCCGTCTTTCATTCTTTTGGCGTTGTACCTCCTTTTCCCATGAAGCTTGAAGATCATAGAATAATCTTCTACACTTATCAACTTCTCGTTCTAAAACCCCCAAACCATGGCTTAGTTTTTTGCATCGTTGATCAACAATCCTTCTCTGTTCCCTCTCCCTTGGTGAATACGTGACACAAATATGGAAAAGAAGAAGAAGAAGAAGAAAAAGACAAAGACAAGAATAGAGTTTAAACAGGAAGAACACTGATTTAGACTCAAGATTGCGAATTTGACTTTTGTTTGGACTAGAACTTATCAAAAAACAAACAAATGTGAAACTGATAAAAATGACTCAAACAACATCCAGATATCAAAATATGATGATAGTATAACGCCAGCAATGAAATCAACAAAAACAAAACAAATTTTGAAAGACAACACCAAACAAACCCGTTACCGCAAGATAAAACCCGATTTTGGAACCTAAAGAAAATGCAATCCAAATGACCTCGAATTTAATATTATAGTATTAGGATACCAAGAAAACAACAAATCTCAAATTATAGGTCGTTCTATTATGTCTAGGTACCCAAACCCCGTGTATGATCAGTTTGCGGCAAAATTGAACCTCCAATTAAAACCTCATGCAAGCGATATCAAAATAAGACCAAATTTTATAAATATTGTGATATAACCCTGAATAGATATAATATGGATTTTCAATTGACTCTGAGGTGATTTGCTTATGGTTCACTAAGAATACTGTTTCTACGGCAGAATTGAACCTCGAATTAAAACCTCAAGCAAACAATATCCAAATAAGCCCAAATTTGATATAAAATGTGATATCACACCCAATAAACAGAATATGAAGTTTCAATTGATTCTAAGGTGGTTTGCTTATGGTTCACTAAGAGTAGTGTTTCTGCGGCAGAATTGAACCTCGAATTAAAACCTCAAGCAAACAACATCAACATAAGCCCAAATTTGACATCTGATGCAATATCACCCCCAATAGATTGAATATAAAGTTTCAATTTATTCTGAGGTGTTTTGCTTATGGTTCACCAAGAGTTGTGTTTCTGCGGTAAAAATTTAATGATCCTTCAAATTTCAACTAATCCCTCTCTCTCTCTCTCTCTCTCTTTCTTTCTCTCTTTTTTTTTTTTGCTTTTTAATATACTGATATGATTAGAGACAGTAACAAGATGAAGTATAACACTTTTTTTTTTTGCTTAGATGACGCAGACACGAAGAATAAGATGGACGCAAACACTGAAAAACTTAAAGGAACACTAAAAAAAACGAAAATAATATAAGGATATGACCTTGTTTTGGAGCCTAGCTTTGATACCAACTGATGCGAACCTCGAGATCACGTGGTCACGCAACCCATAATCAAGATTAAGATCTGATCCCAGAAAGCTGAAATAGGTCTAATAGGACTGTGACACAATGGAAACTACCCCAAGGCACCAACACTATTGGATTGAGTAAAATGACACCACGAAGCCAGTTAATCTTCCATAAGTCAAATTCACTTCGTTCAAGAACTGAAAAATGCAAGAATCACTCTCACACGTTAAAAGTAAAAAATTCAGAAGTAATTATCATCAAAGCTGCCGAAATTTTGACTTACATGAGTTTAAATAGTTCTTGAAAAGTTAACCCTAATGGACCACTTATGTGGACTTAAATGAGGTCCACTCAAAATTGACCCAAAACCCTAAACTGAAAAGTCCATAACTTAATCCAAACAAGTCTTGGATCTTAACTGAAAACAAAGTATTAATTAAGCCCAAACAAGCCTTGGGCTGTAGCTAACAAAATAAAATAATAAAAATAACTAATTTTTCATTAAATACCACAAGCCCTTCTTTCCTTGTGTAGCTAGGATGAATAAGGAATCCTTATAAGAAAAGGATTCTGAAACATTAATGAATCTCTGCCACACTTGGAGATTATATTGCAGCTCATTAAAGATCCTTGTGCAACTAGAAAATTCCCATAACCAGCTGCCACATCCTTGTAGGAAAAGAATCCTAACCAAATAGGAAGTCCACAAGTCAAATGGAAGTAAATAACAAAATTTGTACAGCCTATATTGACCAGTATTGTGGTGCCTTCCCAAACTCTGATTGACCTGAAATCTTAACCCATAGTAGGACAACATGTCTGGAAAGTCCACATAAAAGTTTAGCTCGATCCAACAATCGGATTGAGAATTATAATTGTTTCCGTAAACCTGGACTGTTGCGCTTTTTACGCCAAAATCCGAATCTGACCTTACTTGGGTCGTATTACAAGGCTGAAACGTATCACCCACCCAACAAATATTGATTCGCGTACGAGAAGTATAAGGATGACACCACGAAGACAGTTGTTCTTCGATAAGTCGTTTTTCAGTTCTTAGAACCATGGAAGGGAGATTATCTCACCAACACACACACACAAAGTGCGGCAACCAAGAAGTTTTATTAATCTGAATTGTCTAACTTACATGTTTGGTTATGCCTTTATTTATACTAACTCTAGACTTAATAAACCCTAATGGACCCCCCTTAGGTGGACTTATATTAAGCCCTCTTACAATTAACCCAAATAAGTAATAATAACCCAAAGACTAAGAAGAAAATAATAAAAATCTGAAATTTACCATCCTAAATAAGCTAGAATCAGATTTGTCACCATTAAGAAGTCTCAAATAGACTACGAAATCTGATCTGAAGGTAGAATTTATTTTGAAATCTTCTTTCCTTTTTGTAGCTAGGATGAATAAAGAATCATTGTAAGAAAAGGATTCTGAAATAATTATGAATCATTGCCACACTTGGAAACTATGTTGCAGCCCATTAAAGATCTTTGTAGAATTAGTAGATTTCCAAAATAAGCTGCCACATCCTTTTAGGAAAAGAATCCTAGCCAGATAGGAAGTCCATTAGTCCAAAGAAAGTAAATAACAAAATTCGTACAGCCTCTATTGACCCATGTTTCGATACCTTTCCGAACTCCGATTCACCTGAAATTTTAAAGGAAGGTAGGAAAACATGTCAGGAGACTCCACGTAAACTTTCAGCTCGATCAAACGGTCGAATTGAGAATTATGATTGTTGCCGTAAAACTGGATAGTTGCCCATTTTACGTCAAAATCTGAATTTGACCTTCCCTGGATCGTATCAAGGAATGTGTGTGAAATACTTGATAGGGTGGAGAAACATGGTAACTAGGCTGGTACAAGCACCCAAGACGTGAGGAAGGTTGGGGCTGAACCGAAAGCAAATAGTGGCAGTAGGGCTGAAAAGGCAAGGTGGGCTGATTGTGAGGATTTTGAGGGGGACGTTCATGATATTGGTGATGGTGGTTTTAAGGATGAGAGCATAGGCCATCGAGAAGGTTTTCAGCATCCTAGAAACCAAAGGGATTTTGGGAATAGAACTAGGGGTCTATTCAACCAAAGGGGAAATTTCTGTAGTGTTTGGGGGGGGGCATGATGATTTGGATGCTATCAAACTAAAAATACCTTCTTTTCAAGGTAAAATTGATCCCAAAATGTATTTGGAGTGCGAGAAAATGGTGGATTGGATTTTTTTTTATTGCCATAACTATTTGGAGGCGAAGAAGGTAAAATTGGTAGTCATTGAGTTCATAGATTATGCACTGATTTAGTGGGATCAGAATGTGATTAGCAGGAGAAAGAGTGGAGAGGCCGATAGCATAGTGGGAGAAGATGAAAGTGTTGATGAGACGACAATTTATGCCTAACCACTATTATAGAGATTTGTATATGAAATTGCAGGGTTTGAGTCAGGGTTCTAGGTCCGTGGATGAGTATTTCAAGGAGATGGAGATTGCAATGATTAAGAACCTAAATTCAGAAGACCATCAGATTTGGCTAAACCTAAATCATTAATTAAAGCGGTTGAGAATGGGAGGTAAAACCCAATGAGTGAAGAAAGTATACTTGTGTGATGATAATACTGTGGAAAAATTAAAGAAACAACCTTGATTTTATGCAAAGGAGCTCAAATCACATTTGCATTTTTCCCTAACAAGCCGATGATCTTACTTATATATAAGGAGACTTATTTTAACACTAACGATCTTGATTTTGTTATTCCTAGAATGGCTATTTCTTTGTTGCAGGAGTTTGATGATGTATTCCCTAAAGACATCCCTAGTGGATTGCCACTATTAAGGGGAATTTAACATCAGATTGACAACCTAGAGATTCGATTCCTAACCGTCCAGCCTATAGAAGTAACCCCAAGAAGACGAAGGAGCTTCAAAGGCAAGTAGATGAGTTGATGATGAAGGGGTACATTTGAGAGAGATTATGAGCCCTTGTGATGCGAACCTCGTGGTCACGTAACCCACACGCAAAGACACCCCCGGAAAGCTAAATAAATCAGGTTTGATAGGAGTGTGACACAAAGATAGCTTGTACCTAGGCACCAGCACTATTGGAAACGAAAACCCCCACCCGATGAATATTGATTCGCGAACAAGAAGTATAAGAATGACGCCAAAAAACCAGTTGTTCTTCAATAAGTTGTTTTTCAGTTCCTTATAGAATTAAGGAAGAAGTTTTACGTCTTTATTTAGTGAGATAATCTCACCAACACACACACAAAGTGAGGCAAACAAGAAGTTTTATTAATCTGAATTGTCTAACTTACATGTCTGGTTATGTCTTTATTTATACTAACTCTAGACTTAAATAAACCCTAATGGACCCCCCTTAGGTGGACTTTTATGAGGCCCACTTACAAATGACCCAAATAAGTAATAATAACCTAAAGACTAAGAAGAAAATAATAAAAATCCAAAAATTATTATACTAAATGTGCTAGAATCAGATTTTTCACCATTAATAAATCCCAAATAGACTAGAAAATCTAATATGAAAGTAGAATTAATTCTAAAGTCTTCTTTCCTTGTTATAGCTAGGATGAATAAGGAATCCTTGTAAGAAAAGGATTCTGAAACATTTATGAATCCTTGCCACATTTGAAAACTATATTGCAGCCAATTAAAAATCTTTATAGAACTAGGAGATTCCCAAAACAAGCTGTCACATTCTTTCAAGAAAAGAATCCTCACAAGTCAAAAGGAAATAAATAATAAAATTCGTACAGCCTCTGTTGACCAGTATTGTGGTGCCTTCTCGAACTCCGATTGATCTGACATTTTAACTCAAGGTAGGACAACATGTAAGGACACTCCACGTAAAATTTCAACCTGATCCAAAGGTCGAATTAAAAATTATGATTGTTATCGTAAAACTGGACAGTTGCGCACTTTACGTCAAAATCCAAATCTGATTGTTTTTTCGTTGCCCGAATCGTGATCCCTCTCTCTTCAAGATGATTCATCCTTAAATTACCAACAGGTTTGATGGACAATTCCTTAGCCTCTTGTTTCATCCATTAGAGTTCTTTTCTTGCATGCAATTGCCTGTAACAACATTGTATGAATATAGTTGTCGATAAAAATTTCAAATAAGCATGTCTTCTCATCTGGTTGTGTGTATATTTTTGAATGATAACCACTGCTGTCCTCTTTCGTTTGTTATCTTTTTGGCACTGAATTGAAGTTCTCCATTCTTCACGTTCTTTATTTGTTTCTTTATAAACTTTTTCAAATTGTTTAGCCTCGTGCTCTTTATCTAACATCATAAAAGCATTATGTGCATAACTATTTGAAACTCGTAGCCTCCGTTTCTCTTCCATACTCATATTGAATCTCCTTCGATTAGCCACCTTGACCTATCGGTCCTACTGCCACTATTTGCTTTCAGTTCAGCCCAAACCTTCCTCACGTCTTGTGTGCTTGTACCAGCCTTGTTACCACATTTCTCCACCCTATTAAGTCTGTCACACACGTTCCCCATCACAAAATTCATCCTCTCCATCATCTGCATCATCTACATCATGACTTTTGATCTGACATAGCCTACAAAAATTGGTTAGTGGTAAAAACAAAATCCTCACATCGCTCGTGTTTTTCTCAAACACTCTTAATATCCTCACGCGATCACACCTCTCGTCTCACCTTTGCGAAACTGAAACCAACACCAAATAGAACTAACTTAGCAGTGCAATCCAAATATGTAAATGACTCAAGAAGCAATAAAAACCAGAAAATAAGAAAAACAAAACTACGATTATAGTCTCGCGAATAGCAGGCGAATCTATCCAAAATAAGAATGAAACTGAAGACTCGAATAAAAAACATAAATGAAATATCCAAAATGATGAAACAACACCTATATATGTTGGATATGTTGAAAATATACTACAAGAAATGAAAAAAATAGAAAGAAAATGAATTTCAAAAGTTGACATAAAATAGACTCGTTTACGAGGAGTTGAGTTCGAATTTGGAACCTAAAGTAAATGATGTCCAATTCAGCTAAAATTTCAGTAATAGTGTGATTTCAACCCAAATAGACAAAATATAAAATTCAAGCAATTTACGATAAGGTTTGATTTACTGATGCAAAAACGTTATGAATGAAACCTGATTAGACCCGAAATTGAAAACCAAAGCAAATGATATCCAATTAACCCCAATAATCAGAGTATCAAATTTGAACTAATTTTGAATTCATTTGATCCAATAATCCCTTGCTTAGTTTTCTGCGGCATAAACCAATAAACATCTTTTGGAACGATTTGTTTTTTCTTTCCTTTTTTCTTTTATTTTTTTATGCTAGTAATATATTTTGGACAGTAATAGAACAAAATAACAAAAATATTTTTTTATCTGTTGCAAAATCAAGGAGAAGAAGAAATTGGACACTAAGGAATTTTGCGGAAACAAGAAGGAAATTTTTTTATTCAAAAGGATAATAACTTTTTTTTTGATCAAATGTTAGAATTTTATAGATCAAAAAGCAATATTAGCTGGAAAACCAGCATGCTAAAAATACATATGTACAGAACAAGCCAGTGAAAACAGGCTCCCAACAAGTGCAAACAAAAAATAAAACCCAGAGAAACAAAACTTCTCATACATAGAGAGAAGGTAACCTCACTACAGGTGCCAAGAACCCAAAGATATAGGTGCCAAGAATAACCGAGGGAATAGAAAACCACAAGCCATCAAGACAAAAATGCTTAACTACATTTACCCAAAATTCCAAAAGCCATGGTTTGAGACCACGGACAAAATCAGGATAATAACTTAATTAATGGAGCTAAGCTCTAATACCAAATTATATGAACTTTATGATCACGTGATCTCTCAACTTACACGTAAAGATACCAATTCCTGGAAAGCCAAGTAAATTAGGTTTGATAGTAGTGTGACACAAAAGATAACTTGTACCTAGGCACCAGCACTATTGGAAATGAAAACTCCACCCCGACGAATATTGATTCACGAACGAGAAGTATAAGGATGATGCCACAAAACCAATTGTTCTTCGATAAGTCATTTTTTAGTTCTTTATAGAACCAAGGAAGGGAAATTATCTCACCAACACACACACATAAAGTACAACAAACAAGAAGTTTTATTAATTTGAATTGTCTTACTTACATGTATGGTTATGCCTTTATTTATACTAACTCTAGACTTACATAAACCCTAGGGGTGTTCAAAAAAACCGATAAACCGAGTAAACCGAGAAAATCGATAAACAATTAACCGAAAAAACCGAACCGAGAAAAAAAACTGATTAGAATATTTAGAAAAAATTCTGGTTCGGTTCGGTTTTTGGTTTTGTAATGCAAAAACCGGTTAACCCGGACCGAACCGAACCGGTTCAAAAAAAAGGTCCCTAACCACCACTGGTATAAATAGAAACTTTCCCCCTCTTGCCTAACTCTAACAAACTAACAGAGCACCTGCCGTCCCACCCCCTCTCCCTCTCCCTCTCCGCTAACCTTAACCAGAGCACCTACCAAAATACTAGAGGCTCTCCCTCTCACCTCTCCAAAATATTTTAGCTTATCGGACAAGTTCTTGAGAGAACTCAGACAAGTTCTTTCGTTCAGTACGAGTACATCACAGAAGCATCAATGGGTAGGCATCAATTTCCTCTCCTCTCCTTTTGTTTTTGGGTGATGGGTTTTTGTTGATGAGGTGATTAGTAGTGTTTTATTTCAGTTTTCAAGGATTTTTTATGTGGGGTCTGTGTGTTTTTTATTTACCTTGTCATTGGTCATGGTTCTTCTTCAAGAAACCAACTTCTGGTTTTATTGGCTGGTTTTGTTCTCATAGTTTTTTTGCCTTTTCCTCTTCAAAATTTTTAATTTCTACAGAGGTCAACATGAGCTTTTCAAATGACATGGATGATGAATATGAGAAACTCTTTAGGAGATTGAATCCACCCAGGTATGTATTATGCAGATTCGTCATCTTTTTTTTTTTTTTAATTTTCTAAGTGAAAGTGACCTTAAATTTTTCCCATCTTGGTGTTAGTTAAAATAACTTTGGTGTGCACATTCTAATTTTCTTGATTATCCCGATGTGCTCTGTATATAATTCCTTTTGGTGTCTTGCAGGTTTTGTTATTGATGCAGAACCTTACTGTTAACTTGTCTAGCCCTGATTTTGAGCCATATGTAAGTGTTAATGTTTTGTAGGTATGTTCATAGCAGCTCTTACCAGCATGCATGTATATTGCCACTTATTTTGGCTTATTGAAAGAATCTCTTACCAGCATGCATGTATATTGCCACTTATTTTGGCTTATTGAAAGAATTCGTAAATGTGATGATATATTGCAACCATAATCTGTGAGTATTATAGCAAAGCTGAGGTTTCATTCAATGCTAAAGTTTCAACATGTTAGATTTTGAAGTGAAAACAGATTTACATCCATTTTGTTCAGTTTGTTTTCTCCTTTTTTTTAATGTTAGGGTTGTGATTGATAATGAAGCTTGCAAGAATGCTACTGTTATACGGGTAAGAGTTTTGGTGTCTTTTTGTGGTGGGTGTGTGCTCTTCAGTCTTGACCATCATTCTTGTTATTTTTTAGGTACTAAATATTTCATTGTGTTACAGGTTCATGGTGCTAACAAACATGGAACGTTTCTCTGTGGGATTTTAATTCATGTTCAAATTCATTCCTAGATTTTAATTCATATTAAAAGTCAGCTAATTCATATTAAAAGTCAGTCATGTATAGAAGAGAAACAGAGTTGTGTTGTTGTTGCCGAAAAACTACGCAGGATGTAAATTTTTAAAAGCTGATCAGTTTGCTTTGAATTTTAAAGCTTAATTTAATGTAAGGCTAAGCCAATTTAAAACAAAAAAAACAAAAAAAAAAACTCATATGATGGGATTAGGTTTCCCGGTTTTTTCCTAAAAAAACCGGATTTAACCGAACCGGACCAGTTCGGTTTGAACCGGTTTCTGGTCCGGTTCGGTTAATTTTTTACAAGCAGATAATAATCCGGTTCGGTTGGTTTTTTTAGTTTAAACCGAACCGAACCGTGAACACCCCTAATAAACCCTAATGGACCCTCCTTAGGTGGACTTATATGAGACCCACTTACAATTGACTCAAATAAGTAATAATAACCCAAAGATTAAGAAGAACATAATAAAAATCCAAAAATTACTATCCTAAATATGCTAGAATTATATTTGTCACTATTAAGAAGTCCCAAATAGACTAGGAAATCTGATATGAAGGTAGAATTAATTCTGAAGTCTTCGTTACTTGTTGTAGCTAGGATGAATAAAGAATCCTTGTAAGAAAAGGATTTTAAAACATTTATGAATCCTTGCCACACTTGGAAACTATGTTGCAGCCCATTAAAGATCTTTGTAGAACTAGGAGATTTCCAAAACAAGCTGCCACAACCTTTTAGGAAAACAATCCTAGCTAAATAGGAAGTCCACAAGTCAAAAGGAATTAAATAACAAAATTTATACAGCCTCTGTTGACCAGTATTGCGGTACGTTCTCGAACTCTGATTTACCTGAAAGTTTAACCCAAGGTAGAAAAACATGTCACGAGACTCCACGTAACATTTCAACCCAATCCAACAGTCGGATTGAGAATTATTACTGTTGTTGTAAAACTAAATAATTGTGCATTTATGTCAGAATCCGAATCTGATTGTTTTTTCGTTGCCCGGATCGTATCACCTTGTGTTATGCCAGTGTTACTTGTGCCTAAAAAGGATGGAACATGGAGGATGTATGTTGACTCTCGTGTCATCAATAACATAACAGTTAAGTGTCAACATCCTATTCCTAAGGTTGATGACATGCTAAATGAGTTACATGGATCATGTACTTTCTCTAAAATTGATTTAAGGAGTTGGTACCATCAGATTAGGATGAAAGAAGCTGATGAGTGGAAAAATGTATTTAAGACTAAGCATGGGTTGTATGAATGGTTAGTCATATTATTTGAACTTATAAATGCACCTAATACGTTTATGCTTTTAATGAATCATGTATCGCATGCGTTTATAGGTAAGTTGTTGTGTATTTTGATGACATTTTGATCTATAGTAAAAACTTAAATGAGCATCATGATTGTTTGCGTAATGTACTTAGTGTATTGAGAAGTGAGCAATTATATGCTAATCTTAAGAAGTGTACCTTTTGTATGTCGTAACTGCATAGGGTATCGAGATGGATGAGGAGAAAGTTAGGGCCATCCGGGATTGGCCTACACCAAGATCGTTAAGTGAGGTACGGAGTTTTCATGGATTTGCTAGTTTTTATAGAAGGTTTGTGAAGGATTTTAGTACTATTGTTTTCATGAAAAAGTATGTTGGATTTAAATGGAATGATGAACAAGATAAAGCTTTTAATTTGTTGAAAGATAAACTTTGTTCGGCGCCTGTTTTAGCTTTGTCAAACTTTACAAGAGCTTTTGAAGTTGAATATGATTCTTCAGGTATAGATATAGAAGTTGTGTTAATGCAAGATAGGAAGCCCATTGCGTATTTCAGCGAAAAACTTAATGGTGCAGCCTTGAATTACCTTAAAGGAGCTCTATGTCTTGACCCAAGGAGTTTGTGGCCCAAGGTGTTTTTTGAAACCTTTCCATATGTGATCAAGTATAAAGCAAGGAAAAGAAAACATTGTGGCTAATGCAGTTTTGCGCAAGTATGCTCATTTATCTATTTTGGATGCTAGATTTCTAGGATTTGAACACATAAAAGAATTTTACAAGGATGATAGTGATATTGCTAATGTTTACAATGCTAGCAAAACTTCAGCTTTTAGGAAGTTCTATTGACTTGATGGATATTTGTTTAAAGAGAGTCGTTTGTATGTTTCATTAAGTTCTATGCATGAATTACTTGTACATGAAAAACACAAGGGCAAGTTGTTGGGGCATTTTGGTGTTGTTAAGACTTTGGATGTGTTGTATAAGCATTTATCACGTATATATGATAAAATGCATAACTTGTAGGAAGCAAAGTCTAGGACTTAACCACATGGCTTGTATACCCCTTTGCTTGTACCTAAGGAACTATGGGTAGACATTTCAATGGACTTCGTCTTAGGTTTATCTAGGTCAAAACGGGGTAGGGATTCCATTTTTGTAGTTGTTGATAGGTTTTCAAAAATGGCACACTTCATTCCATGTCATAAAACCAATGATGCAACTAACATTCCTAATTTGTTCTTTAGCGAGATAGTACGGCTTTACGGGGTCCTTAAGAGCATTATTTCTGATAGAGATGTTAACTTCCTTAGCAATTTTTGGAAGGTGTTATAGGAAAAATTGGGTTCTATATTATTATTTTCAACTACTTGTCACCCCCAAACAAATAGACAACCCGAAGTAGTTAGTTAATAGAACCTTAACACAACTTTTGCGTGCTGTCATTCAAAAGAACTTCAAAGAATTAGGAAGATTGTTTGTCATTTATAGAGTTCGTATATAATTGTACTGTGCATTCTACTACTAAATTTTCACCATTTGAAATTGTGTATGGATTTAACCCCTTAACTCCCCCTAGAGTTGATTCCTTTGCCTGTTGATGAAAGGGTTAGTTTGGATGGTAATCGTAAAGCACAGGTGGTGAATACACTTCATGAGATTGTGCGGCAACAAATTGAAAAGAGAAACCGTGTGTATGGGACCAAAGCTAATAAGAGGCGCAAGCATGTTGTCATTCAGCCCGTCGATTGGGTTTGGTTGTATATGTGCAAGGAGAGATTTAC
>Ga0325404_1004344_pt1 | contig 15072 bp, 9 predicted proteins | sample PopdelMetagenome_18_FD_205664 | JGI IMG/M metagenome (GOLD analysis project Ga0325404, IMG submission 205664) | Populus deltoides microbial communities from Bellville, Georgia, United States - Xylem-Control-R1 | ecosystem: Host-associated > Plants > Phyllosphere > Stem > Wood/Secondary xylem... | reverse complement strand
ATATAATTTCTGATATACTGAACAATTTTTCTATTTACATAGTCATTCTAATATACAATTATTCGTAGGTATTTTTCAAGATTTGAACGTGATGTTTTGTAATAAAATTTTTCAAAATTAAACCATGAAGATATATTCGTTAATTTAAACCATGAAGATCTTATCATGATGAAGATTATGATAACATAAATATATTTAATTAAAAAATAAAAAATAAATTTATTTTTATGATAGATTTTCAAACGTTAAAGATAAATTCATTTTAAAGGGAGTAATCAAATCCATCCTACCTAATTAAGGCCTGTTTAAAGGTTAGAGAATCTTTAACTAAAAAAAGGCTCATACCGGTCCAACTAAATCTTTGATTACAAACTTCATAAAGAAGCATGAGATGTTACGTACCTTGACCAGAAATATCCTACGAAAAAGAAGAAAAAAAGAGGAACGGAGCTCTCCCAGTGCTGAGGAAGTTGCCTTCTTTGCAAAAGTATGAACATATGATTCTCTTTTAATACCTAAAAGTAATTAATAAAGGCTTCCATTTAATTGAAGACCGACATATACAATCTGCTCATCATTTCACTGTTTTTCTTTTCTACTTTATGGCCTAGAGAGGGATTATTATTTTGCAAATGCAAGGTCCAGCCATGTCCAGGAGAATCATAGGGTGTGACAGGGACAGAAAAAGATGGAAGATGCGCGGTCTTTTGAATGTTGATTTTATGCGGTCAAAGAGGTTTGTTGCTTAAAGCCTAAGGGAGAGACCAAAGGATGGCGTTTTCGCAATCCATGTTGCCTTTTGATTTGATGTGTAGGCTGCGGTTCTATTCTGCTAAGACCATTCCAGCAATAATATATTTGGCCTGCGTATTTCTGATAAGATAACGAGGAAATTTACTCCTCTTTACTCCATCATTAGTGCGACTATACATGATGACCTTCTATCTATTATTGTCTGTCTCTGACTTTTACGAATATTTGATCACGTTCAAAGATTATTTTCTTGGTCCAGGAGCAAGCCAGGATAGCTAGTTTCTTTGTTTATGGGCTGATCTGGGAGGAAAAGTCACGCATGATGCTGACATGCATGATGCGATAGCTAATTATGCACAATGATACTTCATGTGCCCAGCAGCCCAATTGGGGACAATTAGTCTCAATCTGAATAGGTTTTTTTTTTTTTTTTTTACAGGTGAGGATTTCTGTGTTTTTTTTTAATTAATATGGTGTTCAAACCAACATACATATAACGATGATATAAGTTTTCAATTACTTGAAGTTAGTTGGAACTCAAATAAATAATTTTTAGAAACAAAACCTGAACAAACCTAAGTTAAGTTATACAGATGATTTTAAGAAAAGTTACTTGCATTTATTTGCACAACGTACTATATACAGCGGAGAGAAAACCTTTGAACGTTACAAATGGAGCGCACAGGTTAAAGGAGTCAAAACCATTCAATACAGGAGCAATACTTCTTCAAGGAAAATACGTTATCAGTAATTCTGACCTGACCAAATCCCTTTTCTAAACAGAAGCAGAACTGCAGCTACAGAGAGGGATGGGGGAGGGGGGCTCAAAGATGATGATGTTTACCCAATATTACTTCCCAAAGCCGGGAAGATGGAGCTCTCTCCAATAAGAACGTTGCCTTTGAAACTTAAGAATTCGAAGGGAAAAAAATCGAAGGCAGTGAATGAAAGACCGCCTTTGTATCTCATGTAGATAGACAACTTATCCAACCGATTTATGGACACTTATCCTGAGGAGTTGAAGGATTGGGACGGCTGCACGAGAGAAGCAGGAAGCTTTTCATTCTTGCTGCAGGTCTACCATTTCGTAAAGCAGTCCTAGATTTTACTTTTCTTCTTCTTTCCACTGCCTGGCTCTCTGATCCCTGCCCAAAGAAGAGAAATGGTAAATATCAATTCTGCAAAGAACCCGTTTCAACAACATGCACACACTGCTTAGGCTTGAAGGATGTGATTAAGTACTGTGAGCGTATACATGCAAAATGCCAGAAATGTTGGGTTAAGCTCTTAGTCTTGCATTAGGAAAGACAATCATTTCAAGTATTGGATTGCAGCTATGTATACAGATCAGAATGGTTTCAGCTGACTTTATTAGCGGTAGTGCTAAAGGGCAATGTTGTTAACTATCAGGTGCATAATTCTATTGAAATAGATAAGTGGAGAGCCTATTAATCTCAATAAATTGTATGAAAAAAAAATCACATAATTAGGAAACCCAGAAGGTAAATTAGTCCTACCTGTGTTTGGTTTGGAAAGGAAAAACTCAAGAATTAAAATGCATTAACATTTATTCTTGCATGCTTAATTTTGAGAACATATATTTGTGCATCATTTATAGCCATAAAGATTCAGAATTGGAGCTCCGTGTTTTCATATCAACAAGAACCCTCCACAAAGAAACTCATAAACCCAAAGTCTCTGAAAGAAAATGGTTCGCAGATATATATATTTCTCAGAAAATTATGAATAAAAAAGTTCAAGATCATCTTGCCTTGATTTTCTAATATTTGAGCATCTAAAAATTACAGGAGATCTTTTCACCCTGATAAATAAACGAAAGGCATGTTGATTCTGTGGAATAATTGTAATTAATTAATTATCTTTTGATTAAAATCTCACCTCCATTACTATCACCATCGACGGAGACATTATGAACACAGTATATCCTGAAACTAGGAGGTTCTTGAAAATATAATATGCTGTCCTCCTTTACATTTTCCTTACCATTGCTAGCAGCCCCCTCCATCGCCTCATTGTCTCCAGCCCCCTTACTAGGGTTCCTTCCCCTTATGATTTTCTCCTCCGCCGTGACCTTAGAATTGACCGTCTTCACATGTTTTGCTTCTTGAACAACATTAGCTGCTTCTGGTTCCCTTTCCATTTTTGGTGAATCAGAGACATCTTTTCGTCCCTTATGGACAGTCTCTCTTTCCCTGTATAAACCTCTATCTTTATCATTAGAACGAAGAACCCACTTCAAGAAACCTCTTTCAATTGCAAAGCTGGAAAAGCTTTTCCGACTACGGCCAGCTGAAGAATTGGTTTCTTCATCTTTGCAGCCACCTTTATCATCATAAATGGATCCAAAATTTTCACATGTTGGTCCTGCAGCCTCCTCCTGTTGTATTTCACGGCCCGTGGGGGGAGAGGAACGAGAACATGGACGGAAACAAAACAAAGGCCACTTGAACAACATTAGGAAGTTAAGGAATTACCAATGGTCTCCTTCGCTAAGCTAGAGGCTCCATTAAGATAATGTTCTTAGTTTCTTCTTCTTCTTCTTCTTCTTCTTTCCCCTGACGGTTCCAAAAGTAATGTGGATATATAACTCTAGAAAAACGAGAGATTAATAGAGAATTCAACAAGGGTTACGGGGCGAAAGAGTGTAATGAACTCGTTTTTTAGTTAAAAAAATCTCTGTAAATAAAGGGTTATTCTTTACCAACAAAAAGATTAATAATCCTATCATTTGAGGAAGTGTAACTTCCAAAATCTGGTAATAATGTGTGCCCTGTAAGCAATGAGTTTCAGTTTTTCATCATAATCGCATATGAAGTTGTTGGTTGAAGCTGTTATGGAATTCTCTGTTTTGTCGGTGTTCCTTGCTGTGATGTTGCCCGTTTCGCAATCCTCCATGTCGGGATCTTGTTTGAATAGATTAGGTCATGTTAACTGAATCTTGTTATTGACAAGATGTAATGATCGGTGATTAAGGAGATATGTTCTTTTCTTTTACCTTTATGAAATCAAATTTTAGAATCAAGATCGTGTATGATGTTTCCCCCTTATTTCCTTGGACTATGGTATGATTAGATAAAATTAATGTGCCATGTATCATATATGTGATGAGCTTATATCTGTACACATATACAATATTGTTATTAAACCTAACATAAGGCATAATTAAAGATTAGAGGTAAATTAAATGAATATAAAATAAAAATATTTCTATATTTAAAAAAAATAAAAAATATATTTTTAAAATATTAAATTAAATTTTAATCAAGTTACAGAAAGATTTATCTGTTCATCAATCAAGTCAATTCAAATTTAATATTTTTTAAAAAATTAATTTATATAAAAAACAAGTCAATAAATTAATACGGAGCACCCTTAATTTCATAATTTCACGAGCTACAACATCCAAGTTATACTTAGAAAGCGCGACATATAATTCCAATTTTCTTTTTGCTCATGTAAATTTTTTAGAGTTGCCTTGAACTAGGAAGCATTTTCATTTTAGAATGGCTAGTAGTATTTGAAGGTGGTTTACCTGGTTGTTAATCTATGAGAGAGCACTTCTTAGATCGAATATGTTTTTTTTTGTTTTTATCATGATGTTTTTGAATTTCTCTTATTATTTAATTTGATCGAAAACTTCTATAAACTAGAGAATCTTAGTTTTATATCTATTATTTTGATTCATTTCTATACAAAAAAATATTTTGAAAAACCAACCGTTAGCACCCGTCTAAATATCCCTTATTGAATTCTCTCCATGAAAAGTTGGCAACTTCTCACCTTAGGCAATGCTACATTGTACCGTACTCTCACTACTTCTTGATTTCTCATGCCTTCACCTGGTTGATTCATCCTAGTGTTGGAGAATAACCTCCTGGGAACTGTGTTAGTCCTTCCTTCTCTATCAACTTATTGGCCTCCTATGATTGCCTGAGAGTAACCATTATAGTCTCCAACTATAAATTGACTTGATCGAACTTCCTGTTATGATCCTCTGTCATTTCTTGAAGTTTCTCGTGTATAGGTTGCATTTGTTCATCAACCTTCCTTCCATGCTCTAAAGCTTTAATTCGATTATTCTTCACCGTTGTTAATTGTTTAATAGTATCAGCTTTCTTTTGGCCAGAAAAAGTTGACTCTGGTAGTATCAATTGTTAAGAATTCTCTTAACAAAAGAAGTGTAATTTGAGAAGAAAGCAAGAACAGAGGATAGGAGAAGAAGCAGAGAGAATTGCAGTGTAATGCAAAAACTGGGTTTTCTTATTGCTTGACTATCACCTTTATTTTCAATTGCTATATTTATACAATCTATTTCTAACTGCTTTTTTTTCCTTCCTGTTTTTACATGATTTTAAAGAAAAACTTTATCTTGGATAAAAAATTTTAAAAATAGAAATTTAATCTTTCTAAAACATAATTTTTGAAAATATTAATTATTAAAACCAATTTAAAAATATTAACCGAAGTCAATTTCACCGGAATAGGATAATTTATTATTTTTTACCATCCAACCAAAAAATTAGCCTACTCTTGGGGTAATTTAGTAATGTTTCTTAAGGATTCATTAGTTATTATTCAATTTTGTTAGGATAATGTAATCTTTTTAACCTTTTATTAATATAATATACATCGTTCTTGGAAGTAAAATTTATTTAAAGATTTGACAATGTTAATTTGATCTTTCTATATTTTTAGAAATAATATAAATACTTTTGATGCTTAACAGCATAAATAAATAAATAAACTAACAAGGACGGTATTTGCATAGTTTCATGTTAATTTTTTTATAATTAATAGGTTGTTTCATGTAAATATGATGTTTTAACATATTTATAAATAATATAAATACACTCGTATCTTTTAAATCAAAAAATTTAAACCTTGTAACTAAGGATATTAACATTTTTTCATGTTGTTTTTTTTTAATTAACATATTGAGTCGAGATGGTTCAATTTTTTTAATAATTTAAATATTAATTTAAAAAACAATTATTGGCATGTGTGTGGATGATACTCATGCCCTTTAAACGACGCGTGCGACATCATTTATTGTTCAAACAACATCTTCCTGGGCAAAGTTAGAAGCTTCTCGTCATGGTTTTTCTAACGGTGTCGTGCATGTGGTGGTTGGACCAATGATTGGGTTCCGGTTGACTTTTTTCTTCTCTTACCTTTCTTCTATCTCTTTTCTTTGCCAAAGAATACATGTGTACTTTTATTTTTTTTATACAATTTAATCCTTTTTTATTATTATTATTTGGATTGTTTTTATTCTTTTTTTGATTAATTTTTTTTTATTCCATCTCTCTTTGGTTTGATTTTATTTAAATTTAAAATTTGATTCCTATTCTTTTTATTTTATTTTATTTTTATCACTTTCATGATTGAATTTTGTTTTTAATTCCACCCATCAACATTTTATATCATATTATTTTTGTATTAAAAGTTTATATTATTTTAATTGTCATTTCTTTTGTTCTTGAGGGTTTTTTTATTACATTATTTTTTATAAATTTCATATTCTAGAATTTCAGGCTCATGACTAGTGTCACAGATTTTTTAAGCTAACATGAGTTGATTTTGGTATTTTTTAGAGGTTTTTTTTAATTTAATTTTTTTTCAATTTTATCATTAAATATTTGATTCATTAGGAATTAATTTTCATGTTTTTTTTTCTTGCTTTTCTTTTTACATGGTTGGCAGGTTAACTTAGGCTGACACAATTTTATTTTTTTCATTGCTTTTTTATTTTATTTTTCTTGATTTCACCTTTGAATATTAAATTATTTTATAATTGAGATTCATGATTTTATTTAATTTATTTTCAATTAAGTTACCCAGAAATCATGATCAAGTCATGGATTCGATATGCTAAATTGGATGAACTTTTTATCTTTTTTATCTTTTTTTTATTGTCAAATTTTTTATTAGTTTTTCATTTATTTTCGTTGCATTTTGTTTATTCATACTATTTAAATTAATAGGGTTTATTATTAAATCCTATCAGGTCTTAATTTTTTTAGCTTTTTTTTTTAACACTTGCATTGCTTTGATTTTGTTTTTTATTAAAAAAAAATTAAATGGACCCCAGCATAGCATAGGCTATATATATAATTTACAAACAAAATACAAAGAAAAGAAAAGACAGCAGTAAAAAAGAAAACCTGTAAAAAAAAAAATAGCCACATTTAACTGCAACGACGGCGTTTCCCTCTCGCATGCTCCTCTAGGTGTAGCGCAGAAGGGCGGACGAGCACACAAAGCAAGCAGAGAAAGAAACTGCGTAGCTTAGCAAAAAGAGAAAGAGGAAGCAGAGAGAGAGAGAGAGGAATGGTAGGGGCGGGGGCATTTTGGGGGACAAGAGTGATGGAGATAGTGAAGAAGCATGACTCTGGTGGTCTCGTTTGGAAACGAATTAAACTCACCACCACTCGTAAGGCCAACGCCAAGAAACGCCTCCTTAGGGTTTGGCAGGTCTTTCTTTTTCTCTCTCTAAGAAAAATCAAATCGCATGTTCACTCCTAGGGTTTCATATGTTCTTAGAGTTTTCAATTTTTGCTTCAGTTTCCTAATTTTTATTTGTCATAAAACTCTCATTAACATAGATTATTTCACTGAATTTTAACCGAACCCAGGTAGGTAGGTACTTAAAGTGACAAGTCTTGATTAATTGAATCTATTCACACTTAATACTCTTATTCATAGCTTCAGTAGAGTTAAAAATGCGTAAAAACCTCGACTCGCTTGTTGTTGTTGTTGTTGTCGTTGATCCCCAATTCAAACTTTTGGTTTTCCCCATTTCTGGTTAATGTCTTTTCTATATTTAATGGACATCTGCGCGGAGAATGATTGCAAGGAATACCGTTTTGTGGTCCTTTTACTTGATTTATAGGATAGGATAGTTTTCCTTCATGTTTTTGGTTTAATGTGGCTACTGCTTCTAGAGGCATTTCTAATATTCAGAGGGATTTTGCGCGTTCTTTTATTCATTTTTATTCGGGATATTGTCATTAGTTTTATTTTTTTCATTTGAAGGATGACTTGTTCTCCACTTTAGCTTTGTGTGTTTGTTTCTTTCTATCCACAAATTCTTGTTTTGTCAAATAAAAGTATTCAGTTATAAATTTTATGTATTGTATGGAGACTGTTTCTTCTCCATGATTTACTGTAAAGTTCTTCCGAGTACTTTATTACATGCCTTTTCTATCTACAAAGACCATGTTGAGCTTTCTTCTCTCCTTTATACATTTTCCTATCAATTCTCTGCCAGAGCCTCGTGATGTAACTCATGAATTTAGTTTCTTCAGCCATGTCACTTAAATCAATAAAACAAATATATATATATATATATATATATATATATATATATATGTATGCATATATATATGGCTTCTGTATTCTTAAAACTAGGCCGTGTTCATACAAATACAAATACTTGTTTTCTATTTTTACACAATTACACGTCATTTCATCTGTGTTATTCTTACTTGAAGTTTGTTTTTCAAATTCAACATGCTGATGCATTTATTTTGAGATGCTTTTGGATTAGTTTAGAGCTTAACATTAGCGCTTGCTTCCACAAATGAAGAGACATATTTTTATAAGCACAACTTGCTACTGATGTGCTCATGCTTTTGTACTATTTCTTTCTTGTTTAATTTTTAATGAATGCCATTGAATCCTTTAAATCCTTTTGGTAAATATTCATATCTTATCTCTTGAATCATGCTTTTACACAGAATGAAGCTGTCCTGAAGGCATGTTCTCAATCGCAACCTTCCAAAATGTCTGCAGCTGGTGCTTCTGGAGTTGATGAAAAAGAGGGCCTCAACACTGCAAGCTGACTTTGAAATGAGTGAGATAGAACATAAGATAGTCTCAAGGTTGCTTGTGATTGCAAGTTTTTTTAAGCATTTTTTGGTCTGTGTTGTCTTGCTAGGTCTATTTATGCTTAGGTAATATTTTGAGTTCGTCCAATCACTTCCATGTAACAGCTGAAATGGTTTCTTCACAATGGAAAGATTTTTCAACATAAAATGTGATTGCATCATTTACTATTGACTCTTTTTGTATTTTCTATGCATGCTGATGGCATGTTTGATCCAGTGCATGCTATTTATTACACGTGGCTCCCTTGCTTTTAGTTCGCTCCTCAATATTGTTTACCTTTTTAGCAACAAGGTTGCTCAGGAGACCATGTAACTGTGTGAGTTTATAACGACTTAAATAAGCATGTCTTTTATGTTCCTTGTTTAGGTGTTGATTTAGTGATGCAATATAGCACTGTGAATGTGAAAGGAGATTATTTTCAAGGATTTGGCAGGAGATTTGTGTTGGAAAACCAGAGTCTGTTATCTGCCAATGGTGGACCATTTTATCATAGGAAACAGGAACTGGAGTTATCCACCTATAAAAGAATCTGGGAACTGCTTTAGCCTTTAGAGGAGATCTAATTGCAGTTCCTGATCCCTTCTTTTGGCATCATATTTTATTTGCTTTCCATACTGTACTTTCAGTGTGGTTGGTCCACGATCAATCAGTTTTCCTATGATGGTTCAAGTTCCTTATCTGCTAGTCATTATGTGTTATAGAACCCTATTGTATACATCTAAGAATTTTGTGATGGCTTAACTCTAGGCATTTCCTGAGAGAGATAAGGGACGTACGGTGCTGCACTAGCCAGGTACGATGCCCTGCACTTTCTTTCAGGTGATTCTTTTAACACCGTTCTTAGTTTGCTCTAGTTGTGAAAGCTGAAAACTGCTGGGTGGCTATTGCTGTTGGTTATCTCTTAGGACTCTTCTTTGCCTGGCAAAAAGATGTGCCATCTATACCCTCCCAGCCAATTTCGTGAATAATAGAGATCCAAAAACTGAGGACTATTATATCGTGAATCCCGTGTCTTTTGTACCCACAGTCTGAATGTGGAAGGATGTTATTTTCAAGGTTTGGCATTGCAAATGTAGTAGTAAAACCAGATTGTCAAGATGATCTTAAAAAGGATACGAGGTGATCCTTGTATGTCTAGGAAATGGAAACTTCAATTACCAGTTACCACCTATCCTGGAACACTAACCTCATTTCATTTCTCAGATCCCTCGTGTTATCACGTACTTCCAGTATGGTTTCAGTGTTCTAGCAATACACCAAGAATTAAGTACTGCTGGCCAGCTGGGTATGAAGCGTAGTCATAGGCCTGACATGTTGAGCAAGGTTTTTACTTTGAAGTTTGAACTAGGTGTTATTTATTTATCAAAATGATTTTATTTCAATTTTTTAAAAATCATAGTTTATGATGACTTGTTGATTCATAGATTAACCCACGACACAGCCTTGGGCCGAGGTGGCCTTTGAGTTACGTCTTATAACTAGGATATGAAGTGCACCAAGTTCTTTCATGTTATCTTTTCAGAGACCTTTTCTTTTAGTTTGCTCTAGGGTTAATGAGATGGTGAAAATTGCTGGGTTGGTATTTCGTTTTAGGGCCGACAAGCATTCGTCCTCTCTTCTCTTCCAGTTTTGTTTAGGTTCGATCAGGATTGGGATCCAAAAACCGCAAGCCAAAAATCTCTTCAATCGTTTTTATTCCTTTGTCCTCTTTTAACCATAGAGGCCCCAGAGCAGGCTGCGTGGGCTCTCATATTATTACTTCTGGAATAAGGTATTAATATTATCATCAACAAACGCACGTACTTTGTCTTCATGTAAACCTGCTATCATCCTGAAACTTACATTAAGATTTCCTTCTTTCTTTCTTTGAAAAAACATATACTAGGATCTCTTGGTATGATTGACTTTCACGGGGAAAAAAGGTACAAATGATTAGTGTTACGAATTGGTTGTAGCCTACCTACACACACGACCAGGCCTACTTTATTGACAAAACATAGGGACATCAAAGTCAGCAATGTACATCTGCAAACCATTTTCACTTGCTCAACATCTGTTTCTTAAATAGTAGGAGACGTGCAGAATGTTCATTGCTTTGATGAATGAATGATTCTTAAACCTCTTCTACAAGCAACCTTGGTCGGTCGGCAATTTTCTTCCTCCGCCAACTCCCTCTCCACCACACGCGCACACAAAAAAACAAGCACCTCCTTTCCTTTTCCCCTTGCGGGCAAATTTAATTTTGGTTACAAGGATGGATATTCTTTGACAAATGCAAGACATTTTGTTGTTGTTGTTGTTTTCAAATGAGATCTACTTTATCAAACTTTGTAGCATAACAGCGCACACTTTTCAGCTGAACCCATAATGATGTGATGAGGCCATACTATTTAGTCTAAATGTAGGTCGTCTACATCTAAGGTGAAAATTACATGACGGGACAAGGAAAGATATTTGTCTCAATCAGTTCATCAATACAAAAATGTAAGATTTGAACCCAAAATCTATTCGCTTGAATTCCCCTTGAGAAGAAAAGCTCTAAATTTGAAGAACTAATTGCCCAGTGATTGAGGCAAGGAGATTTAGCGGGGTGTATTTTGCTGACTCTTTGGTTTTGGGAAAGAATTGGGTAGATAAGTGTGATGCTGATGTCCTACATCCATAGGTTGTAGATCCTTTCCAACATTAATCTCTTACTTGATACTACAATTTATGACAATGATATGATATTTACTTGTGCATCACTTCAATGAAGCTTCATGCATCACCGAAACAGTTGTCTTTAAGATAGTCAATCCTCCATCAATACAGCATAAGATGTTAATTTCGGTTAATCTCATACCTCAGTAATATGCAAGGTTGATGCAAACTTTGCTTTGATAACCAGAGCTAAAGAGTTAATGTCTCGATGATAAGTGGTTAAGATTTAACATGTGTTTTACGAAGGTAACACGGCTACAAATTGATTCGCAAATTTTGAATTATCCAAAAATTTTATGGCTAGAGATGATTGGATTGTCACTAAACCTCAGTAAGATTATATTTGATCTTGTATTATGACTTGATTGAGTCCGTTGTTTGATGTATAATTAATTTAAGTTTTTAAACGTTAAGTCTTATTTCAATTAAAAAAATAAAACAATTTGGGCTACCCCAATAATTAATAAAACTATTATAATTAATACAAAAATATTGTTCAAAATATTTTATTGCATTCCTGTGAATGCACATTACATGTGGTGACATGTGAAGTGTCTTTGACCCAACTTAGAGGGAGTCCCTACTCCCTACACTCCTACAAACATAGTGATCCCTCTTTAAAGATCACACGCCTGTTATAATCTAATCAAAGTTGTGGCATCATATCTAACCAATTGATCCATAATCTCTACCCTCTAGTGATCACTTTGTTTTTCCCTCTTACCATAAAGTGGGAGAAGTATATTTTATATGTGCATAACCTAATGTGGAGAGGTATTGTATTCTAGAATATGGAATTGGAAATGGTAAAATAATCACAAATGTCTCTCTTCTTTTGGCTTTCACTGGGTGACACAAGGAATCTTGTTCACATCATCCCATGAGAGGTTGCGTCGTCCAAGGCTGGAAGTATTTAGAAAAGAAAATTTGTGCCTTGTTCCCTTTCCCAACACAACAAACAACACTCTTTATGAGAGGGAGAACAACATATTGATTTGAATGTAGTTACTATTCAAAAGCATGAAATAATGAGAGAATCTCTTCGTTAATTTAATCTTTGGCCTGGTAATTCAAAACATTGTAAGTGAACATGAATGTCATGAGAACACCATTAAGAGAATCATATTTTAGGAGGGAGCTATGTCACTCTCTTATTGCAATACGCACGAGAATCGAGCCCCATGTGTAGATATGCCCTTTCTTCACCATAAATCTTTTGGCATCGATGGTTCTATGTGCTTGTCCATAAGGGATCGACTTTTCTAACAAAGTTATTATTTAGATAGCGTAGAACCTTTCTTTTTTACTTTGGATTCCTCTCTTCTATGCCTACTTTGCATCATTCTTCTCAGAAAATGGTTCACCTTTTGATAGTAAATTGCTTAAATTAGACAACCTTTTCAGAGCTTTATTGACAGAAATGATAATGATAAATAGTCCTGCATTGTTACAACTATTCCATCTCAATCATCAATGTGATATTAAATTTCATGTACTGCATGCACAGTTACAGGGAAGAAATAACACCACAAGCAATTTCATGAATTAGATAGACAGGCCTGAATATATGTAAAGTCCATGGTCAAATTGAATGCCTTTCTTTTCATTTTTAGTCATTCTGATCACTGTTGCACGTACAATATCTGATTCATCTGATACAGAGTTTCCTTCGGAGGAAATTTCAAGTCCTCTTCCTCTTACAAGGATAAGAAAACAGGCTAATGAAGGAGCTGATTTCTTCCTGATCAAACTCATTAGAAGACACCTCGGTGACTCCACTTGAACATTGTGAAGGAGCACCAGCATCATCAGAGCTTTGTTCCATCATAAAATCCATGAAACTAGGACTAATAATCTCGACATTTTGCCTCTTGTTAATGCTTGAAGGGTTGGAAATCATGACCACATGGTTTTTAGGTTTCCTCTTCCTGTGAAATATACTGTTAGCAACCCAATCTCCCACTTTCATCTGCACATGAGAGTATCATAAACAAAATCCATTAATTGCATAGAAAAAACAATGTTGCGACTGCGTGCCATATGCACGCAGTATCACTGGAACTGCTCATGTAGATTGTAGAATACAGGAACTGCTTCATATTTTTACCTGGGTGGTTTTGGGGTCTGTTGGCAAGCCTACAAGGCAATATTCATGCATCACCCATTGAGTTCTAGTCTTGCTAGAATGATTTCTTTCTCTGAAGACCAGCGTTTTCCTTATTCCAACTGCTTGGTTGCTACCAGAAGCTATAATTTGCTTGCCTTTCCCAACGGGTTTCCAGTAACCAGAAGGTAGAGAACAAGCGGATCTCTTGCATTTTGCTCCAAAGTCATTCAACTTCTTTTGGCTAAAGAAGTACCTCTTTTCCTTCAAATTACCTAGAAACAGAACAAATTATGAGGTTTAGACCATCTCAGGATCTCTCAAACATGGTCAAAACTCAAAGGGCTTTCTTTTATGAGCTTAAATAGAGCATGAATCTAAAGTCTTCAAAAATCTTAAAAGCAGGATATAGTCCAACTTAGTTAAGAAAATCCAGTTCTCTCAAAACAAAACTAATACAAGACTTGTAAGCACTAAATAATACCCCGAATTACAAGTTCAAGAAAATGGGTTTTTGACTAACCTGGCAAGCTCCAAGGATCAGTTTGGAATACATCAAACTCAGGAATGACAGCAGCTGGCAATGGAAGACCAAGGACCTTTCGCTTCAAGTAATGAACAACAAGCTCCTCATCCGTTGGATGAAACCTATATCCAATAGGCAATCTGAGCCCTCCATTCTCAACAAAGTTTGGCCTTTCCATTTCCTATCTCAATCTCTCTCACACGCTCTCCAAATCAAGTTCCCTAACCAAGTTGAGCCAAGACTTGGATGATCATTCACTCAACAAGGTTAAAGCTAACTTGTTGTAATATACTAAATCAAGCAAACAAGAGCTGGAGGGGGAGGGAGGGGGAGGGAGAGAAAACCAAGATGAAAGAAAGGGCAAAGAAGACTTGTGGTGGCCTTGGTTTGTCTGTGTAGGCTAGGGCAAGGAGAGACAAAGGTCATTTATTTATATAAATGGTTTTATGGAGTTGATCAAGGAAAGAAAATTCCTTAGTTGTTTCCAATTCCCAATCTAACTAGCTAATTACGTTACTGGAACCTCCATCCTTGACTTGAGAAAAACACCCTTGCTTTATTTTGACGTGTCATCTCTCTCACAACTCACAAACAAGCGTACGTGTACAAGAAAGAGAAGGACATGAAGAAAACCCCAAAAGGGCAATGGCCAACAAACACACCAGTGCTTTCGGTCAAGAAGCACACGCTCGTATACTGTGCTTGAGACCCACGTTTGGCACGTTGAGAAGAGCTGGCCTGCACAAGACGAGGAAATCCAAGAGATTAAAACACTAACCTTCATGTTAATCCGTCTTAATTAATGAAGACACTTGCAATCAAACGCATAAATCACTAAAAAACAAATATTCTAGTGGACACGATACGGACGTACGTGGTTCAACATCAACTACTTTGTTCTGTTTTTTCCCCCTAGTAAACCCACGACCCGACCCAAAATCCCTAGGCTCGCCTCTGGTCGTCAGACTGTAGCTAGGAAATCAGACCATACAAAAAGGAGATCGGGCACAGTTCATGATATGAAGGTATACTATTACTAATACCCAGTAAAAAACACGCCGTCCCTTTTATTTGATTT
>Ga0325404_1004343_pt1 | contig 15074 bp, 9 predicted proteins | sample PopdelMetagenome_18_FD_205664 | JGI IMG/M metagenome (GOLD analysis project Ga0325404, IMG submission 205664) | Populus deltoides microbial communities from Bellville, Georgia, United States - Xylem-Control-R1 | ecosystem: Host-associated > Plants > Phyllosphere > Stem > Wood/Secondary xylem... | reverse complement strand
TTTCACCTTGACATAATTAACCTAGCTAGACATAATGAAAGAAAGAAACATAAATAAACAAGATAAGAACATAAATGAGAAAGTAGTTAACTAAGTAAAGAAAAGGAAATGAAAGGCATAAACAAGATATTAATATAAACAAAACTTAAGTATTACAAAAGAGAGAGAAAGAGCATGAACTTGATTTGAACACCAAGATGCCTAAATACATGGCAAATGCCTCCTTTTATAGGCCAAAATTCAGAACTATTGATTTGTTGACTAATTGATGAATGGGTGGCCACATCTTGACTTGATGACAATTCTTATCTTCTTGTCTGCCAAAAATGTCATTGATAACGTCATAATTTGAACAGACTGCAATCATGAAAGTTTTAGTAAATTATCTCATCTTTCTAGGATAAAAATTTGAGATCATTTGGACTTCTACAACTTGAGATATGGGCTGAACACTGAACAGTGTCTAGGCTGCAGGACAGATTCGGATTTTTTCGTTGTTGCTACAATTCGGACTTGAAAACAACCTTGTTAAATCTTGGGCTCCCATGAAAGTTGTAGGCCTATGTCTTACCTTTCCATCCATATAAAGTAGACCTAAATCTGAGATCTACAGCTCCAGATATGACCTGATTACCGAATAATGTTCCAGTTTGGACTACACCAACATCTCTTTTCTAAGTTTGGCCATCTCTTTGTCCTTTTAATTTTAGTACTTCAACTCATCAATCAATTCTCTCATTTATGTGATAGGCCTGCATTTAAGATGAACACTTAACATAAATTAAAGGTATCTTATATTATTAGATATGTTGTTATAAAACGTGATTTAGTTAAAGAGTTATTGATACTTCAAGTGCAAAATGATGATATAAAACCTTAATAAAAATGCACTTTTAAGTACTAATCAACTTGACTTCATTAGAATTTTATAATTAAACCTTTTAAAAGAGGGTAATGTCTTTGGTTCCTTAAATACTCCTGTAAATTCCTTTAACAATGCCTTAATCTCTACAGCTTTCACCAGTTTCTTCACTTCTTCAGCTATTTCCAAGGAAAAACAATTAACCCACTAGTCTAAAAAATACATTATTAAAGCTCTTATGCATCTTTTCTATATTTCATCATTTGTAATCCTACTTTCTTAATTATCTTTCTTAATTCAATCATCTCACTCTCTTTCCTAAAAGACAACTTCAACTTATTAAATCAAATAGTATTGAAGAATATACTCTTAAATAATCCACTCCCAAAACCACATCACACTGCCTAACTTAAGTATCCTTACGTCATCCTTGAATTCATAACCTTGCATAAACTAGGTAAATCTAGGATTTTATACACCACATAACATAACATTTCTATTTACCACTGTTACTACCAATACAATAGTCTTTCTAATAACAACATCCAATCCTTTAATTACATACTCATTGATAAAACTATAAGTATTGCTACTATTTATTAGGATTATAAGATCATTTCCTTGACAACTACCTTTAGCCTTAATAGTGTTGTAAGCATAAATCTTAGCTAGAGCATTTAATAATACCCTAAACTTCTCAATCTTGCTACTCTTTTTTTCCTCACCTTCCAATCCTTCTTTAACTTCCATAAACTCCTAGTTACCATCCTTCATTTTTTCTATCATATGGAGGTCCTTACTACTATATTAATGTTCTGGCATATACTAATCTTTATATTGAAAGCATTGTCCTAGTTTTTTTTTTTGTTTTTGCTCAAATAAGTTATTAAAAGACTGTTTCAGTGATTCATTCTTAGAATGATTAGAAGTTTTGATTGAGAAATTATATGTTGGTCTTCCACTATTGAATGAATGATTTATTCCCTGTATTATTTTGCTCCTTTTAGCTATAACATTATTGAAATCCTCTTGCCACTTTTCCTGTGTAAAAGCCATTAACAAATTAACTGGTTTTAACATCTTAAATATTGGTTTAATGTCATCCTTCAATCTGCTAATAAAATTGGATACATATTATGGTTTAAACAATTAAGGGCTTAAAACACTCATTAAAGGTTTTACCTTTTCAAACTTTTCCATATAATCCTCCATATTTTTTTTCTTGCACAAACTTGCTGAACACTTTCACGATGTAATTTTTCTTCCCAAATCTTTTATTAATAGTTTGAGAGAATTCTTTTTAATTAATCAAAGACTCATTCCCACATATAAACCCCCTGTACCATACTTCTGCCTTGCCATCAAGATAGTATGAAGCTAATTATACCCATTGTTGTGCAAGAATAAATTAAACTTAAATTACTTCCTACATTTCCTTAACCAACATTGAGGATTATCTTCTCATAACATTGGCATGTTAACCTTTGGTAGTGTTGAATTATAACTCACTCTACCTTGCTCGTGACCTACCATATGATCTTTATGATTTTGACTTTTAATGCTTTCATAAAAGTTGTTAACTCCTACATCCTTCTAGTTCTTAGAGTAGCCAAGATGCCTTTTAAGTTAGCATTTATTTCTCTTCTTGCCAATTGATTCTCGAATAAAGTCTGAAATTTAATAGTCAAAGCTTTAATTTGTAGGTTTATTTGGTCAATCTTTTTTATTTTCTCTAACTAATGTTCTTTGTTTTCCATCATAAAATCTTTCCATTCTTAGTAGTTGCTCTATATTTGTTCACCCAACTTCCTGCAGTGTTCTTTCATTGTCTTTAAATTGTTATTTTCCACTATTTATAAAGCTTAAAGTGATCACTTCTAATTGATGGCCCTGAACTTAGCTTTGATACCAAATGCTAAGGCATAACCTTAATAAGCCTACACACAAGAGAAGAAAAGAAGAAAAAGTAACAAAATAAAAAGAGAAGTTAAAAATGAATTCTTATGTAATTGTCTAATTCTCATGTAATCTTAACACTAGTTTACATATATTGTTAATGACTGTCTAACTAATTTCTCATCATTCATTCATTGTAACTAACTATTTCTAACTGTCAACTAACACATAATTTATATGGCATTATTCAGCATAGCTTCTTCTTTCTCCTAGCTACTTCTTCCTTTAACTCTTTTCTGTAAGAGTTATAATAGTCGATTTGGCCAAGAAAAAAACAAAAAAACAATTGGGAAGGAGCTTTGCTCCATGATCTTTCCTAAGCTTTTTTTTATTGAATATGTTTACAATAGTGGTGCATATCAATTTATTATACATAAATCAAATATTAAAGATATTCATCCTAATATAACAATAGAATCAACAAATGCTATATTCTTTAAAGATGTGTTTCCATTTAAAGAAGCACATTAAATTCGTTCACTTAAAAGAATGATTAAAGCCTAATCACATCAATTAGAAAATGATGAAGTTGAGCAAAAGAGGATTAGAAGGGAGAAAACAATCAAAATATTTGATCCTAATTTTCTTACATATTGGTTAAAAAATAGATCTTAGAGCTATTGCCGAAATAATATCTTGTCCTAAAGTTTCCTATTAAATACGAGACAATCAATAGTGAAATATAATCAATTATATGCAATTATATATAGAAACTAGTGAATTCTCTATTCAGAAGTAAATCATGGTCATAGGTGGATATTTAAAAAAAAGATGAAAGTTATTGAAACTATTAACATAAATAAAATAAGACATGTTGCTAAAGGATTCAAATAATAAGAAGATGTGGACTATTTGACACTATTTACTTATGTCAATAATAACTTTTATATGAATATCAATAGTCACCACAACTATTAACGAGCTCAAAATTCAAAAAATGAATAAAAAATAACTTTGTTAAATTGTGACATTAACAAAAAGGTTTATTCAAAACAACCTAATGGGTTTGTGGTTAAAGGATGAGAAAAAAAAAAGTCTATAAATTAGTCAAGTCATTTTATGATTTGAAAAAAGCACCTAGATAATGACTTGAACTAGGTTATGTTATCAAATGATTTATAATCAATAAAATTGATAAATGTGTTTGTGTAAAAGACACATATAAAGGTGATGTCATTATATGTCTCTTTATAGATAATTTGTTAATTTTAGACATCAATGATTACATGATCAAATATTCTAAGAAAATATTAATTAATAAGTTTGACATGAAAAACCTGAGTATTGCAGATGTTATACTAAGAATAAAAATTAACAGGACATACGATGGATTTGTATTATCCCAATCTTATTATATTGAGAAAAATTTTGACAAATTTTCTAAAAGTAATAACAACATTATCAAAACACTAATAGACATAAGTGTACATTTGTCCAAAAATAAAGGTGAAAGAATATACTAATTAAAACATTCTCAGATGATTGAGAGCTTGATATATGTTATGAACTACATAAGACTAAATATTGCATATTCGGTTAACAAATTGAGTAGGTTTACCAATAATCTAAGTATGAATAATTGAAAAGCAATAAATATGGTACTCAAATATTTTTCTTGCTTTAAAATATATTTTTAGTGTTTTTAAATTGTTTTAATATGCTGATATCAAAAATAAATTTAAAAATAAAAAAATATTATTTTATTATATTTTTAAATAAAAAATACTTTAAAAAACATCTTCTAAAACAATCCTAAGACTTCCTTTCTTCCTTTTATTGAATAATTAAAAAAAGCTCAAAGTAGCTTGAATAATGCACATAACCGGATCTCAAATCTACGTGCGTAGTCGCATACAAGTTTAATAAATATGGTTTGGTATGAACATGGTATATAAACCACAAGCGCATCAACATTCATCCATCCATCAACAACAAAATCACCACACGACACGCCAATCCGTCCGTCCGTTCGTTTATCCATAAATAAAAAAATAAAATAAAATAAAAACACGGACACTCACCTACACACACTCTTGTTTGTGGCTTTCACTTTTATCCAAAGGTCGCCCCCCCCCTCTCTCTCTCTCTCTCCCCCTCCCTCACACACACAAGCACAAAGCACAGATTCCTTGCTCCACTTCTGCTTTTATCTTCCTCACTGTTAAGCCTCTCTCTATCCTCTATTCCCGTGCCGTACCTCAAAACAAAGTAATCACTCTCTTCTCTTCTTTTGTTTTTTTTCTTCATTTCTTTGGCCGACCTGAGCTCTATCTCTAATTATTTAAGATCCAACCTTTATTGGCTCTTTTTCTTAATAATAATAGTAGTAGTCTAGATCGTTAAACCTAAAAGGAAAAGTAGTATCTACAAATTGAGAAATCCATCTCTTGCTTTACACATCTTGAAATTAAATTCTGATTTTTCGGATCCTGATTCGGGTTTGGATGTACAAATGTATGATTTTTGTTAGATTGATTAGTTTCAATTTTTATTTTTTACAAAAGTTGATATGCTGTTTTTTATGTAGTTCTTCTTCTTGCTGGTGACCTTGTTGCTAAGTGAAAAGGAAGTGTTTTCTTTTTCATCAGTTGCATGATTTGATTAGATTTAATTGAATTTATGAGGATTTTACTTCATAACACTCCGTTTGGTTGCTGAGAAAACCCAGGAAATTGAAAAGATTGCCTTTTTGTTATGATACTGAGGTGTGTAGAAGCCATTTTATATGCTTTAACTAGTATAAACTGTGAGAGTTGGTAGAGTTGAGTGGATTTTTTGAAAAACAATTTATGGGTCTTTGGAAATCTTGTTGTTGGCATGATTATAGACGGGGGATCCAATTCAAGGAGGATTCTTTTTAAATTATATTTTATGAAGATATGTTTAATGTTGGTGAGTTTTCTCCAGGGCAATCATGAGCGACAAAGGAGAGAAGACATGCCCATTGTGTGCTGAGGAGATGGATTTGACGGATCAGCAATTGAAGCCATGCAAATGTGGTTATGAGGTTTAAGCTCCGAAATCTTACTTTGTTGTTAATTTTTTTGCGGGAAGGGGCCGCAACTTTTCCACTTTTTTATTATATTTTGTTCACATCTGTTTTCTTCTCTCTTATTATCACAGATCTGTGTTTGGTGCTGGAACCACATTATGGAAATGGCTGGCAAGGATAATTCTGATGGTCGCTGCCCAGCTTGTCGTATACCATACGACAAAGAAAAGATAGTGGGGATGGCAGCAAACTGTGAAAGGTTAACATCATGGTTACTTTGCAGTTTCCTTTCTTTTATGCAAATGCTATTTGATGAGTTGTTGATGTTCATAATTCACCGTGCATTCTTTGCTATGCAGACTAGTGGCTGAAATGAATTCAGAGCGAAAACTGAAGTCCCATAAAGGGAAGCCAAAAGCATCTGAAGGGAGGATGCATCTAAGCAATGTTAGAGTCATTCAACGGAATCTAGTGTATATAATTGGATTACCTCTCAATATTGCAGATGAATCCGTGAGTATTCTTGCATATCTTTGTGCAACTAATTGCAATTTCAAAGTAGATATAATCCTGTTGTACTTATTCTTAAATTTAAGTTGCTCTTTTTTTTAATATCTCTAGAGTCTAAGGTGTATTTTGGCTATCTATCAGCTTCTTCAGCGAAGAGAGTATTTTGGCCAGTATGGAAAGGTTCTGAAGGTGTCTATTTCTCGAACCGCAACAGGCGCGATTCAACATTCTGCAAACAACAGCTGTTGTGTGTAAGCTCAATGGCCTTTTTTGTCAAATGTCCTGTCCCTCCCCCACAATCCTAATTGGGGATTCTGTCATATTGTAGCTATTTGATATTTTGTAGTGTTAAAATTGTGCCTTTTTTCACTTGTTAGGTATATAACATATGGAAAAGAGGAGGAAGCAGTTCGTTGTATTCAATCAGTGCACAGTTTTGTCTTAGAAGGTAGATCCTTGAGGTAAGCATATCTTATTCTTCTTCTGCGTGTTGCTTTTTATGTTGACAATCTGATGATTAATAAGAGTTTTCCTATACAGGGCATGTTTTGGAACGACAAAATATTGCCATGCATGGCTGAAAAATATGGTAAGTACACACAAAAGGTTCTTCCTTTATGAGTCTGTATACCAAGAAATGAGATTCTTATATTATCTCTGTGACCAATACTTCTATTGGTCCAGCCTTGCAGCATTCCGGACTGTTTATATTTGCATGATTTTGGCTCCGAAGAAGATAGTTTTACAAAAGATGATTTAGTTTCAGCCTTTACAAGGTATTGCTATCTGGTCTTTCATTTTGAATCACGATCCCTTTTAATTTGCTTAAAGGATGTGCACTAAAGCTACACAATGTAATGATAAGATAATGCTGTCTTTCACTTGGATCCTGTCCATTGTGAATGTCTTTAATAACAATGATACAAGGGTAGCAAAAGTTTTCTGTTTTGTTTTTACACCTTATATGTTCTCATCTAGCATGCTTTAATATCTTTTTTTTTTTTTTTTTTTTTGGGGGGGGGGGGGTTGAAGGGATCCAGACTGGGTCTCCCCCTATTCTTCAGTTTTCCATCTCTCTTACATTAAATATGTTGCTTTAGAAGACTTGCCTGATACCGTTGGTTCCTCTGCTATTCATATATACCTCTATCTTACTTATATTACCTCATTATGGTTTTAAAGGAGTAGAGTACAACAAATTATTGGTGCTACAAATAATTTGCATCGGCGTTCAGGAAATGTTTTGCCACCCCCAGCAGATGAGTGCACTGATAGGAACATATCATTGACAGCCAAACATGATTCCAAAACTTCTAACGTAAGGCTTCACATTATACATTGCCTTTTTGGAAAATTTGGTTATTTTTGGTGATGCGTTTGGGGACTATATATTCTTGTAGGACTGATAATTATATTCTATAATCTGATGTTATCATTATGAACTTAAAATAGGGAATGATCTCCAGTTCAGTAAAGTTCAAATAAATGAAATCTACAAACCATATTGTATTACTGTATTTCACTCCCCCAGTGTGCTCTCTAATTAAAATATCCTTACTATTGCTTTCCAGCAGAATATAATGAACTGGGATAGCAGTTCATATGCGGAAAGTGGTGCTGGAAGATCCAATACACTACATGGGGCAGCTTCATGGTATGATATCTGTTTGTTATGTGGCATCCTGAATTTTATATTATGATATGTGGCTTTGAGAATTTTATTATATTCCATTTAATGTCTTTTATCAGGGTGACACGTGTCGCTGGCAGTTTCCCACCAGTTACAAGTTTTTCATCGTCAGGTGGAACTCCCAATCATAAACCTGAAACATCACATGGTCCCTGTGCTCTTGCATCAGAAGTTGTGAGCACCAAAAGTTCTGGTGACGTAAAAAGAACCATACTTGAAGGAAGCTGTGAAGTGAATCCTGCCAATTTAACATTGATTGACCATTTACCTTGTTCTCCAGCATCTCAGGACAGTGCTGGAGATACTGCATTGCCATCAGCTGGAACAAGCCCTTCAAAACTCACCAAACCATCCTGTATTACCAGTCTGGATGAGGATGGAAATTTTCATTCGGATGGGGATCTTCAAGGACTATGTTCTGGGTTATCGTCAATTTGCACTGATGGTAACCTTAAGGATGAGTACCGTGAACCTGTTACTTCAGAAATTTTGATTTCTATTCATAAACTGCCCAAAAGTCAAGTCTCACAACAATTTGTGAGTGAGCCACTTAGCGAGTCTTCATTCTCTCCAACACTGAAAGAATGTGCTATTGTTGAGGATTTACTCTGTTTTGATGATCAGGAAGTCCAGGACTTTGGAAGCATCCATAATCAACCACCCATATCATCCTCACCTTCTTCAAAACAGCATTTGGAACAGTCCTGGCAGCAAGGCAAGATTCATCAATGCACTGTTGATGTACATCCAAGCATTCTTCCCCCTAAGCATGATGAGGTTGCTTTTCCATTCAGATCTGGCAACACAGTTTTGTCCAATGGATTGCATGGCAGACAAGCTAATGGCCTTACTGAGTGGGATAGATCTTCTAACCATTCTAGTGTCATGTTAGAGGTAGGATCAGGGAAGTGCTTGGAAGAACATGGTAATGTGGCCAGTGGTGACTGTAAACTTGATCAAGATACAGATGAGAGCAGCATTATCTCAAATATTTTATCCATGGATTCTGGTGTGTGGGAAGATTCATTGACATCACCTCAGAATTTAGTTAAGTTCCTGGCTGATAATGATACACAACAAAGTTCCCTCAAAATACCATGCATACGAAAACCACAGGAGAGTAGTCAATCAAGGTTCTCATTTGCCAGGCAGGATGGTTTCTCCAATCATTTGTCTAATTTTGAACATTCTCTTGAAAATGCAACAAATAAATCTCCAATCTCAAATCATATTATTGAAAACAAGGAACCTTGGATGGACCATTACCGTAGTATCTCTTCAAATATTACTTCTGTGGAATCAAATGGTTTTCTCAGCAAGCATCCTTTTACATCTTCTAGCTTTTCTGGTGAGTGCCATCTAATTTGATATGATGCTTCTTCCTATTTCTTGTAAAGCTGTTCTTTTCATGTTACTGGATGTACTACAGTTACCCAGTGCAGTATTGTTGCTGTCTTGCTATGCCCCTTGTGCTTGTTCTTGTAAATTTTTACCAAATGTTTTTCTTGCCATTATCTTATACTAGGATAATCCTTTTTTTTTAATACATGATATGATTCATGATACAGAAGGCTTGTTTTTTCTGTATGTATTTGTGAATAATGCTCTGAGTGCAGAAAACCATCTATGACGAAGAGTAAAGCTAGGGACACTTCTAAATTCTGTTGCTGTCAGCTGTCTTGCTTCGGCCCTTGTGCTTATTCTTGTTAATTTTTACCAAATGTTTTTCTTGCCATTATCTTATACTAGGATAAATCTGTTTTTCTTTCAATGTACGATATTTTTATGATACAGAAGGCTTATAATTTCTGTATGTTTGTGTGAATACTGCTCTGAGTGCGGAAAACCATCTATGATGAAGAGTAATGCTAGGGATACTTCTAAATTCTCTTACTAAATGATGTGTTGTTTTCTTATTGGCCATTCTTGCTAAAGAAATAGGATATGGTTCTATCATTTACAAAAGTTTTTTTAAAATTAATATTTTGTCATTCACTTGTAGGTTAGTTAATTATTCAGTAAGAGATGCATTAAAAAACTCTTTAGTATCTCTAGCATTATTTGTATGTTAACATGTTTTAATTAATTTCCTTGAATAACAGGGAATCTGATTTCTTTATTAGATGTGAAATGATGCATCTCCTTTTCATTGGAAATTTTATCATGTATTCAAAGTTTGAAAGTATTCACATGAGTTACTTTCTTTCCATTTTTCTTTTCTTTTCTATTCTATTCTTTTCTCATTTTTCTTTTGATTGAGGGGAGGATTTTAGCTTAAGCTGTTCTCTAGTGATAAGGTGTTGCTACCAGTTAGGCCATGACTGTCATGGCCCACAACTGTGTTGGAAGTAGGGAAATAAATTTGATTGGTGATAGGGACATGTAGAGAACTGGAATGTTCTCTACCTTGTCAACAGGTAAGATGGTTTCTGGTTTGAGTATGTATTTTCAAAATAACATCCAACTCTTTATAAAGGGATAGAGTGCCTTCTGGAATATTAACTTCTAGACAATCTTTGAAGTTGGGAGGCTGAAATTGCTATCTAGCCTTTATTAGGGTTGGTTTGTTCTCCATTCACGCCACTGTGGCAGGCATGCCTATGATTTAGAAGAAACATGGAATTGGTTTCTGGGCTCTGTTCTTTAGGAGATCTTCTGAATGTTTTAATGGATTAAAGAGTGACTTCTGATATCTAGGATTTTTTATAGTTAGGACAACATGGCCATTGAGGCTGACATGATATGGTGGCTTCTGTTTCATACTTGTTGAGGATATTCTATGAAAGGAAATGCCTTTCAAGTTTAATCTCGCTCCCTATGTTTCTGTTCTTTTTGCAAGGCTACATCTTTGCTTGGTATCAATTTTGGTAGGGTAGGTGTGTTGTCAGTTTCTTTTTCAGATTTTGAGATACTGATTAATTTTAGAGACATGGGCTATTGAAGGTAAAATTTTGACATGTGAGAATGGTGTCCTTTAGATTGAACAAGCAATTCCATTGATCTTTAGAGAGTCAGAGCTGGAGTTGACAAAGTGACAGTAGTGATGGTGCTTTGTCATATCCTCAGTACAGTTACTGTTCCATCTTGGAAGGTTTTCCATAGTTTTTATTTATATTTGGAAATGCCAAAATGCCTGGATTCTCATAGCTTGTTCCATCAGTTATGTGAAGTTTTCTTAGCATTTTATGACAAATTAAAATAAATAAAAAACTCTCTTAGTAATTTTATAAACTGTGATTTCCCTTGAATTCCAATCACATGTTTCACAGAGACTGGGATGATAACATCTATTATTTTGGTAATCTTATGAATCTTCTTAACTATTCTCCTTACTTTTTTCATACTGCAATGCACGAACAGTTTCCAAAACTTCCACTTCTCCCCCTCCAGGATTCTCGGTGCCAAGCAGAGCTGTGCCTCCAGGCTTTCTTACTCATGGGGCAGTACACTATGATTTTGACCATTCTGGTTTGTGATTTATAATTTATAATGGTTTATTCCTTTTGTCTTCTTTCTCTTTATTGAATTTTAATATTTCTTCTCATTCTTCAGCAAATCATTTTCTACAAAACTCTGCTCCACTATCTAGGAATATTGGCATCTCCGGGGATGTTGAATTTATTGATCCTGCAATAATGGAAGTTGGCAAAGGATTTCTGTCAGCAAGGCTGAGTAATCCAGGCTTTGATGCAAAACCAGTTTTTCCCCCCCAGTTTAGTCCTTTTGATCATGATTCAGAGCTTCAAATGCTGATGCGGCAATCAATTTCTGCTCAGCAGAACCCCAGGTTGTCAGATCACTTAAGGAATAGATTCTCTCCACCAGATGATGCTTACACCATTTCACCTATGTTTCTTGGTCAATCTCCACCCAACAAATCATCATCATTTACACAATTGACAGCTCAACAGCTTAGAAATATGCACATGCCAAATGGCATTTTGGGTGGTGGTTGGAATGAGGTAAAAAACATTAGTGATCCTTGTATGCCAGAATTCCTGGGAAATGGAGGGTTGGGATTTAGCAAATTTGTTCCTAGCTATGAGGATTTGAAGTATCAAATGTCTGGTTCCAGCAATCTATACAACAGAGGATTTGCAATGTGATATCTGTGGAATTGGAATTGCTCCTTAATACTTGAATGGGCTGATGAACATAACAGAGTGATTGATTTGGTGGCTTCTAAGGTGCCCTTAGATGAAATATGCTATGGTTTGGATTTATAGTCTCGTTGCGTATTGGTGGTTGGCAACCCTAATCCGGTGCATTCCTTGCCCCCTCTCATTAACAGGAACTTTTATCTTCTATCAGAGCAATTGAAAAGGCAGTTTATCATCATGGAAGAATTGAATGTGTGCTGCAAGAGATTACTGTGCTGTTAGTTGTGTACTTATAGGACTGAGATAGCACTTGGCTTCACTCTGTGTGGTACATTTGAGCTGCATGGTGGTTCCATTTAATGCAGATGCATGTTCATTCCATGCATTATTGACGTCAATCTTTTCTACGTGAAGAGAAGGTGAATAGCAAAAGACCTCTTGTGTGCTTGTGTCTTCAATTTCCCTTTTCGCGCTCGCCTCAGAAAATCAATATACATTGAATACTATATGATGTTCATGTTCTATTTGTCTTTCTATTTGCAGGTTAGCTGGGAAAAGAACACTGTTTTTAGCCATGCACATTTTGGCAGCTTTGTAGACATGGAGTGAGAATCTGTCATGCTCACCCATTGCAGTGAAGGTATTTGGTAGTTGCACCTCGTTAAGTTATGCTCACCATCTTTTAACTAATAGGCCCAAAGCTAGAGTTCAAATGGAAAACCAAGGCTTCCTTTCCTATAGATAATAGAAAAACGAAGGTCGTCCTCTCCTTCTTTCTTTCCTTCCTACCTTTGTATTCAAATGCTGTCTTTTATGAATGAAAACAAAGCTTAAACATTTTGCACGGCTTAGGTCGATTTTGGGATTTTCCTCGTCTTCACATTCTTGTTTGCTTATGAAATTGTCCAACAATCCATTGCGTCAAAGATATTTGATGGAGGGTTTATTTTTGGGCCATTTTTTCGAAAATAGCACGTTCAGAAGAAGAAAATGGGGAATTATGTACTCTACAATTGTTTTTTTTTTTTTTTGTTATTAAAATCAATATGATGACCATGAATTTAAATCTCAACCTTGCCTTTTTTAGAATAAAATCATTTCCCCGTAATCATGCAAGAGATAAAATATTTTATTTGTTTTTATTTTTAATACATATATCCATCTTTAATCAATTTATTTAGAAGTATTTGAACCAAAATCTTACCCCAGCTTTTTTAAACAAAATTATTCTTTAAAATAATTGATTTACTAACATCTTTTTTACTAATCTACTCAAATTTGGATTCCTAGCATTTCTTAATAAAGTTGTCATCTAAACGATTGATTTGTTAACATTATTTTATTCCCTGAATTTTATTTATAATTATTAATTATCAATCCTATTAAAATTAAAACTTTAAATTGAATAAAACTGACATATTAAGAAGTCTTATTCCAATTGTATAAATAAAATTTAATGCAAGATAAAATTAGTAATCTCCAATTTCAAAGAAGAATGAAAAACAGATAAGATTTATGGTATATCATTAATTTGTGAGGGAGATTTAAGTTTACTTCATTAATATTAATAACAAAATTCCTTATCCAAAAAAACAAATTAATAACTGAATTAAAGACTAAAAAAACCTCTATTTGAAAAAAAAATATTTTGTAGATTGTGCTATTTTTAACCGTTCAACTCAATTAATTAAATGTGTTAATTTTCATTTTTTCTTTTAATTGTGCTATTTCTTTTTTTTCAAAAAAATCCCCTATTGCGAGAAATTGTTAATATTTGGAGTAATTCTATGTTTTGCCATGAAACAATCCCAGCCTTTAATATTGATGATGAGAAGGGAATTGGTAAAATACTCTCTTTTTTCTCGTGAGAAGACATCTGAAGCATTAATGAATCGTTTTATCGTCACCGAACGGCGATATGGAGATGTGGAAAAACTAGATGATTTTTTAAATATTGTTTTAATAATTTTATTTAAAGAGAATTTTATCATAAAACAAAAAATTAAAAATAATTAAATAAATGAAAAAAGAAGAAGATGAAAATCAGGTTCTCAACCGCTTTAGAAGGCTAAACTCGCGAATCTGATCTATAAGCACATAAAATGATTTTTTAAATTTATACATTATATTTATCATGATACATAAAATAAAATTATATATTATCATAACAAAGTAGGGAGCTACCTGTCTCTAACGTGAATTTTTTTTTTCCCAAAAAATTATTAAGATACAATTGTGTTTGGCGAACCATTTTTTTATTATTATTATTATGAATCACTTTAAAAAGTTTCTCCACCTGAAAATAATTTCTAGGCAATCTGCTATGTATATAGGACGTTGCCCCATTGTAGCCCTCCAAGCCCACCAAAAAAAGAAGAAGAAGAAGAAGAAAAAAGAGTACAAAAGAAGCAGACACCGAGAGAGATAACCATTACTCATGCGTAGTCGTATGTGTGTGTGTGTGTGTGTGTGTGTGTGTGTGTGTGTGTGTATACAGTTGAGGCGTGTAAAAGTGGCGCTCCCTTGCCTTTCAACTCCGCTTGCAGTACAGTCGCCATTAATCAATCTCAGCTAGTTCTAACCATGTTTGCTTTCAAGAAGGAGAGGAGGCTAGACTCGCATCTCAAACAGTGGCTGGCGAGTATCACGCGATTTGACAACCCTACACAGACAGTGACCCATCCATGAAACACCAGACCTGTAGTATTTACTACCCTAACTAGGTCTAGCAGAGCTTTCAACTTTCTATACCATTCGATGGATAAATGTGTGCAATTGCGTGTATTGTGAAAAGAAAAAGGTCGACGGAGGGAGGATAGGAAAGGTTGCTATGGATGAGACCCAGCTTTGAAGCAAATGCTGTTGTGCTTTGATCATTTATCTGGTAAAATGCATAGTTGAAAACTGACAAATCGTTTCTCTCTCTGAAGATCCTAGTACCAATTTAGACACTTTTACAGTGAT